>WNFR01004313.1_pt1 | contig 15433 bp, 14 predicted proteins | sample 5400221 | NCBI WGS metagenome assembly WNFR01 (sample SAMN13153357, study PRJNA577476) | soil metagenome | isolation source: 40 cm soil under Madrone tree | place: USA:California | collected 2016-06-14 | reverse complement strand
GATCCAGGTTTGCAAAACCTCCCGTTGCTCTTCGGTAATCGCCAGTGCTTCACAGGTATCCCACATAATGACTCGCAGCATACTGCCCGCGAGCCTTATTGTAAAGATATTTCTGAGACACTACACTAGGATGCCCCCTGGATTCAAAAGCTTCAGCGCACGCAAGTTGATTTCTTTGTATCCGCGCGCTGCCGATTTCACAGTCGCCCGCCTCTTGGCGAACGCAGGAGGATCGAGAACGATCATATCGAAACGTTCGCCGCCGAACTCCATTTCTCGCAGCGCATCAAATACATTGGCCGTACGAAATTGAACGTTGTGCGCGCCATTCAACTCGGCATTGCGTTCCGCGGCTGCGATCGCATCGCCCGAGATATCGATTGCCAGCACGCTTTCGCACGAAGGTGCAATGTGCAGCGCGAAACCGCCGCTGAAGGTAAAGCAATCCAGAGCCCGGCCGTGCGCCACACTGCGTGCGGCCAGATAATTCTCCCGCTGATCAAGAAACGCGCCGGTCTTTTGACCCCCGAGCGGAGACACCATGAATCGAACGCCATGTTGACTGATCTCGACGTTGTTCACTTCGTCGCCGGCGAGTAAGCCGCACCTTAACTCGAGTCCTTCAAACGCTCTCACGCGCGCATCATTGCGCTCAATCACGGCGCGCGGCTTGAATTCCTCCCACAATAATTCTGTTAGCAGGCTCTTTAGGTTTTCACTTCCCTGCGAAAGAGTCTGGAGCACCAGGACATTGTCATACACATCAACGATCAGAGATGGCAGCAAGTCACCCTCCGAATAAACCGAAATTGCCGGCTTCGTCCACGGCCCGCACAATAGCGCCGCCAGCGGCGGCGTCCGCGTCACGCACGTCGCTACGATAGACCCAAAGGTGCCCCTGACGAATTCTTCTGGCCCCGCGCGTTGAGATCTTAACTTGAGACATGTCGAGGCTGAAGTTAGCACAAAGATGCCAACCAAGCAGACTTTGGATGTTGTACTGACAGCGGCCATGTAGCAAGATGGGCCGAATCCAACAGCGAACTGCCAAATTGAAAGCGCGATTGGTTGCGAAAACATTTGCAACTGAACACAACCAGATAGCGATCAGGTTGTTACCAGAATTTGAAGAAGATACTTGCAATCCGCTAAAGGCGGGGTTAAGCTACGCGACGGTCGGGGCCCTCCCTAAAGCAGCTTTTTGGTCGCAGTCGTGGTCTTTGAGAAGCGTTAACCTCGCACACTTATAACCATCTGCCATGAGATCGTCTCACTGGCAGAGTGAGCTCTTATTTGATTGAGCAGAACTAGCTAGGCAGTGCTAACTAAAACAGCGGCAGAAAATTCAGAAGGACGTCTGCCGCGATTCGAGTAAGTGATGTTTCGTTCGCCACGGTTGACGTGCCTATATTACCGGTGGCTACGGAAGCCCGAGCAGTCGTATTCACATTTTCGGTAGCTAGCTGCGTTGCACAGGGAGGAGTCGGAATCTGGCCCGGCTCAGTTCCGCAGGGCGGATTTTCGGTTGCGATTACAGAAATGGCGAGGGCAAACGTCATTAATACCGTGGTGCCTAGTTTTCTTAGCTTTTTCATGTTTTCTCCTTAGCTCGTCAGGTCGGTGGTGATGCTTTTTCTCTTAAAGCGAACAAGACACGTGCATATTTTGGCGACGTAATGCGTTAGGCAACGCGATCCGGTCATCCACACGCAATCTTTTTATCAAGTATACAGAAAGGGATGCCTCACATGAACTTACAATCTCAACTGGCAACACTTCAAGAAAAAGGGCGCAATCTGACATTGTCAGAGCGTGCTCAAGCCTGCTGCAGTCTGGCTAAACAGCTTGAGAGGGTTGGAGAATATGCCGCGGCGAGCGAGGCGTTGGCTGAGTTTTGGCCCGAACAGGCAGAAGCACCTAAGGTAGAAGGGCTTGATGAGGCGACTGCGGCCGAGGTTCTTCTAAGGATAGGTGCTTTATCCGGATGGCTGGGCAGCGAGAATCTGCCAGATGCCTGCCAAGAGGCCGCCAAGAATCTCATTACCCGCAGCATTGAAATCTTTGCCAAGCTCGGTCTTTCGGAACGAATGGTCGAAGGACGCGGCGATCTTGCTCTTTGTTATTGGCGCGAAGGATCATATGACGAAGCACGTATTCAACTCGCAGGTGCCATGAAGTGTGCCGAAGGTGTCGATCGCGAGCTTAGGGCGGTAATTCTTATACGGGCTGGAATGGTGGAAGTAGAAGCTCGGCAGTTGAATCAAGCTTTGCGCTTTTATGATGAGGCTGGCACTCTGTTAGACCATAGCCAAGATCACGCTTTGAAGGGCTCGTTCCATAGTCAGCTAGCACTCTTATGCAACAATCTTGCGATCACGGGCAATCGCGATGAGTACATTGACCGAGCACTCATTGAGTTTGCCGCTGCAAGTTTTCATTTTGAGCAAGCAGGACACGCGCGGTATACAGCCTGCACAGAGAACAACCTAGCTTTTTTATACCTTACCATCGGCAATCTCGCCGAAGCGCACGAGCATCTCGATCGCGCTAGAGAGTTGTTGTTTGGTATTAAGGATTCCGTGGATGTAGCTCGCGTTGACGACACTCGCGCGCGAACTCTTCTGGCCGAAGGTCGTTTGCGCGAGGCGGAGCGGTTCGCGCGCTCGGCGGTGCAGACCCTGGAAAAGGGTGACGAACACGCGCTGCTGGCGGAAGCATTGACCACACACGGAATCGCTCTCGCCCGTTTGGGGAATCAGGCGCGATCAAGGGTCCTTCTGCGACGGGCGATCGAAGTGGCTGAGACTTCCGGCGATTTGGAGGGGGCGGGGCGCGCGCATCTGAGCCTGATCGAAGAGATGGGCGATCAGACTGCTGCTACTGAACTGGCCGCAATCTATCAATCGGCAGTCGATCTCTTGCAACGCTCTCAAGACCCTTCGGTCGGTAAACGTTTAATCGCCTGCGCGCGTAAAGTAATCCAGGCGTTAGGCGACTCTGAGGGAGAGGATCGGGAAGTGCCGCCAAATTCCTGGGAAGGATTTTCATTCAAAGAAAAGATCCTGGAGTGCGAGCGAGCTTTGATCGAACGTGCTCTGAGAGACTCAAACGGCTCGGTTACTCGCGCCGCGCGGCTGCTCGGATTCAAGCACCATCAGAGTCTGATCTCCTTAATAAACAGCCGTCATAAGGAGCTGCTCAAGACCAGAACGGCCGTGCGCAAGCGTCGCCGTCACATTTTCTCAAAACCGAGGAAGATCAAATACCGCCCGGTTGGTCTCCCCGAGCCGGGCTCAACCCAGATCTCAATCCTCCACGCCGAAGACAACGAGCCTCTGGCCAATCTAATCAATGAAATGTTATCGGTGGAAGGATGGCGAGTAGAACTCTGTGTTGACGGCGACAGCGCGCTCAGAAACCTCACCAGCGACGAGCGTTTTGATCTGCTCCTGGTTGATAATGAACTCCCGGGAGTGAGCGGTCTGGATCTGGTGAAGCGCACTCGCAAAATGACTCATCGGCGGCGCACGCCCATCGTCATGCTGTCAGGCAATGACTGCGAAACTGAAGCCTGGCGCGCCGGAGTCGACGCCTTCCTGAAAAAGCCGCAGCAGGTCAAGGACCTGCCAACTACCATATCTCGCCTACTCAAAGTGGACATGAAGCAAGGCTAGACCTCAAACCCATAGACTCTCTGGAGGACCTCCGGCAAGGGGAACAGGTCGCAATCCCGCGCGCACATAAAGAAAGGCCGCCTTCATGAGAAGAGGCGGCCTTTTTTATTCTTGCGGGATGCTAAGTCGCTTATTGCATTACGAACACATCATCGCCAATGGGCTGATTCAGCTTAACCTCTTTGACTTTGTATTCGGCAAAGAAAGCCCCTTGCTGCATTTCCAGACGCTGCGAAAAACTGAAAGCTATGAGCACGCCTTCAACTTCCTTAAACTTTGAATTCTCGGTTCCAAAAGTGTAACCGTTGTAGGGAGTCAGGTACTGCATCACCCGCGCCGTGGCCGGGTCGACGTAAAAGTCTGTGGTATTGCCCTCCGAATCGACTACGCGAAAGCCTCGTAGTTTCTTCTTGTCGGGCAAAGCCGAAACGGTATAGCCAGGCTGATCGAACTTTGCCAGCACCGGCAACCCAAACTTGCTGGCCGGCGGCATCTGCACACCGGGCATCGAGCTGTACGACTGCTGGCCATCATAGACCTGCTTAAAATTGAATATCGGGCGCGCGTCGATTTCGATGCGCACTTTGTCGCCAGCCGTGAGTATGACAAACTTACCGGGAATCGATGAAGCGCTGTTCGGCGCATATAGATCGGCTGAGCCAATCAGCATCATGCTCTTCAGGTTCTTGAATTTGTCGCCGCCCTGCGCCGCCAACGCCGCCCGGGCCAGTTCAATCGGAGTAGAGGCGGCGGAGATAGCGGGCGCCGCGGGAATCGAGTTCGACGCCGGTATCGCCGCACGGTTGGATTTTGCCGCGTCAGGCATTTGGGCCATGACGGCAGAACTGATCAGAAGCAAAACAAGAGTCGGTGCATATCTCTTCATGGCGGGCTTTCGTCCGAGAAGTAGGATTCAGACTGCGATACCTCTCTTATACGACCCCATACTCCTCTAAGGTTCAGAAATTAAATCTAAGGTTCAGATAGATGCGCCGATTACCGGCATTGGCGCTGCCTCCGCCGCCACCGCCAAAACCACCGAAGCTGCCCGCAACGCTCTGCGGCTGGCCAAACAGAGGGGACGAGAGACTGCCAACGTAATTCCCCACATTGACGGTATTCAGAATGTTCTGGAAATAAAGGGACACGGTCAAGTTGTATTTCTTTTCAGACGCGGCTCCGCCGCCGCCACCCATCATTCCGCCGCCGCCGCGCTCCCCGCCGCCACCGCCGCCACCACCACCGCCGCCGCCGCCCATAATCATGGGGCCGCGTGCGCCCGGTCCACCGGGACCACGCTTGTCTCCGGCGGCGCTCGCTGTGCCGGACCCGGCTTTCTGGCTAGATGCCGCCGCCTTGTGCACATCGCCAAAGCCAAAGCTTCGAGTAATGCGCAAGTTCGCAGTGAATGATCCACTGGCCTTACCAAGGTTACGCGGGATGATCGTCTCGCCCGGTAAGGGTGCCAAGTTGAAATTCCCGAACCTCGTACATCTAATGGACGGAGAAGCGCAATTAGCGTTGGCTCCGGCAAAGCTGGGACGATCAGCAAATACTCGATCCAGGTTTAGATCGCTGCCGGTCGTAATATTGAAGGGCGGAGCTGAACTCGCCGTGACGAAAGGAGAGAAGGTCAGCTTCCACAGTTTGGGATTGGTGTAGGTCCCGAATAGGAAGAACCGATGCCGAACATCGCCTGAGCCCCGACCCCACTCTCCACTCGTATCATAAGAGTTGGCCGGGAACAAGGAACTCGATCCCTGGCCGTCGGTGTCGTTCATGGTCTTACTCAGAACGTAATTGCCGCTCAGTGAAAACTGCGGGTTGAGCCGGCTGTTGAAACCAACGAACATTTGTTCCTGGTGAAGGCGGCCGGTCGCTTCGAATTGATCAATCTCACCACCGGCATTCGGCCGCGTGCCGCTCGGATTCGCCGTTGTGATCGATCCGGGAATCGGTGCGTTGATATCCCGAGCGCGGATTACGTGCAGAATGCGAATGGCATACGCGCCCACACTTACCGTGAAGTTATGCGGTAGCTGGCGTTCCACCTGGGCTCCCGCGACATAGACCGTGGGAATCCGCAAATCAGTCTGCACACGCCAAACGCTTTGCTGTAATGGGGAAGCCCCGGCGATCGAGGGCACGCTGCTAACACAATCCGGCCTGAATGATCCGTCGGCGCAATGGTATGAGTTAAGCAGTATGAGCGTCGCCGGATCGGTAGGTATCAGCGGATTAGCCGACTCGGCAAAAGTAAACTGCTGGACGTTCACGCCGTTAAATCGATTGGCGGTCAGTGTCGAAAATTCATTGAACCGGTTATAGAAAATCCCCCCGCCGGCGCGAATGACCGTCTTCGGTGGATGCGTGCTGTCGGCAGCTCCCGGCGACCAGGCGACGGCAAACCGAGGCGCGAAATCAAATTTGCTGCCGGCGTTGTTTTGTATTTCATAGCGAAGGCCGAAGCTAAAAGTGAGGTTAGGCTTGTAGCGCCAATCGTCTTGCACGTACGGCTCAATATCAAACTGGCTGACGGTTGCAAGGGGATTGCCGGTGCTGATGCTGAACTGCGCAGCTCCACCACCAGCGGCCCGAATCTGGGCCGCCGACTGGCCCTGTTGCATTAACTGAAGCGTTCGCTGGTAGCGCTGAATACTGGTGAGGCCTGTGGTACCGCCGGTGAAAATCCACTGCCCGCCAAAGTTATTCGGGCTGATGTCGCTGATATGGACGTCGCGGATGCGCCCACCAAACTTGATGGTGTGCATACCCTTCTGAATCTGCGTGAAATTCTGTAACTCCCAGCGGCTGGTGGTATTGCTCGCGTGACCAATTTGCGAGCCGCCACCAATAAACGCGCCGCTGACACTGAGCACCGGTATCGTACTGTTGCCCAACTGCTCTGAACGATTATGTGAAAACTGAAATCGCGTCTCGTTGATGGTGGTCGCGTTGAGCACCGCCGTCTCAGTAACCTGAAAAACGTGTGAGGTAAAGGTGGAGTCGTACGCTCGCTCTGGCAAGGAAAAACCATTTACTCCGCTATTCTTTAAGACGTTATGATTGAAGCTATACCGCGATACCAGGGTATTCTTCGGATTGATCGCGTAATCAATGCGCGGACTGAAACCAGTGAAGCGCGTAGGCAACACGACGCCCTGGCCAATCTGCACTATGTTGTAAGACGGATCGAGAATCGTCGCCCTGACGAGGCCATTATCGTCGACTTCGTTACGGTTCACTTCCAGGAAAAACGAAGCCTTTCCTTTTTTCAACGGCCCGCTAAGATTACCGCCCATCTGGCGAATCTGGAACGGTGTGCGTTTGCTCGAGCTAATCTGGAAGGGATTGCGCGAATTCAAGCTCTCATCATTAAAATTAAACGAGGCGCTGCCGCGCAGCTTGTCGGATCCCGGTCTGGTCAGAATCTCAATGCGGGCGGAAGGCTGGTCGTTTTCTGCCGCAAACGGATTCTGATTAATGCGAATCTCGCGAATGGATTCCTTGGGCGGCATGTTACCGCCGGAAAACCCGTCGATGAATATTTGCCCACCATTCGGTCCGATTGATGGTCCGGCCAGCGCCTGCAAAGCCGCAGCCAACTCAGTGGGATCGTCCGGCAAAGCATCGAGGTCGCGGCCAGAGATTACTGTCTGGTTGGCATTATTAGACGAATCGGTGCTCAGCGGGGTTTCCGCATTAATTTTCACCTGCGACTCAATCGCCGCGATCTTCAAGCTAATGTTAAAGGGATCACGGCGCGCCGAGTTCACGTCCACCGCGGCGTCTTCAGAGGTCGCGAATCCCACCGACGTAGCGTGAATTGTGTATTTACCCGCCGACAGTCCGGTAAAGCTGTAGGTACCGTCCGCGTTCGTCGTGGCCGTTTTCTGCGCACCTGACGCATCAGTTAACGTCACGGTGGCACCGACAATTGCCGCGCCGAATTCATCAGTAATTAGACCGCGCAAATTTGCCCTTCCCTGAGCAAAGGCAGCGGTCGAAAAAAGGGCGAATAGAAGGATAGACGCCAGACACGGGAATGGTCTTCGGATATTCATCATTGAACTCTCTTATTAGAAAAGCAACCGCGGGGCGATTGTGGACGGAATCCCTTCGCTCTTCGCGGTTGTCTCTGAAGTCAAAATTGCGAGATCAGAGGTTTAGTTTACGGCCCTATACCGCCGAACATGCCACCAAAGCTGCCGTTAAGATCAACGCCTTGAGGTCGCCCAGCCTGGCCACCGGTCTGTTGCCTTGCTGCCACCATGGCAAAGAGTGTCTCGGCCCCAGTCACCAGCGAAACCGCAGTCAACTGGGCTGGATCTGAACCCTGGAGGCCCGACATTATGATCGTGTCGCCGACCTTCACGTCGTTGATCGAAATAATCGGCAATCTCTCAAGCATGTCCGCCATGTTCATGCCAGCGCCCCGGCCTGGTCCTCCACCCTGTGGGCCACCAGGCCCGGCGCCCTGCGGTCGCTGTTGAGCCTGGCCTTGTCCTTGCCCGCCGTTTGCAGTACCTGGTCCGCCGGGTCCCGCGCCGCCGCCGAACATTCCACCCGCGGGAAAGCGGCGCAGCACTGACTCTGGCTTAAGGACAATCGTCATGGGTTTCTTCGTTTGCAGATCGTTAATTTTTATTTGATTGGTGGCGGGATCGATGGCTGTTACAGTTCCCCCGGCAATCTTAAACGTGCCGAAAACAATCTCCTCGGCGGTCATGTGAGTACCGTCCGCGCTCTTGTCACCGAGAGCCCGCAACTGATCGTTAACTTTGACTTCTTCAAACTTGCTGGGCTTAGCGTCGCTGTACTTGGGAATCGTGTCCGGAGGATAACGCCGCATCATTACTTTGTCAGTCACGGGAATGATAACCGACTGAGGAGCGCCCGCCAGGGTGCGGCTCGATACGGTTATTTCCTGAGTCGAAGGATTGAGCGAAGCAACGATGCCACTGACTCCTCGGCGGCGCCACTCGGCCCGTTCCTGCTCCTGCTTTTTCGCCAGGTCGGCCTTACTCATTACAACGACCTGGAGCGCGGGCACGGTCTTCTGGTCGGCCGCAGCGCGGCCGCGGGCCAGCACACGATCTCCGGCGCCCACATCCGCCAAAGTGATCTTGGTGGCTTTCGTGAGGGACGTTTCGCCCGGCGCCACTCTCAGGTACTGCGTCTTGTCACTGAGTGTGACGTTAAAGAGAACACCGCTATCTGCCCTCACGACCATCTGATTTGCCGTGCTATCGATCGCCTTGACCTCGCCGATCACACTTACTACGCCCGGAACTTGTCCCAGGGTACTGGCGATCAAGCTCAGTACGGAAACGCCCGCCAATATCAAGATAGTTAGTCTTTTCACAAAGCTTCTTTCGCTCGCCAGGAAGTTATCCATTATCTACGCCTCACCAAGCCTGATAGTTGCAAAAAGTTTAGAATTCAAGCTCCAACTTCGTGTATTAGGGAGCAATAGTTTGGATGCTGAAACAGAAGGTTCAACGACGTGATTTCTGCTCTTCGTCGTGTTGCGCATCCTGCTGCGCCACCATCGCGTCAAACTTCTGTTGTTGTTCCGGAGTCAGCAAGGCGCGAATTCGTGCCCGCGCCTTCATTCGCGGTTCTTCAAAGCGTGGTCTCAATTCGGTGCGGAGCGCTCGATACTCGTTGCGCGTTTCATCGAGGATAGTGCGGACGGAAGCGGTTTGCTGATCAGTCAGGCTCAATTCAGCGCGCATCTTTTCGAAGCGTTCGTGCATTGCGCGCTCACGTGCTTCGGCGCCGCCGCCCCCGGCCGCGCGCGATCGATACAACCCGGTGAGCGCCGCTCCGGTCACGCTGCCCAGCACAAAAACCGCCAGCAACACCAGCCAGATTTTCAAAGTTGTGCGGCCCTTCAAAGTCATCTCTTACTTCTCTCGACGTTTCAGATCATCGCGCATTACGATCGACAACGATGGTGAATACTTCATCACGCGATAGAGCGTTCCTGGTGAGAATCGTCTGTTCGAGGCCAGGGTCTCGCGTGTCAGTTAACGCTTCGTCCTCGATTCCGTACCCCACCCCTGGAGCCGCGGGCTGCATCGACCATACTGTCAGTATCGCAGCCAGTACGGCCACCAAAGCCATCGCCGGGATTGCGCGACGGGCCACGAAAAGCAGCGACGACCAATTGCCCGCTTCCTCTCGCCGGCGCTCCTCTTGTGATATCCGGGCGCGCAGTCGCGGGTAAAGAAACGGTGCAGACGCTGCGGCCTCGGCCTCGTCGTCATTTCGGGCGGCGGCGAGCAATACCAAACGTCCCGCGCGGTCGAATTGGTCTTCATTTTGCCGTTTAGCTCTGAACATTGTGTGATCCACGAGCGCCAGACATTCCCGCGCTTCCTCAGGAAAGACGACACGGGCCCCTCAGAAGTTACAAGAATTCTTCCCCGGGGGGTCACCTGGAGAACCGGCGAGGGCGGCTACAGGAACAGCTTCATCACTCGGCGCAAATGAGCGCGGGCCCGATGCGCGCGCACCTTAACCTTCGATACCGACCAACTGGTCATTTCCGCGATCTCAGCAACCGAGAAGCCTTCGACATCCAGCAGGGTCAGGACCAACCTGTCATCGGCACTCAGTCGCGCCAGAAGTTTCACGGCCAGGTCGCGCGAGACGAGGGCGCTTTCGACATCATTGGCCGCTCCGCGAAGCTGCCCGGAAAATTCATGTGCTTCGTCATCATTAAAATCCTCTACCGCATGTTCCGGCCGGCGCCGCGTGCGCCGCAGTTGGTCATAGCATGTATTGACCGTAATCTGTGTCAGCCAGGCTCGAAAGGATGCCTCGTGAGTGCCGTGGTACGTTTTGAGCGCGAAGTAGGCTTTGGTAAAGCTGTCCTGAATGATCTCTTCTATCTGTTCACGTTGAGAGAAAAAGCGGCCCGCAATGCGAGCTACCTGACGCCGGTGACGTTCGAACAGTTGCTCGAATGCCGTCTCGTCGCCCGCGCCGGCAGCAGCGACCAGCGCGTCATCTGTCCACTCTGCGAATGAAGACACCAACCTTTACCAATCTTGCACACGAAGAGCAATGCAGTTTACGCCGCAGCGATTAATATTCAACAGACCGCGGCTTCTTCCAACTGATGCGATAGCGAGATGTTAAGGCCAGGCCCAAACTGACCACCAGCAGCCCGGCAATTACGATCGGCCAAACGTAGGGCAAGGAAGACATCACGACCCAGAAACTCACTCCGAGTAGTAAGATCACCGACCCAGATTGCAAACGTGGCAGAAAGCGTCGTTGTAACCATCGCCCGGTGGCGGCGATGATTACGACGCGGCCAAACAACGTGGCGACGATTACCAACAGCAGCGCCATGATGGAAATCAGCGCGCCGACAATCGGCGGCAACACCAACAAACTTACAAACACGCCCAGAGTAACAGCCACTGCGCCCAGCAAGCCGATCAAGGCAACGCGCAAGCGGCTCAGTTGCAAACGGGACACCGCCCGGCTGACGGTGTTGGGCATGGCGGCAGTCAACGCGAGGGAAATGATGAACCACACCAGGATCGCGAGCAGCCGAGTACCAAAGAATACTCCCGACAACTGCGGTCGCAACACGCTGAAAGGCTCGCGCATCACCCGGCGCAATTGATCTTCGTAACCGGCATACATAATCGTCACGCTTTGCGGATCGCGCCCCGGCGCCGACTTGCCGTGATGATAAATACCGCCGAGTACGATTACGTCGCCCCCGATCCGCGAACCTTCACGCTGGATTACCGAACCCCCGATCGCCGCAACATCGCCGTCGACCGACCCTTCGACAATCACGTCGCCGCCGAAAGCGATGGCCCCTTCTTTAACCGAACCGGTAATTCTAATGGACTGGCCCAGGCCGAAAACCGTGTTATTAACAACCCCATCGATCACCTTCGCCTGTGGATCGCCCGGATGTTCATCTGGAACTGGCTGCGCCTGGGCCACAACCATCCAGACCAGCACCGCTCCGAGGAGCGCGATTGTTTGGCAGAAGGCCCGCGCGGCGCAGGCGCTGATTTGATTCTCTTGAAGGAGCCCGTTCACCGTCATTTGAATAGAAGTTAAGGTCTCCTATTCAGTGGTTTGCGCCCGATGATATTTGGCGATCAGGAAGGGTAGGAGCAATAGCGAGACTATGAAAGCAAAGGTTAGCGACACCCACCAGCCCGACGATCCGAGAACCGCCGCGCGCCCGACGACCCGAACGATCACAGCTATGCCGGTGCCGGCATCGTAAACCGCCTGCCACAGAAGACCGAGCAGACTTCCCATAACGCGGAAAAAAGATCGAATCGGCTCAAAGACCAGCGTTCGCGCAGCGGCGCCCAACAAAGCAAAAGAAAGGAGCGCCAGAATTGCACACAATTGGGCCGCGCGGCGGCGCTCGCTTTTCTTATGCATCCCACTCAGATCATTCTCGGCATGCGCGGCCACCACTCGGGTGAAATCATGGGGCAGCTCGAAAGGACCCGACTCGTTAAAGGCGTAGTCGAGAGTACAAAGCAAGTGGCGCTGCGCTCTCAATTCCGCCACGCAGGCTGGGCAGGTCTTTAAGTGCGCTTCGAAAATCTCCAGAGAAGCCCCAGCCAATTCGCCGTCGAGATAAGCGGCCACGTCTTCGAGCTGGCAGCTCTGCTTACCAATGGTAGGGGCGTTCATAAAGTTTTCTTCGCTCGCCCTCTGGGCGACGAACTTTTGTTTGCCGTCTCTTGCGACTCGACGCAATCGCAGGTGAACCGGCCAGCCAAAGCCTGCCGACATCCTTAAGGGCTAGTGATACCCCGCTGGAGTAAATGATCGCGCATGGCTTCACGGGCGCGGAACAGGCGATTCTTGACTGTGCCGAGCGGAAGACCGGTGACCTCGGCAATTTCGTCATAGCTCAGATCCTGCGAATGTCTCAGCACGATTAACTCACGATAGGCACCCGGCAGCAATTGCACCACCGATTCGATTTCAGACCGTTTTTCTTTTCTTTCGCTTTCCTGCTCGGGTGTAAGACGGCGACTCTCGATGGAAATCTCCTTGCGCTCGCCGTCAATACCGATCGTCAACGAGTGTTCGCGCACGGCGTGCCGGCGCAGGTGATCGATCGCGGCGTTGTGCGCAATCTTGTAGATCCAGGTAGAGAATTTGAACTCAGGGCGATAACGCGTTAGCGAGTTATAGACCTTGATAAAAACTTCCTGGGTCAAATCGAGCGCGGAATCATAATCGCCCACCATGCGATACACGTAGGCCGCAATGGGCCGTTGGTATCTGCGCACCAGCTCTTCAAAAGATGTTTCGCGTCCGGCCAGGGCGTGCTGCACCAGATCGCCATCAGCCAGGGCGCCAGGTTTTCCTATAGAGATCGCTGCGCTCATCCTTGCAATTGCTCCGGTTTTACGTTGCCCGCTCAGGGAAAGTTTCAAACAGAGAATAGGTCCGATAGGTCATATCGATCCTGTATTTCTTCTACCAGGCCAGGCGCGCCAGGCCGGCGGGTGCGGCAATCGTATCGAAAGCCAAATCCCCGGCGGGAATAAGCAGTCCGACATCCGCTGCATTGAGCGGTTTCAGAGCCACCCCCAGTGTCTCCTGCGCAATCGTGACGACCCGCTGCTTGTCCAACCAGTCGCCTACTAGCAATAAGCGGTCGACCGACGCGCGATCCCCTGGTCCGATAGATCCTGAGCGTTCGCGATAGAACAATAGCACGCGATGAAGTTCATCGTCACACTCGTCAGCTTCGCAAAACACGGCCCGCAAAGTGATGGGCTGGTTATTGCGCATCAGCACCGCAGTAAAACCCTCGGCGTGCGCGGTCAGCAATAACCCATCACCCTGATGACCATTGCGCAACCATTGCTCTTCACCCGCATGACGGGGCAGGATCAAGCCGGCCTGCCATCCCAGGCTCGCGAAAATCGCTTCGTACTCGGCCAGAACCGAGAGCCGAATCGCGGTAATCAGATAGCGTGATTGCCTTTGAGAGTCGGGCGCCAACTGATCCCGCGACACTCTCAGTTCCGACAGGGGCGCGCCAAAACTGCGCTCGATCTTCCACTCGAGCACCTCTTCCAACTCCCGGCGCGAACTGGGCGGGCTTTCGAGGGCGAGGACCGTGGCCCGCGTAGAAGTTTCCGGTAAGGTCACCGACCACTTACGCTGGTGCAGCAGACCAGCGGCAGCCAGCAAATCTGAGAGAGCGCTGGTTAACTCTGCCGGGTCATCGATATTATTTTCATCAAAGCTCGCGCGCACCAAACCTGCCGGCAGATTGATTGAGGCTGCGCGTTTGACTGTGAATCCGCCGCGAGCGCGGTCGAGCTGGACCACTGCACCACCGCCGCTATCGATGCCGATGGCACAGGGCGGGAAACGCGGCTTCAGTAGTTTACCGAGGGGATTTGCAGGCATTTGTAGTTGCTGTCAGTGGCTAGTTGTTAGTAGTCAGTTGCCAGTGGTTAACAGACAGTCGTCGATGGTCATAACCCACTTTAGTAACGACTGCCAACGACTGACGACTAGCCACTGACAACTGACAGCCTTTTACCATTCGCTATAAGGCGTGCCCTCGGTCGAAGCGTCGCCCGATGAACTGTGTACGTCGGTAACTCCGGTCCCGCCTTCGCTGGAAAAAGGATCTTCGCCGGTGACCACCGTCCAATCTTTATTGTCGGTGATTGGATCTTTCGGAACTTCGCGCAGGTAGTGCGCAGTAACCAGATCGTCGAGCGATTGCGGTAGTTTGCCTTTGTCTGCCGCGTACTGATCGAGCAATGACCGCATCTTGAACAGGTCGTCGCGCAAGACTGTCTCGCGCGCATGCATGATGGTTTTTTGGTATTGCGGCAGCGCAATGGAAGCCAGAATGATGATGATCGAAATAACGATCATCAGTTCGAGCAAAGTAAAACCGGCAGCAACGAGCAGCAAACGGTGAGCAGTGAGCAGTCCGCGCGCCTTCAAAATAATCGCGGCCGACTGCTTTCGGCTTACTGCCTGCTGCTTACTCTTCTTACCAGTCACTGTATTTCTCTCCATTCAACGACGTCCCTTTCGATTTCGAGTGGACGTCGAAAACGTTTTCACCGCCCCAGGAAGTTGAATCCGCGGCATCGTAACAAGAGCGAAAATCCCAGTCGTCTTTACCAGTCATTGGATCGACTGGAATCCGGCGCAGATAGATCTTGGTTTTCGGAATCGTAGACTCCTCGGTCGCGGCTTCCAGCGCAGTGACGTTTGCATTTCCCCGCCGCCCCAGCGAGCCGCTGGTAATCGGCAACACGCTAACGCCTTTTTTCAGCGTGTCGAGATCCGGCGGGTAGCGATCAATGTTATCGGCAGTGAATATTGTCTGATCGGTAATAAAGACCCGCACTCTTGGATCGGCAAAAATATTTTGTGGACCCTGATTCGTTTGGTTAGGCTGGGTGTTCTGCCCTGGCGTCTGTCCGGGTTGCTGTTGTTGGTTGGCTTGCGCCTGGGCGCCGGCCAAAGCCTCCCGATGAAACTGATCAATAGCCTCGCGCATGGTGCGTAAGGCTTCGCGCAGTTCCTGCTCTTTCTGCCGCTTGACCGCGACCTGAACCAGGGGAATAGCTCCCAGAGTCAGAATGGCGAGCACAGTGATCGTAATCACCAACTCGATCAGCGAGAAGCCGCGAGCCTCAGCAGCCAGCAAAACCGGGGCCTGACGCTTTCTGCCTTCTGCTTTCTGCTTTCCGCTTTCTGCTTTGTAG
>WNFR01014354.1_pt1 | contig 15436 bp, 14 predicted proteins | sample 5400221 | NCBI WGS metagenome assembly WNFR01 (sample SAMN13153357, study PRJNA577476) | soil metagenome | isolation source: 40 cm soil under Madrone tree | place: USA:California | collected 2016-06-14 | reverse complement strand
AAGATGACGCCGGGTCAGATCGTCGCCGGCCAACGGCTGGCGGCCGCATGGGTGCCGAAAAGAGTGGCGGTCGATGTCGTGCCGGTGGTGCCTGTCGTGCCGGTGGTGCCTGTCGTGCCGGTCGTGCCGCGGTGGTAGGAGCCGTCGCATGGCCCCCGCGCCCTCGCTCACACCGCGATATTGTCGATCAGCCGGGTCTTGCCGATGCGGGCCGCGACCAGCAGCCGGATCGGCCCATCCTGGGTCGACTCGACCGGCATGAGGGTCTCGGCGTGGCGGGCCTCGAGATAATCGAGCGTGAAGCCGGCCTGCGCGATCTCGCGGCCGCCGCCGGCGACGATCTCGGGGATCGGGCCGCCTGAAGAAATCCTGCCGGCGCATGCGGTGAGCACGCGAAAAAGCGCAGGCGCGGCCTGGCGCTCTTCCGGCGTCAGGTAGACGTTGCGCGACGACAGCGCGAGGCCGTCCGACTCGCGGATGGTCGGCATGCCGACGACCTTGACCCGCAGGTCGAGGTCCTGCGCCACGCGGGTGACGACCTGAAGCTGCTGATAATCCTTTTCGCCGAAAATCGCGAAGTCGGGCCGGCATTGGATGAAGAGCTTGGCGACCACGGTTGCGACGCCGGCGAAGAAGTGCGGCCGGAACCTGTCCTCGAGCCCGGCGAGCGCCGCACCTTCGGGGGCGATCCGGGTCGCGAAGCCCGGCGGATACATGACCTCGACCCCAGGGGCCCAAATCAGATCGACCTCGAGCTTCGCGAGCTCGGCGACGTCGCGTGCAAAAGTCCGCGGATAGCTGGCGAGATCCTCCTGCGGTCCGAACTGCGCCGGATTGACGAAGATCGACACGATCACCTTTTCGGCCCGGCGCCGCGCGTGGCGCACCAGCGCCAGATGTCCTTTGTGCAACGCCCCCATGGTGGGCACGAGCGCCACCTTGCCGCTGCGCCTCACCCGTGCCAGCGCGCGGTCGAGCGCGGCGATCGAGCGCGCCACCTGCACCTTATGGGCCATGCACCTGATGCCTCGTGCGCCGGGGGCCTCTTTGGCGGGAATTCCGGCGGGCCGGGAAACTAACAGAGCCGCTGCGCGCCCGCCATGGCCGGGCGGGCGAAGGCCCGCCGCGACCTTGACCGCGGACCGCGACGGCGGCATGATTGCGCCACTCCAGGGAGATCCCCGACAAGGGGCTGAGAAACCGCTGGGCCGAGCAATCGGCAGCGCGGAAATCCTTCGAACCTGATCCGGTTCATACCGGCGTAGGGATTGGATTTCTGGCTCAGCCGGCCGCGAAACTCCGATCCTTCCGAAAACGAGAGACGGAGAGCGATGTGGTCTGGCGACGCGATACCCCGCTTTGCATTGGTGAGCCGCTGAAGCCGGTGGATGCGCCCCAGGGCGCCGCCGATGCCAATTCCGCGGCCCAGCCGAACGCGACCGATGTCGCGATCGTGGGGGCGGGCGCGATCGGACTGTCGATCGCTTGGCGTCTGGCGTCAGCCGGCCTTGCGGTGACGGTGTTCGATCGCGGCGATGCCGGGGCGAGCCTGGCGGCGACCGGCATGCTGGCGGCCGCGACCGAGCTCGAGCCCGGCGGCCTCGATCTGCTGGCGCTTGCGCTGGAAAGCCGCGGCTTGTGGCCGCGCTTCCGGGCCGAGCTCGAGAGCCAGTCGGGCATCGACATCGACTATCGGCGCGAAGGCATTCTCACCGTGGCGATCGGCCGCGACGAGGTCGATCGGCTGAAGTTCCGCCATGACCTGCAGGCGCGCGCGGGCCTGACGACCCATTGGCTGGACGGGCCGAGCGTGCGGGCGATGGAGCCGGCCTTGCGGCCATCGGCGAGCGCGGGCATTTTCTGCGCGGACGACCATCAGGTCGACCCGCGATGCCTCGTTCCGGCGCTGCGCCGCGCCTTGGCGGCGCGCGGCGGCCGGCTGATGGAAAATCTGCCCGTCCTGTCGCTCGAGATCGCGGGCGGGCGCGCCGACGGCGTGGTGACGCCGCAAGGCCTCTGCCGGGCGCCGATCGTGATCGTCGCCAACGGCGCCTGGGCCTCTGAGATGCTGGGCGACGCGCTCGCGGTGCCGGTGCGTCCGCTCAAGGGGCAGGCGCTGGCGCTGCGCACCACGCCGCGCACCGGCACGCCGGCGCATGTGGTGTGGACCGAGCAGGTGCATCTCGCGCCCAAAGCCGGCGGCCGCCTCATCGTGGGGGCGACCGTGGAGGAATGCGGCTTCGACCGCACGGTCACGGCGGGCGGGGTTTTTGCGCTGCTGGAAGGGGCCCGGCGGGCATTTCCCTGTATCGAGGACATGGAAATCGAGGCGGTGTGGACGGGCTTCCGGCCGACCTCGGACGACGATGCGCCGATCCTCGGCGCGACCGGCATCGCGGGTCTGGTGCTGGCGACGGGTCATCACCGCAACGGCATCCTGCTCGCGCCCGTCACCGCGCAGGCGATCCATGACCTCGTGGTGGGCGGCGCCATGTCGGGCGCGGCGCCAAGATTCGGTTTGAATCGTTTTGCCGACAACAACCCCGGCAACCGCGCCAACCACAGGGTGGAGACGGGCGCCGGATTTCCGCTTCAGGAGATAGCCCATGCGGCTCAACGTCAACGGTGAGGCGCGCGACAGCGCCTCGGCGACCCTCGCGGATTTGTGGCGCGCCGAGACCGCGGAGCTGGAGCTGCCCACCCCCAAGGGCTTCGCGATCGCGCTCAACGGCGCGGTCGTGCCGCGCGGCGCCTGGGCGGCGACCGCTTTGAACGACGGCGACCGGATCGAGATCATCCGCGCCATGCAAGGAGGCTGACATGAACGAGCACGATCCTTTTACGATCGCCGGGACGGCCGTCGGGTCGCGCCTGCTGCTCGGCACCGCGGGCTATCCCAATCAGCGCATCCTCCGTGACGCGGTCGAGGCGAGCGCATGCGAGATCGTCACCGTGTCGGTCCGGCGAGACGCTCTATCCCGACATGGGCGAGCTGTTGGAGGCCACCCGGCAACTCGTCGGGCGCGGATTCGTGGTTCTGCCCTATTGCACGGATGATCCGGTCGTGTGCCGGCGGCTGGCCGACCTGGGCGCCGCCGCCGTCATGCCGATGGGATCGCTCATCGGCTCGGGCATGGGCGTCGCCAATCCGGCCAACCTCGAGCTGATCTGCCGGCGCTCGGAGGTCCCTGTGATCGTCGATGCCGGGATCGGCACGGCCTCCGACGCGGTCATCGCCATGGAGCTGGGGGCGGCGGCGGTGCTGCTCAACACCGCGGTCGCCAAAGCCAACGACCCGGTGAGCATGGCGCTTGCCATGCGGCACGCGGTCGTGGCCGGCCGTCAGGCGTATCTCGCCGGGCGGATTCCGCGCCGCGGCCGCGCCGAGCCGTCGAGCCCGCAGCTCGGCCTTGTCGGGTCGTGAACGCGCTGCCGTCGCGCCTGCTGGTGGTGACCGACCGGCATCAGGCGGCGGCGCCGCTCGAAGCGATAACGATGCAGGCCATGCTGGCCGGCGTGCGATGGATCTGGTTGCGCGACCGCGACATGCCGGCCGCGGAGCGGCGCGACCTGGCGGGGCGCCTGCTCGCGATCACCCGCCGGCACGGCGCGTTTCTCTCGATCGGCGGCGACCTCGATCTCGCGGTCGAGCTCGCGGCGGACAGCGTGCATCTGGGCGCCAGGGCGTCGGTCGCGGCGGCGCGACGCAAGCTCGGACCGAGCGCCCTCATCGGTATCTCGGCCCATGGCGAAGCCGATATCGCGGCCGCGCAGGCGGCGGGCGCCGACTACGCGACGCTCAGCCCGATCTACCCGACGCAGAGCAAGCCGGGTTACGGTCCCGCCTTGGGGGTGGCGGCGATCACGCAGGCGGCGCGGTCCGCGCTTCCCGTGCTGGCGCTCGGTGGGATCACGGCCGAGCGCGCCCCGGCCTGCATGCGCGCCGGCGCCGCCGGCATCGCGGTCATGGGTGAGGTCATGCGGGCGGCGGCCCGGCCCGGCGGTGTCGGCGAGGCTGTGCAAGCGCTTGCGCGCGCGTGCGATCCGGCATGAGCCGGCTTGGTCGGCCCAACCGCGTTTCGATATTTCGATATATTGTGTCTTCACCCGTCCCCTCGGCACGGCGGGGCGACCGGTTCGCCTCATGGGAACCCAATGGCATCCTTTCTGATCGGCGTCGTGGCGGTTTTGATCGTGCTCTGGTTCACGCATAAATTCGTGCGAGCCAACCCGACCGGCATGGCCAAGCTGCTGCAAAAGGGCGGCGGGGTCGTCGCGATCGTGGCCGCCTTCTTCCTGGCGCTGCGGGGCGGGCTCGCCGTCGCCTTGCCGCTCGCCTTCATGGGTTTCGGGCTGCTCGGCTGGATTCCGGCCAATGTCGCGGGCCTGTGGGGGCAGGGCAGGGGGACCCGCGTCTCGCGCGTGCGCACGGCCTTCCTGGAGATCGAGCTCGACCAGGATAGCGGCGCGATGCGCGGCCGGATTCTCGCCGGCCGGGCGGCCGGCGCGGCGCTCGAGACGCTCGATACGGCGACGCTGACCGCCTTGCTGGCGGAATTCGACGACGACAGCCGGCAGTTATTGATGGCTTATCTTGACCGCCGGAACGCCGGCGGGGGTGAACACCCGCACGACGGTGCGTACGCGCGGCAGCGCACTGCGGCGCGTCCCGGCAAAATGACCGAAGAGGAGGCTTATCAGGTCCTTGGCCTTCAGCCGGGGGCGGGTGCGGAGGAAATCGGACGTGCCTACCGCACACTCATGAAGAAACTGCATCCCGACCAGGGGGGGTCGACGTACCTCGCTGCCCGCGTCAATGAGGCCAAGGAGGTTCTTCTTCGCCGACATCGTTGAACTCCACTCACGGACAGGCGAGGCCATGTCTGCCGGCCCCTGTCTGCCGGCTCCTATATGCCGGCCTGTCCGTTACGCATTACACAACAAAACCAACTCGGGTTTCGATCCGGCTCGCGACGGATTTTTCCGGGCGCCGGCTCGTCCCGGACCTTATCCGAAACGAGCATTCGCCGCGAATGTTCCAAAACTTCAGTTCTTCAGGGTCATGCAGCTGATATCGTTGCGCTTGAGCTGCTTGCAGGTGGCTTCGGCCTGGCTTTTCTCGAGCCCGGCAAAGCGCGCCCGATAGAAGGTCTTGTCGCCTTTGGTCACCGGCTCGGTGAAGGCATCGGCGCCGGCGAGCACGCTCTTGGCTTTGCTTTGCGCCGCGTCGAGGCGCTGCTTGGCCTCGCCGGCGGTCTCGAAGGCGCCGATCTGGATGATCCAGCCGCTATGGGTCTGGGCCTTGCGGGCGGGCGCCGGCTCCGCCTTTGCGGTTTTCACGGCGGGCGCGGGCTCGGTTTTGGCGACCGCTTGGGTTCTCGTGGCGGGGGCGGGTTCGGGTGCCGGCGCAGCTGCCGGCGCAGGCCATGCGGCGGCCTTGATTGGCTCCTTGCTTGGCGTCGGCCACGGCTGGGCCGCGGCTGGCGGCGGCGCCGATGGGACCGGTTGCGTTGCGGCGGCCTTCGGGGCCGGGGCCGACGCGGTCGAGCCTGTCTCCTCGGGCACCGCGATCATCGGCGCGGAAGGCGCGAGCGCCGCGGCCTCGACGCCGGCGAGCTTGACCTTGATCGTTTTCACCGCGATCGGCTTGAGCGGTTCGGAGGAGCCGGCGGCCACCTGCGGCTTGGAAGCGACCATGAGGCCGCCTTGGACCGGGGCGGCGGCGGCCGGGGCCGGCGTGGGCGTCGACGACGCGCTGGCGAGCGCATAAGCGCCGCCCGCGGCGGCCACTTGGGTGGGGCGAGCGGGGACACGCGGCTCCGCCGGCGCGACGGCCTCCGCCACCTGGGTGGTGGTGGTGCGGCGGTTCGATGCGTCGGCGACATACGAGGCGATCAGGTCACGCATGCGCGCATCGCGCGAGCTCGCCGAGCTGCCGCCCAGCACGACGGCGACGATATGCCGGTTGTCGCGCGTGACCGAGGTCACGAGATTGAAGCCCGAGGCGCGCGTATAGCCGGTCTTGATGCCGTCGACGCCTTCGACGCGTCCGAGCAGGCGATTGTGATTGCGCATCGCTTCGCCGCGATAGGTGAAGGACGGCGTCGAGAAATAGCGGTAGTAGCGCGGAAAGCGCTCCTGGATGGCGCGGCCGAGCAGCGCCTGGTCGCGCGCGGTGGTGATCTGCTCGTCGTTGGGCAGTCCCGACGCGTTGCGATAGGTCGTCCGGTTCATGCCGAGCGCGCGCGCCTTGCTGGTCATCAGCGCCGCGAAATCGTCCTCGGTGCCCGCGATGGCTTCCGCCACCACGACGGCGGCGTCGTTCGCCGACTTGGTGACCAAGCCGCGGATCGCGTCCTCGACCTCGAGATTCTGTCCCGGCCGCAGGCCGAGCTTGGTCGGCGCCTGCACGGACGCACGCTCCGACACCGGCATCGAGCTGTTGAGCTTCATCTTGCCGGACTCGAGGCGCTCGAACAGCAGATAGAGCGTCATGATCTTGGTGAGCGATGCCGGATGGCGCAGGCCGTCGGCGCTGGCCTCGTGCAGGGTCTTGCCCGAATTCGCGTCGACCACGATGGCCGAATAGGGCGGGCTGTAATTATCCCGGCTGGTGCTGTGACTGGCATGTCCGCCGGATCGGCGATGGCGGCGCGCATCGGCCGGCTCGGTGGCGACGGCGAGCACCGTGACCACTGCGACCGCACCGAACATCGACAGACGCAATCCCCGCGCTACTCCACACACTGAGCGAAACATGGTCTCCCCTGGTCCGTTGCTCGCTGAGCGCCCCGTGCGCCGGACTTCCCCGAGCTGCCTTTCGCCTAACTGCATGACTTGACGTAAAAAAGGCAGCGTTGCGACCACCCTGTGCCGACATTTGCCGATAAATCAAGCGTTTCGGCAATCCACAGTCGGCCAGGGTAGGTGGGTGGAGTTTCTAAACGGTTAATTTCGTTATGGAATTGGAAACGGATTATTAACGATATTGCAATGCAATATTTTCTCTTGACTTTTTGTGCAGTGCGGGATATCTATTTTTCACGGCTGAGGGAGCCGAACCATTGCAACAAAAGCCGCCTATTCCCAGCAGGCGGGACCGGGAGATCTGCCATGCTCAAGAACTTCGATGACATCCAGAAAGTCGGTAAGGACAACATGGATACCGCGATGAAGTCGTTCGGATCGGTGTCCAAGGGCCTCCAGGCGATCGCCTCCGAGGTCGCGATCTACTCGAAGAAGTCCTTCGAGGAAGGCTCCGCGGCGGCCGAAAAGCTCCTCGGCGCCAAGTCGATCGAGAAGGCCATCGAGATCCAGACCGATTACGCCAAGTCGGCCTATGAGAGCTTCATCGCCGGCGCGACCCGCATCGGTGAGCTCTATGCCGATCTCACGAAGGAGACCTACAAGCCCTTCGAAGCCTATATCGGCAAGGTCAACGGCAAGTGATCTGACTTAAACGGCCGACTTAGGTCGTCCGCGAATCCCAAGCCCGGCCACACGGCCGGGCTTTTCGTTGTCGGCGGGCGCCGAGCCTCTCGCTTGATCTCACCTGGCGATGTGCAGCTTCGACAGGTTGGTGCCGATCTGGTTGAACACCTGGACGATCTGTGTCGCCTGGGTGAGCACGAACGATTTGCTGACATCGGACGCGCAGTTTCTCAGCATGGTCGATGTCGGGTCGCTCCCGGTGTTGACCTGGATCGTATAGAGCGTGATCCCCGCATTCTTGATGTTGTTGCACAAGGTCGTCTGCCGCGTGTCGATCTGGGCGGAGTTGCTGGTCCAGCGATTTTGCGTGTTCAACCCGTCGGTCAGCAGGATGATGACCTTCTGATACTGATAGCCGCCGGTTTCCGCCGGGGCATTGAGCGGATCGCCCTGCGTCAGGGATTGCCAGCCCCAGGCGAGACCGATCGCCTGGTTGGTGTTGCCGGCCGGCGACATGGCGTCGATCTTGGAATTGAGCGCCGTCCAGTCGTAGCTCAGCCCCATCATTGGGGTCGGGCAGGAGTCGTACTGCTCGGTCGGGAACAGGCTCGAGGCGACGCCGGCCAGCAGGTTGATGTCCAGCGGATTGGGCACCGTGTTCCCGATGTCGTAGTCCTGGTCGCGATCGGTGATGCAGCCGTTCCAGGTGTTGTGGTTGGTGACGGCGGGCGGCGTGTAAGGGCAGGTCCCGGTCGGGGCGTAACTTGTCGCGGTGAATGTATAGAGCGTCCCGAAGAAGCAGGCGGTGGTGGTGGGAACGGTGCAGCTGGATCCGCGCGTCGGAGAATTCTGCCCATCCGACGTCCAGAAGAATCCCTGGAAGCAGACGGTCACCGGGGTCACGGGGCCGTAAACCGCGTTGACGGGATCCCACAGCTTCCAATTGAGCCAGTTGGCGCCCCAGTTCGACGTGCCGCCGACATTGACGTCCTTGCTGAACGGAATGATCGACACATAGACGTCGCCGTTGGTGACCGCGGCGGTCCTCAACTGGCCGATGAGGTTCTTGGCCGCGGTCTTGAGCGCGGTCATCTTGCCCGCATCCGCCATCGAGCCGGTATTGTCGAGCACGAGGGCGACGCGCAGGCGGGACGTGCCCCAGCTCGAGGTCGATGTGATCGAGATCGGCAGGTGCCTGAACTGCGGGCCCATGACCCCCATGATGCTGGTGTCGTAGATGGCGGTGGCGGTGATGACCACCGTCGACCCGTTGGTGTTGCTGTAGGTCGCCGTCACGTTGAGGTCGTGCACGTCGGTGCGTTTGAACAGCGCCCTGTAATAGTTGTCGCCCGCGGTCTGCAGGTCAGCCGTCGTCGCCGTCGTCGCGGATTGCGCGATCGCCAGCGCAGCGGTGTCGCCGGCCGACTGCATGCTGGTCTTGATCAGGCTGGCATGGCTGTAATCGACCGCCGCCCCGGTCAGGCCCAGCATGGGAATGAAAGCGAGGGCGAAGATCACGAGGGTGTTGCCCTCCTTGGCGCGCGCGAATTGGCGCCACGAGATGCGAAGCTTCGCGATCAGCCTTTTGGTCGTCATGACACACCTACCCACATCAAACGTTGATGAGGAATTCGCACCGAAGGTTACTTCCCCAAGTAAAATTTTTGACTAACTCGACTGCATAAAGTCGGCCCCCCGGCGGGCCGACCCCTCGGGTCCGCCTCAAAGGGCGAGCCGGAGCTTGGACAAGCCCGTGGCGATCTGGCCGAAGGTGGTGATGATCTCGGTCGGCGTCGTGAGCAGGAAGAATTTGCTCGCATCGGCGACCTGAGGCCTGCTGCCGGCACAGTATTGCAGCACGCTCGAGGTCGCATCGCTGCCGGTATTGACCTGCACCGAATAGATCGTCACGCCGGCGGTCCTGATGTTGTCGCACAGGATCCTCTGCCGGTTGTCGATCGAGGCCGCGTCCCGGTACCAGCGGTCCTCCGTGTTGAGGCCGTCGCTCAGGAGGATGATGATGTCCTGGTACTGGAAATTCGCGTCCTTGGCGGGCGCGTTGAGCGGGGCGCCGGCGGTCAGCGACTGCCAGCCCCAGGCCAGGCCGATCGCCTGGTTGGTATTGCCGGCCGCCTTCATGGCGTCGATCTTGGCGTTGAGCGCCGTCCAGTCGTAGCTCTGCGGCACGAGGGCGACCGGACAAGAGGAATACTGCTCGGCCGGAAACGCCGAGCTGCTCGCCGGCGCGGTGTTCCTGGTGTCGTCGTTCTGGGTGCGGTCCGTGACACAGCCTTTCCAGGTGTTGTGGTTGGCGGGCGTCCAGGTTCCGTTGCAGTTGCTCTGCGTCGTGGGGCTGCCACCGTCCTCGTCGTCGCCATTATTATTGTTGCCGTTGGAGCAGGATCCGTTTTTGGCGTTCCAGCTGGTCCAGTCGATCCAGGATTGGGTGTAGTTGCTGGCGCCCACATTCACGTCCTTGGTGAAGGGAATGATCGACACATAGACGTCGCCGTTATTCGTGGCGGCCTTCTGCAACTGGCTGAGCAGGTTGTGCGCGGCGGTCTGGAGCGCCTGGATCTTGTTGGGCGAGGCGGTCGTACCCAGGCCCCCCTGGGCCATCGAGCCGGTATTGTCGAGCACGAGCGCGACCCGCAGGCGCGTATTGCCCCATTTCGCGGTCGAGCTGGCGGCGATCGGAATCTGCGTGCTGGTGAAGGGCAGAATGCTCATGAAGGTCATGTTGACCGAACTCGTCGCGGTCAGCTGCAGAACGCTGCCGGCGGTGGGCGAATAGGTCGCGGTCACGACGGGTGCCGCGGCGCCCCCCGGCATATGGGCCGAGTCGGTCTGCGAATGGGTGTAGAGCGCGTTGAAATAGTCGCTCGCCTTGGCGTTGACCTGGTCCTGGGTGAGCGGCGGAGAGGCTTTCGCCGCATCCTGCGCGATGGCGAGCACGGTCGAATCGACCAGCGACTGCAAGGTGACGCGCGCCGAGCTGGCGCGGCCGTAATCGACGGAAGCTCCGATCAGCCCGACGATCGGAACGATCGAGAGCGCCAGCAAGGGGGCAACGCTGGCGTTGCGGTCGTCCAGAAATCGCTGGAACACCATGCGCGTCTCCGATTTACCTGTGTCTGCCGACGCAATATGGCGGTCGGGTTTTGCCGTTTCGTTGCGGCAATGCCGAACTTTCGCCCGCTTCGCGCGATGGATTCTTAACCAAGCTTGGCACGGCCCATGCTTGCCTGCGCCTCGGAAGGAGGGTTCCGGAGAGCCGCGGCGGCGCCCAAGGGATGTTGTGAGCGGGTCTGGTGGCAAAGGGGGCCCTTGCCTATTATTTAACCCTACAAGAGAGCGCCGCTTTGCGGCATTCTCCGGCGAAGACCCCGAATACGAGTCACCTGAGGCGCTCAAGGCTCTTGATCTACGACGTCATGGCACAGTTTTTCCGCCGAACGCTGCCCTGGGCAGCCCGGGAGATCGATCGCGTCCGTCCGCGGCTGGCGGGCGATGACGGCAAGCGCCGCACGGACCAGGGCGTGCCGGGCGGGCCCGGCACCGCCGTCATCACCAAGACCAAGCCGCAGACCAAGCGGCCGAACCTGTACCGCGTGCTGTTGCTCAACGACGACTACACGCCTATGGAGTTCGTGGTTCACGTGCTGGAGCGCTTTTTCAACAAGGACCGCGAGGCCGCGACCCGCATCATGCTGCACGTCCATCACCACGGAATCGGCGAGTGTGGCGTGTTCACCTACGAGATCGCCGAGACAAAAGTGACGCAGGTCATGGACTTTGCCCGCAAACATCAGCATCCTCTGCAATGCGTGATGGAGAAAAAGTGACAGGGGCCTGCGCGATCACTATGTGAATCGGAGAGATGACGCCGGAACGGCGGAGACGACCGCGGCGTTGAGGGACGGCGGAGACGTTCAAGACGACCGAGTTCAAGACGACCAAGTTCAAGCCCTGGGGGGCCCACCTGGAAGACATGAGACCCTGATGCCCACATTCTCGCGCAGCCTCGAACAGTCGCTTCATCGGGCGCTCGCGCTCGCCAACGAGCGGCACCATGAATACGCGACCCTCGAGCATCTGTTGCTCGCCCTGATCGACGACCAGGACGCCGCCGCCGTGATGCGGGCCTGCAATGTCGATCTCGACAAGCTCAGGCGCGATCTCGCGGCCTATGTCGAATCCGAGCTCGAGAACCTGGTCACCGAAGGCGCCGAGGATTCCAAGCCGACCGCCGGGTTCCAGCGCGTCATCCAGCGCGCCGTCATCCACGTGCAGTCCTCCGGCCGCGAGGAGGTGACCGGCGCGAATGTGCTGGTCGCGATCTTCGCCGAGCGCGAGAGCCATGCCGCCTATTTCCTGCAGGAGCAGGAGATGACGCGCTACGACGCGGTCAACTACATCAGCCACGGCATCGCCAAGCGCCCGGGGCTTGCCGAATCGCGTCCCGCCCGCGGGGTCGACGAGGAAGCCGATGCCAAGGGCGGCGACGAGCCCAAGAAGAAGGGCGACGCGCTCGATGCCTATTGCGTCAATCTCAACAAGAAGGCGCGCGAGGGCAAGATCGATCCGCTGATCGGCCGCGAAAGCGAGATCAGCCGCACCATTCAGGTGCTGTGCCGCCGCCAGAAGAACAACCCGCTGTTCGTCGGCGACGCCGGCGTCGGCAAGACTGCGATCGCCGAGGGTCTGGCGCGCCGCATCGTCAACAGCGAAGTGCCGGACGTGCTGCGCAACGCAACGGTGTTCGCTCTCGACATGGGCACGCTGCTCGCCGGAACCCGCTACCGCGGTGACTTCGAGGAGCGGCTCAAGCAGGTCATCAAGGAGCTTGAGGCCTATCCGGGCGCGATTCTGTTCATCGACGAGATTCACACCGTGATCGGTGCGGGCGCGACCTCGGGCGGGGCGATGGACGCCTCCAATCTGCTCAAGCCGGCGCTTGCGTCGGGCACCGTGCGCTGCATCGGCTCGACCACCTACAAGGAATACCGCCAGTATTTCGAGAAGGACCGCGCTTTGGTGCGCCGGTTCCAGAAGATCGACGTCAACGAGCCCTCGATTCCCGACGCGATCGAGATCCTCAAGGGCCTCAAGCCCTATTTCGAGGATTACCACAAGCTCAAATACACCAGCGACGCCATCAAGGCGGCGGTCGAGCTCTCGGCGCGCTACATCCATGACCGCAAGCTGCCCGACAAGGCGATCGACGTGATCGACGAATCGGGCGCCGCCCAGATGCTGCTGCCGGAGGGCAAGCGCAAGAAGACCATCGGCCTCAAGGAGGTCGAGGCGACGATCGCCACCATGGCGCGGATCCCGCCCAAGACCGTGTCGAAGGACGACGCCGCCGTGCTGGCGCATCTCGAGGAGACCCTCAAGCGCGTGGTCTACGGCCAGGACAAGCCGATCGAGGCGCTCTCGGCCTCGATCAAGCTCGCGCGCGCCGGCCTGCGCGAGCCCGAGAAGCCGATCGGCTGCTATCTGTTCTCGGGCCCCACCGGCGTCGGCAAGACCGAGGTCGCCAAGCAGCTCGCCGCCTCGCTCGGCGTCGAGCTCCTGCGCTTCGACATGTCGGAGTACATGGAGCGCCATACCGTGTCGCGGCTGATCGGCGCGCCCCCCGGCTATGTCGGGTTCGATCAGGGCGGGCTGCTGACCGACGGCATCGACCAGCATCCTCATTGCGTGCTGCTGCTCGACGAGATCGAGAAAGCGCATCCCGACCTGTTCAACGTGCTCCTCCAGATCATGGATCACGGCAAGCTCACCGACCACAATGGCAAGCAGGTCGATTTCCGCAACGTGATCCTCATCATGACCACCAATGCGGGCGCCGCCGACCTCGCCAAGGCGGCCTATGGCTTTACCCGCCAGAAACGCGAAGGCGACGACACCGACGCGATCAACAAGATGTTCGCGCCGGAGTTCCGCAACCGGCTGGACTCGATCATCACCTTCAACCATCTCACGCCCGAGATCATCGCCAAGGTGGTGGAGAAGTTCGTGCTCCAGCTCGAGGCGCAGCTGGCCGACCGCGACGTCACCATCGAGCTGTCGGATGAAGCCTCCAAGTGGCTGATCGAGCACGGCTATGACGAGCAGATGGGCGCCCGGCCGATGTCGCGGGTGATCCAGGAGCACATCAAGAAGCCGCTCGCCGACGAGGTTCTGTTCGGCAAGCTCAAGTCCGGCGGCCACGTCAAGGTGATCCTCGTCCAGGAAGAGGACGGAGCCCGCAAGCTCGCCTTCGAATATCTCGACGGGCCGATCATGCCGAAGCCCGAGGCGATCCCCGGCGCCCCCAAGGCGAAGCGCCCGCGCCGCAAATCGCCCAAGCCCAAGGGCGGGCCGACCGGCCGCGGCTCGGTTCCGAAGGTGCCGCTGGTGCGGGTCTAGTTTCCGTCGGCGGGTTGCCGATCGTCGATCATGGCGAGTGGCGAGTGGTGGATAGCGAATAGGCCAACTACTATTCGCTATTTGCCACACGCTATTCGCCGCTCATGTCCCCTCCGCCCGTCACCGACGCGCCTGTGCTGCCCCGCGGCTCCGCCTTTCTGGGCGGGCTGCGCGCCGGCGCGACGTCGGTCTTCATGGTGGTGATCGTCGGCTCCTATGTCAGCATCGGCGCGCTCGCCCACGACCTCGGCTTTCCGCTGCTGTGGATCGTGCTGTCGAGCCTGCTGATCTGGGCGGCGCCCGCGCAGCTGATCCTGATCTCGGCGCTCGGCGCGGGTGCGCCGCCGCTCGAGGTGGCGCTCGCGGTCGGCTTGAGCGGCATGCGGCTCCTCCCCATGGTGGTGGCGCTGATGCCGTTGTTGAAGACGCCGGCGACGCGCGCGCGCGATCTCGTCGTCCCGGCCCATTTCACCGCCATCAGCATGTGGATCGAGTCGCTGCGGCTGTTGCCGAAGCTGCCGCGCGCCGGCCGCATCCCCTTCGCCAACGGTCTCGGCACGGCTCTCATGGCGGGCGCCGTGGTGGCGTCGGTCATCGGCTTCCGGCTCGCCCAGGCGCTGCCGAGCCTGCTGGTCGCCGCCCTGTTGTTCCTGTCGCCCATGTCGTTCCTGATCTCGGCGGTGCGCAATGCGCGCGTCACCGCCGACCGGGTCGCGCTCGTGCTGGGCCTCGTGCTGGCGCCGCTCCTGGCTTGGCGCGGCGTCGAGCTCGATCTGATGTGGACCGGACTCATCGGCGGCGGCGTGGCTTTCGCGGCCCACCGCCTGCGCGAGGCGCTGCGATGAGCGCGCTCGGTGGTCTGGCGCCCTATGTGCTGCTGATCCTGGTCGGCTTCCTGCCGAACGAGGTCTGGCGCATGCTCGGGCTGGCCTTTGCGCGCGGCCTCGACGAGGACTCGGAGATCATCGTGTTCGCGCGCGCGGTCGCGACCGCGATCCTGACCGGCGTGGTCGGCAAGATCGCGATTTTTGCGCCTGGCGCGCTCGCGACCGTGCCGGTCACGGTGCGGATCGGGGCGGCGGCGCTCGGCGTCGTTGCTTTTCTGCTGATCCGCCGCTCGGTTTTCGCCGGCGTCGCCACCGCGACCGCGGCGATCGTGGCCGGCGTCCTGGCGTTCGGCGACCAATGATCGACAAACTCCCAAGGGGGCTATCTCGCGAGAGTCGGCGGCGTGTGACCGAAGGAAAAGCTGGTCCTCATCGGGCGCGAATCATCTCACGAGATAGGGCTGTCCGTTCCAGGTGACCCTGAGGGCGCTGGGGATCGGCACGGCGGTCTGCGTCGGATCGCTGTTGATGACGAGCGTGCCGTTCCCGTTGATCGTGATGGTATCCGCGATATAGGACGTGTAGGGCGAGGGTGCCTGGACCTGCGACCCGCCGCTGAGCGTGAGCTGCTGTTGGGGGAAATAGGCGACGCCTTCGAAAAACATTTCGGCGCTGCCGGCGAGGCTGCTCGCGGTCGCGGCGAGGCCGCTCGGGCCGCTGGGGTCGAGGAAAAAGACGAAGCCCGGAAACGGACCGCTCGACGG
>WNFR01018442.1_pt1 | contig 15445 bp, 10 predicted proteins | sample 5400221 | NCBI WGS metagenome assembly WNFR01 (sample SAMN13153357, study PRJNA577476) | soil metagenome | isolation source: 40 cm soil under Madrone tree | place: USA:California | collected 2016-06-14 | reverse complement strand
CCCAAGTGCGAGATGTGCTTCGGCTAGATTGGGATCAAGCCGGAGAGCTTTGAGGGCCGCGTCTTTGGCTTTCGAGTACGCGTCGAGCCGGTCTACGCCTGCCCAAAAGGGAAGGATAATGTAGGCGCTGGAGAGACCGGCGTAAGCCAGCGCATATTTTGGATCGCGCGCGATCGCCTGCTCGTAAAACGCAATCGCTTTCGGAATGTTGTCTCCAGAGCGCTTTTCCCAAAGTGATCGGCCTTTGTGATAAAGCTCGTACGCTTCCGTGTTGCTCGTGGGTTGCGCGGCGATCATCTGCTTCTCCGAGCCGGTCAGCTTCGCTTGCAAGGCGTCGGCGATTGTTTTCGCGATGTCGCTTTCGACCGCAAAGATGTCGGTCAGTTTGCGATCATAGATCTCGGCCCAGAGATGCGCGTTCGTGAGCGCGTTGATCAACTGCACATTGACCCGCACCTGATCGTTCGCCTTCTGAACACTGCCCTCGAGAATGTTCGTCACGCCAAGCTGTTTGGCGACATCGCGCAAATCGTCCGGCGCACTCTTGAATTTTTTAGTCGACGTGCGCGCGATGACTTTCAGGTCCGCCACTTTTGCGAGACGGGTCAAAATTTCATCCTGCACGCCTTCGGCGAAAAATGCGTTATCGGGATCGCGACTCAGATTGTCGAATGGCAATACTGCGATCGATTTTGCCGACAATTCGGACGCACTGGCAGTATTCCGGACAGAGTAACGTCCAACGAAAAACAATCCGATGGAAAACGCGGCGCCAATCACAACGACATAAATCCATGTGTGTTTCTTTGGTTGCTTTGCCGCCGCTGCAAGATCGACATCTTCCGTTCGCTTGATTCCTTCCGGAGTCGCTTCAAACGCCCACGCGATGACGAGCGCAATTGGAAATCCGATTGCGATCAACACAATGACCAAACGCACAACCCAGTTCGGGATTTCGAGGAACGGAAAAATCTGGGTCGCAATTTGTGCGACCACCCAACCGACTACTGCGTAGGCGACCGCGACCTTGTAAACGTTGCGCCGCTTCAGCTCGGCGAAGAAATTCCGATCGCTCATTTCAGTTGGTCGTCGGCCAGGCCCATCTCGTGGAGGAATGTGTCCCAGCGCGGATCGTTGCGCAGGTTTTCGAGCAGGGGATCTTTGAGCAAATTGCCCAAACCAGGATCGCGTTGCCGGCGCGCGCGCGCCAACCATTCGAAGGCTTTATCCTTGTCACCGCGATAGCCGTAAGCCTCGGCAATCTGAAACGCAGCGGTTTCGGCTTCATTCTTGATTAACTCGTTGAGCGCCGCGTCGGATTCCGGCACGCGCTTTTGCGCCCAGCGCGCGCAGCTGACGATGAGGAGCCGTGCCCATTCACCCGCGTCGGCCTGCGCCTCGGTTGCGGCCTCTTCGAATTTATTCTGCAGCAGATATGATAAACCAAGACCGGCATGCGCCCACGGGGCAGACGAATTTAATTCTGTTACCCGCGCGTATTCGGCTTGCGCTTCCGCGAATCGTCTCGTGTTCGCCAGCCCAAACGCGAGAAACGAGCGCGATTGCGCGTTGACCGGATCCAGCTCGACCGCTTTGCGATAGATTTCAATGGCTCGATCTGTATTTCCGCGTGATGTCTCAAGGTTGGCGGCGGCGATTAGCACGTTCGGATCGGCTGGAGCCAATGCCATTACTTTGCTTACGGTCTGAGTCGCCGCGCTCCAGTTAAAATCGAAATTGGTTTCGAGCCACGCGCGAGCGTACAAGGCATCGGGCAACTCAGGCTCAATCGTGAGGGCCTGAGCCACTGCGTCCCGTGCACTGGCCAAATGCGCGTCGAAGGCTTTTTGTCCGCCCTCAGTGACAAACCCGGCGATCCAGGTATGCGTCCGCGCGACTCCGGCCCACGCGCGCGCGAATCGGGGATCAAGCTCCACCGCGTGTTGGTAAGCAGCCAGAGCTTCGCGCGCACTTTTTTCGGAGTGGCGATTTTCATAAAAGCGGCCCTGCAGATACGATTCATGCGCTTCGACATTTTTCGTCCCGCCTTTTTCCGCCGCCTGCACTTCCGCTTGAATCGCCGCCTTCGCGGCCGGATCTGACGTGCCATTTGTGAGCTGACCGCTCAACTGTCCCACGATGGTTTGGGCGAGCTCGGTCTGAACCGCGAACACGTCTTTCAAGTTGCGCGTGTAATTTTCCGACCACTGCTGTTCACCCGTGTTCGTCTGGGTCAGGCGGGCCGCGATGCGGACGACGTCGCCGGCCTTGCGCACACTTCCCTCGACCAAATGCGCCACGCCGAGTTTCTGTCCGATCTCCTGGGCCGTTGCGTTCTTGCCTTTGAAGGAAAACGCCGAGGTCCGCGCGGCGACATGCAGGCCGGGAATTTTTTGCAGAACTGTCAGCAGTTCTTCACTAATGCCATCTGAAAAATATTCGCTCCCCTTGTCGTCACTGAGATTAGCGAACGCCAGCACGGCGACAGACTTCTCGTTAGGCGCGGCGTTCGATTCTGATGATGGCGTTCTCGGCGCCGATTTCTCCCGGCGCGGGTTCAGCACGAACTTGTCGACTGCGAAATATCCAAGCGCGAGCACGAGCACCGCGATAATCATGCGATTCATTCGCCGTCCCGTTTGCGGTCCGATCGATTGTCCGGCGGGCACGTCCTCGTCGCGCTTCAGACCCTGCGGAGTCAGCTCAAAGACCCAACTGAAAATGAGCGCCGGAACAAAACCGATGACGAGCAGAACAACAATGCTCCGCGGCAACCAATCCGGCGCGCCGAACATCGGCAACACCGTGCTCGCGACTTGAGTGAGCAGCCACGCGCCGACCAAGTAAAGCCCGGCCGCGCGCAGGACGTTGCGCCGCTTCAGCTCGGCGAAGAAATTCCCTTTCACTTCTTGTTTAGCTCTTTCAACTCGCGAGCAGGGAGAATTCTCTCGGCCAGCGCTTCGAAACGGGGATCGCCGTGCAACGGCTTCAGAAGCGGATCGAAACGAATCGTGTTTAAGTCGGGCTGACGGCTGGAAAAAGATTTCTCGAACCAATCCATCGCTTGATTCTTGTCGCCCAGCCCGAGATAAACCAACCCAACGGAGTAATCAGGCAGATAGCGAGAAGCCTTTGAAAGTTGCTGTAAAATGTTAAGCGCGGCCTGGCGGTTCCCGGCAAGCCCTTGCCCGTGACCAAGCAGTGCCAGCGCGTAAGGATCGTCGTCTAACGAAACTGCTTTTTGATATTCGAGAAGCGCGCCGGGCAGATCGCCGCTTAGCTCAAGCGCCTCGCCAAGATTGTAATGAACGAAGTAGGAATTTGGGTCGAGCTCAAGCGCTTTACGAAATTGGGCGACCGATTCCGGATAACGGCCGGCAACAAGCAAAGCGAACCCCAGATCGTTATTGATCGGGAGCGAGAGGGGATCGAGCTCGACCGCGCGTTTCATTTCCGCAATCGAACGATCCAAATCGCCAATGCATTCAAGAAGTGAATTGCCGAACCAGTGATGCGCGGTCGCGTAGTTCGGATTGAGCGCGATTGCTTTTTCAAATTCGCGCATCGACATCGAGAAATCGAAATCAAAGATGTTGCCGATGACCCCGAGCGTGGCGTGCGGTTCGGCCAGGTTTGGGTCGAGAGCCGCAGCTTTATTGGCTGCTTCCTTCGCTTTCGGATAAACATCGGCGGGATTCGCGCCACCAAAGAGAGGCAACAACAGGTACGTATCCGCCAATCCAGACCAGGCGAGCGCGTAATTCGGGTCCGCGTCGGCAGCTTGTCGAAAATAGGTGAGCCCCTTTTCGAGATCGGCGTTGTCGCGTTTGTTCCAAAAGAACCGTCCCTTGAGATAGAGGTCGTGAGCGGCTGTGTTCTCTGTGGGACGCACCGCGATCGCGTGCTGTTCAGAGCCACTTAATTTCGCGCGCAAAGCGTCGGCGATTTTTTTTGCGATCTCGCTCTCAGCGCCGAACACGTCAGTCAATTTTCGGTCGAAAGTGTCGGCCCAAAGATGAGAATCGGTCAAGGCGTTTAGGAGCTGGACGTTGACGTGGACTTCATCATTTGCTCGCTGAACACTGCCTTCAACGATGTTCGCGACGCCGAGCTCGCTCGCGATCTGCCGTAAGTTTAATCCGCTGCCCTTGTAACGCTGAGTCGAGGAACATGAAATGACCTTCAAATCGGAAATCTGCGCGAGCCGAGTGATGATCTCGTCTTGAATCCCGGCGACAAAATATTCGTTCTCCGGGTCGTGGCTCAAATTGGCAAGAGGTAATACCGCGATCGATTTGCTTGTAGCCGCCTCGCTCTGTCGAGCCATTCCGTTGTTCGCGCTATATCGGCCGACGAAAAACAACGCAATCGAAACCAGGGCTCCGATAATCGCGACATAAATCCAGGCACGTGATTTCTTCGATTGTTGCGTCGCAGGATCGACATCTTCACTGCGTTTGATTCCTTCCGGTGTGATCTCGAACGTCCACGCCAGTACGAGCGCGACCGGCAGACCAAGAATAATCAGCAGGATGATTAAGCGTATCGCCCAATTTGGAATATCGAACACCGGAAAAACCTGCGCGATTCCTTGAGACAGCGCCCAGCCGCCGACGATGTAAGCGATCGCGACCTTGTAAACGTTGCGCCGCTTCAGCTCGGAAAAGAAGTTTCCTTTCACTTCGATTTTTCCTCGCAGAGCTTTTGGAAGCGCGGATCTTTGCGCAGCGGGTCCCAAAGCGGATTGAATTTCAAATCGTCCACGGTGATTCCGGCCGGGACTTCGAGAAGGTGTGGCAATGCGGCGATGGCAGCGTCGTGATCGCCGAAACGCGCTTGAATCTGCGCAAGCGCAACTTCGGCGTAAGGTTTAGCAACGGCGTCCGTGTCGTAGTCTTTGACCGCACGCTGCGCCTGTTCCAGAGCCTTTTCCTTTTCTCCAAGCCCCGCATAAGCGAGCGCAAGAGTACTAGGTGTGTCGTTCGCGTCTGCTTGAACCGGTGAATCAGGTTTTGGTTTAATCGCTTCGATTGCGCGAGAAAAACTTCGACGCGCCTCCTCAGCGCGGCCCGTCCACTGTTGACAAAAGCCAATTTGAACCAGCGCGAGCTCAGTAACAGGGTCGAGCGGCTGTCCCGCTGGAACTGAGCTTAACTTTCGCTCAATAATACTGATCGCGGTATCGAAGTGACGTTCGTAGAGCGCCTGGTTGATGCGAGGATAGAGGACAAAATCTTCCATCACGTCCGCGGGAACCCGCGCGAGTTCTTCGGCGGCTTTGTCCAAACGGCCTTCGTTTTGAAAAGTCACCGCTTTGCTTGCGCGCACTGAGGCCGAATCCGGTGAGATCTCGAGTGCTCGATCCATCGCGGCGCGCGCTTCGTCAAAGCGCCGCAAATAAGCGTAAAACTCGCCGCCGAGACTGCCTAGCAGTTGGAAGTCCCGCGGATCTAGCTCGAGCGCTTTCTTAAACGTCGCCTCCGCTTCCTGCCAAAGACCCAGGCGGCGTTGAACGAATGCCAGATTTTGCAACAGGTAGGAATTATTCGGCAATCGTATTTGCGCCTGCTTATAAGCGGTAACTGCGCCCGCGAAGTCGCGTAGAACCCGGTAGCGGTACGCACCTTGCGCGATCCACGATTCCCCAGCTTCCGGTGCGAGCGCCATCGCGCGATCAGCCGCTTCCTTCACCGCCCCGGAAGTGTTCGTGTTTGGGTCAACCGCGTTGAAGTAAAGAAAGCTGCGAAGCACAGCGAGTCGCGACCAGGCGAAAGCGAAATTTGGATCGAGCTGGACCGCTTCAACATAATCGCGCGCCGCCTGCTGATAGGCTTCGTAACTGTATTGAGTGTGCTCGATCGCCAGCCCGCGAAGGTAAGCGTCGTATGCCGCGGTATTTTGTGTCGGTTTCTCGGTCACGGCCTTCTGCTCCGTGCCGGAGAGCTTAGCGTTGAGCTGGTCGGCGATGGCGCTGGCCACTTCGCCTTCCACCCCGAAGACATCATCGAGTTTGCGGTTGTAACTTTCAGCCCAGAGATGCTCATCGGTCGCGACGCGGATGAGCTGCACGTTGACGTGGACCGCGTTGGCAATTTTCTGCACGCTTCCTTCGAGGATGTTTGCCACTCCCAATTGTTTGCCGACATCGCGCAAATTGTCCGGCGCACTTTTATATTTTTGAGTGGACGTGCGCGAAATGACTTTTAGAGCGGCGATCTTGGACAACCGTGTCAAAATCTCGTCCTGAATTCCCTCCGCGAAGTACGCGTTCGATCTGTCGTCGCTCAAATTATCGAACGGCAAAACGGCGATGCTTTTCTCCGGAATCGCCGCGACTTCGGGGATTGGCGATTTTGTCGATATTTTGGGCCAGAACAACTGATAGCCGAGGAGACCGGCAGCGATCACGACCATGCCGACGATGAACGTTGCGAATTTCTTCCTACTCCAGTAGGGGAGTGATCGAACCTCGTCCGTGGAGACGTCAGCCGTGCGTTTCATTCCTTCCGGCGTCATCTCGAACGCCCACGAAATCACCAACGCAATCGGGAAACCGAGAAGAACGATCACGACTACCGCGGTCGTCATGACATCGGGCAGATGCAGCGCTGGAACAATTGTAGCCGTCACTTGAATCACCAGCCAGGAATCGGTGCAAATCCTGCTAATAAAACTGCGCTTCTCCAAAGCTCTCCGAGGTCGGCCTCGGTCTCATCGTTCAGATGAAATCAGGAGAAGTCATCATTCCAATTCAGAAGCGACGCGCAGTCGAGCGCGGTCGGAAGATCAGTAACGCCACCGTCTCGTTGATGCTCAGTTTCGTGGTAACCGCGGCCGCGCAATCGGAGCGGATCAATCAGGAAGGCCGCATTCTTGGGCCCGCGGCTGTGATGACCACACCGACCTTGTTCAATACGCGGCAAGCGGATGCGATCATTAAAAGTCGGTAAGCGAAGATTTCACTCAAAAACTCGTAGCATCACATGCGGGAGCTGTTACGTTCCGCCGCCATGAAATTCTTTGCCTTAATCGCGATTTTATCGCTCGTCGCCCTTCCGGCGTTCGCCAAGACATTCAAATTGCCAAGCGACGAGTTCCCCATCGCCTCGATCACGTTCCCTAAGGATTGGGAACCGGAGGAAATCAACAACGGTGTTGCCGGAGAAAGTCCCGACACGGCGGTTTATATGTCGGCAGTTGCCGTCGGCAGCGAAAAAGGAATGAACGCCGAACTGGATGATACTTTCGACATGCTCAAGGAGCACAAAGTCCAGCTCGATCAGTCCACGAAGAAAGAAAACAAGTTCAAGCTCAACGGCGAAGAAGTGAGCGAACTTATTTTCCACGGCAAGGACGAGGACGGTCCGTGTTCGATCAGCATCTCGTTCATTCCCATAAAAAACAAAATCATTGTGCTGACTTACTGGGTGAACACCGAGAAAGAAAAAGAGCACCAGGAAGAAGTCGGAAAAATCCTCACGAGTATCAAACCCGTCGAGTAAGCGGCGCGCGATTTCCGTCAGCGCACTGCGGGCGAGTGGACGTGTTCCGGGCGAGGCCCCATTCCGATCATTCGCGCCGGAAGTGCGCGAAGAAATGGAAACCAAAGAAACAGACGCGGCAGCAGCGGCAATTTGTTGCCCGGTCCGGAAGCTCGGCCGTTGATTCGCTTGTGAATCTGAACTTGCAGCGCTTGAATGAAGCGCACCGGAAATTCACGGCGCTTCTGAACTTCTTCGAGCTCGCTCACGCTGACGGAGCGCTCTCGTAATTTCGCCGCGAGCAAGTTCGCCGTCGCGACCGCGTCTTGAAGCGCGAGATTAATTCCAACGCCGCCCGCCGGCGACATCGCATGCGCATTATCGCCGATGCACAGGAGTCCATCGCGGCACCATTTCTTCAAACGGTTAATCTGCACGGTCAGGAGTTTGATTTTTTTCCAATCGTCCAGCTCGCCGATTCGGTCTCGCAGAAATGAACCGATCTCGACAATCTGTCGATGCAACTCAGGCAAGCCTTGGGCTTTTAGGTCATCGAGGCTGCCTTTTGGAATCACGAAACCAACTTGGAAATACTCGCCGCGGTCGAGCAAGACCAACAGTTTGCCGTGTTGGAAAAATCCGAGCGACTGCGGCGGATCGCCCGCGCGTTTGGACAGACGCATCCAAAGCACATCGATCGGCACGCCGAATTCCTGGAGCTCGAGATTTGCTCGCGTGTGAGTGATCGGGTGACGTCCATCAGCGCCGATCACAAGGTCCGCGCGAAAATCGCGGTCGCCCTCCGGCGTTTTGGCGCGCACGCCGACAACGCGCTCGCTTTCAAACAAAAGATCGACAACCTCGTGCTCCATTTGAAGTCTGAATGTCGGAAAGCGTTTCGCCTGCGCCGCGAGAAAATTCAGAAAATCCCATTGCGGCATGAATGCGATGAATTTGCAATGCGTTGGCAGTCGTGAGAAGTCCGCCATCGGAACCGGATGTCCGTTGAACATTCCACGGAGTTCGCGCAGTTCCTGATGCGGCAATTTCAAAAATTCATCCAGCAATCCAAGTTCGTACATGACTTCCAGTGTCGAGGGATGAATCGTGTCGCCGCGAAAATCGCGAAAGAAGTCAGCGTGTTTTTCCAAAACGATCACGTCGACACCTGCACGCGCGAGCAAATAACCGGTCATCATTCCCGCCGGGCCGCCACCCACGATCACGCAACGAGTTTGGATTGCATTCACAGATTCCAGCAGACTAAGAATTCATTTTCGGAAAATCGACAGAGAAAAATCTGTGTAAATCTGCGTAATCCGTGGATGGTTTGTTCGTGAAATCAAAGTACGACGTGATAATCCTCGGCGCCGGGCACAATGGGCTGGTCGCGGCGAGTTATCTCGGGCGCGCGGGACTGAGCGTGCTGCTTCTGGAGAAGAACGATTACATCGGCGGCGCGACCACTTCGCAGAAGATATTTCGCGATTACGACGCGCGCCTGTCGCGTTATTCGTATCTCGTCAGTTTGTTTCCTGAAAAAATCATTCGTGACCTTGGATTGAAGTTGGCGCTGCGTCGCCGCGCGACCGGGTCATTTACGCCTTATATTAAGAGCGGGACAGCGGGCGGCCTTTTAATCAGCAACGTCGACGAGAACCTCAGTCGCCGGTCGATTGGCGATCTCACTGGGAGCGAGCGCGAATTCGAGCAGATGAAAAGGTTTTACAATCTCGCCCGCGTCTTTGCCGAGCAGACCTGGGATTCAATGCTCGAGCCGTTGGTTTCCAAAGGGGCGATGAAAAAGCGTTTCCAAGGCGATGAGGTTGCGCGTGAAGCGTGGCGAAGTTTGGCTGGGGAGCCGCTTGGTGCGGCGATTGAGCGTTACTTAAAAGATGATCTTATTCGCGGACTGGTGTTCACCGACGCGAAGATCGGCGTCTTCACGTACCCGGACGATTCGTCGCTACTCCAGAATCGTTGTTTTCTTTACCATCTGATCGGAAACAAAACTGGAGAATGGAAAGTGCCGGTCGGTGGAATGGGCGCGGTCGCGCGTGAGCTGGAAAATTGCGCGCGAAAGGCCGGCGCAGAGTTTTTGACCAATGTCGATATCGTCGATGTCGATCTAATGAATCGCGGCGTCGAGTTCGAAGTTGATGGAAAGCGCCGATCCGTCGATTCGAAATTCCTGCTCGTGAATTTCGGCCGCAACGTGCTGGCAAAATATTCCGGCAAAAAATATGCGGCTGATGCCGTGGACGAGGGGAGCGTGTTTAAGATGAACATGCTGTTGCGTCGCCTACCGAAACTGAAAGCCAAGAAGTATTCTGCTGAACAGGCGTGGTCCGGGACTTTTCACAGCGACGAAGGTTACGAACAGATGAAATTGAGTTACGAGCAGGCAGTGAAAGGCCGGTTACCCGATCACACGCCATGCGAAGTTTATTGTCACACGCTCACCGACGACAGCATTCTTTCGCCCGAGCTGCGCAAAAAGGGTTTTCACACGATCACGCTCTTCGGACTCGACACGCCATATTCGTTGTTCGCCAAGAATAACCAATCGATGCGCGAGCAGGCCGAGAAGAAGTTTCTCGCCAGCATCAATCAATGGCTTGAAGAACCGCTCGAAGATTGTCTCGCCGTCGCGCGTGACGGAAGTCTTTGCATCGAAAGCAAGAGTCCTGTCGACATTGAAGAATCACTAGGAATGTACCATGGCAACATTTTCCAGGACGCGCCGACCTGGCCATTCGCGACGCGCGAAGAACAAGTCGGAACCTGGGGAGTAGAAACGGAGTGGGAAAACGTTTTCCTTTGCGGCTCGAGCGCGCTCCGTGGCGGCGCGGTGAGTGGAATCCCCGGTCACAACGCAGCGAAGAAAGTTTTGGAGACGATCAACGACGCCTCCAAGCATCAGAATGTCGAACTTAGCAAAACCCGCTGACGTCGAATCGATCGACGCAATTATTCGCGCCACTTATGATGTCATCTCCGGTCCCGCTGGAGCGAAGCGCGATTGGGATCGCGAGCGTTCGTTGTTTTCTCCCGGCGCGCGATTAATTCCAACCGCTACTGTGCCGGGCAGGAACGATGTCGATCTTCGACCACTTGTGTTGGACCTCGAAGGCTACATCACGCGAGTGGAGCCGCTATTCGCGAAAGAAGGATTTTACGAGAGCGAAGTTGCGAGACGAGTGGAGCAGTTCGGCCGGATCGCGCACGTCTGGAGCACGTACGAATCGCGCCGCGACCCAAAAGATCCGGAACCGTTCACGCGCGGGATCAACAGCATTCAGTTGTTCAACGACGGCGCGCGTTGGTGGATTTTGTCCATTTACTGGCAACACGAATCGGCGCTGGACAGACTTCCCGAAAAATATCTTCAACGATAAGCCTTATTGTTTGTTGACGATTTTTTCTCGATGAGCCGCGGATGCGCGTCGCGGTAACACTTTGTGCCGACGCCTAACAAAAGGGCGATCATCACAAAACTGATGACGCGTTTTTCTTCCGGCGTGAGAACCAACCGGTGTCTCAGCTCTTCCCAACTCCATCGCTCCGAGAATTTCACGGAGTCGCCCGCGGTCGCACGCGAACCGACGGATAGTTGCCCTTAATGTTCGCGTCATAGTACCGCGTCTTAGAATCAGCCGCCATTAAGTCGCGATACACCGCGGGCGAAACCTGGAGGTAGCGGTAAATCGCGCCATTCGTGAATTGGATTTCCAGGATGTGCCGGCGTTTGCTGTAGCCGACCGACGCGCCAATACCGAAACGATTGATAGAATCGTCGCATTCATCGGGGGAACGATGCCAAACGCTTAGCACGGCGCGACAAGTGAAGTCGAGTGAAATGTAAGTTGGCATCCCACCGGGGATTTTCTCGGCGACGACACGGCCAAATCTGGCTGAAACTCGATTCAGACTGGTGAGGTGAAACCCGTAACCATTGTTGTGCTCTGCCTGACGCCGTCGGGCGGCAAAACCTGAGCTCTCAGAAGGAGAAGATCCAAATGCGCATTCTAAGATCGACATCGAATTGGCGAATCGTCACGGCAGTTATTCTCATCATCACGAGTTGCGTCTTCCTGTCGGAAGCATTCGCGAAAGGCAAGGCGCGATCGAGCAGCAACACGTTGAGCAGGGCTCCGATCAGCAAAGCCGGCCCGATGGCCGCTACGCCTCCAAGCGGCACGATCGATCAGAACAATCAATCGATCACTTACACCGACGGACCGACCGCTCCGAATCCAACTGGAGTTCTCGGCGCGCCCAATTGCGCAGCGCCGAATTCATGCAGCGATTTTATGGTGACGGTGAGCGCCTCCAGTCTGGCCGCAACCAAGAACTTGACCTGGTCGGTTGAGTGGATTCCAGCGAATGTCGATCTTGATATTTTTGTCGAAGACGCGAATCACGCCTTGGTCGCGAACAACAACTCGACCGTCGATCCGTCGGTGATCGTTTTGCCGATTCCGCCGGACGGAACTGTTTATCACATGGTGGTTGCCGCTTCCGTCGGCACCGCGCCGATCACCGGCTCGATCAGTTTAACGAACAAATTTCCAGCCGCGCAACAAGGCTTGGGCGCGCCTCCGCGTTACTTCAATTATCCGGCCCCAAGCAATCTGGCCAACGGTGACAACGAACCGTCAATGGGCGTCGATTGGAATCCGAACGATCCCAGTCTGAGGGTGATTCAGGGACAAACGCGCAAGAACACCGGCGGCGTCGCCTTCTTTACCGGCGACACCGTGCAATGGCGTAATGATTTCGACGATTGCTCCTCGCCTGCGATCAACACTTGGACCGACACGAACGCGCCAATCGTGACCGGTTTGGATCCGATCGGATTTGTCGATCATTTCACAACTGGGCAACTCGGGCTCGGCCCAAGCAACCCGCACACGCCGGGCCGGATATTCGGGCTCGACCTGGCCGTTGGAACAAGCACGTGTGCATTCTCTGATGATGACGGCACATCATGGACACCCATTGTCGCCGGAAATTATCCGGCTGGTCCAGATCACGAAACACTCGGCGGCGGTCCTTTTCACGCACCGATTCCGACTCCGCCGGCGCCGGCTTATCCAAACGCGATTTATTATTGCTCGCAAAACGGAGTGCAGAATGCCGAATGTTCCCGCAGTGACGACGGCGGCGTGTCGTACGGGCCTGGCGTTCCGATTTTCGATCCGACCGTTTGCGGAGGCGGCATCCACGGCCACTTGAAAGTTTCGCCGCAAGGAACGGTTTACGTTCCAAATTCATCGTGCGGCGAGGGGAGCCCGATCGGTGCCAACGGGGTGGCGTTTTCGACCAATAACGGCATCACCTGGCAGGAGCACAATGTCCCCGGCAGCACCGGAAGTCAGGATCCGGCGATTGGGATCGGCCAGAACAATGTTGGCAAGCCATCCAATCAAGTTCCGAACACAATTTACTTGGGCTGGACCAGCGGCGATGGACATGCGCACATCGCGCATTCCGGAGATGAAGGCGCCCACTGGGAGGACGATACCGACATAAGCTCGATCGTCGGCAGCGAGAATTCTGCCTTTCCGATAGTTGTCGCCGGTGACGACAATCGCGCAGCCTACGCTTTCCTTGGAACGGATCCCACTTATCAGCCAAAGAAAGTTTGGCATCTTTACATCGCGACAACGTACGACGCCGGCAAACACTGGCTCCTGATCGACGCGACGCCGGATGATCCGGTCCAGATCGGGAATATTTGCTTGTTAGGCATCGGTTGCTCGGGCGCGCGCCATCTTCTGGACTTCAATGGAATCGACGTTGATAGCGAAGGGCGCGTCCTGGTTGGTTACACAGACGGCTGCGTCAATTGCTCGAACACGAAGAACACGAACCAATCGGCCGACGCGCATGCTACGATCGCGCGCCAAGCAGGCGGCCGCCGATTGTTCTCAGCGTTCGACCCGATCGAGCCGATGCCGCCGGCGGCGCCGCAATTCCTTTCGGTTGTCCGTCAGGATTCGAACAAAGTGCTCGTCTCTTGGTTGAAACCAGACAACGGGGGATCGCCAATCACTGGCTACAACATTTATCGCAGCAGCACGAGCGGCAATGAAGCGTTTCTCGCGCACGTCAACGGCGAGCTGACCTTGAAGTATCTCGATCAAAACGCGCCGAACAGCTCGAACTGGTATTACAAAATCATGGCGGTGAATGCGATTGGCGAAAGCGGCTATTGCCATGAACTGAATGTCAACGGCGCGCAACCTGGCGCGAACGCGTGCCAGTTGCCATATCTCCAGACTCAGGGCGCGGCTGCCGCGACCAACGATCCGACCGGCCAGTTCTCAATTCAATACGTCAACGTCGGCGAGCCGTTCACGAATTGCTTGGCGAAAAATCTGACCGCGATCATGAAAGTGAACACGTTGGACCCGAGCAACACCGGCACCACCGTGGTCGTTCCGCCGGTTTCGACTTACGAGGTCTATTTCAAAATTCCTGGCAGCGCGAACTCAACCGGACAACCGCAGACGGTGTTTGTCGAATATGACAACACGACTGTGCCTTCAGGGGTGTTTCTTGCCGGCTGGATTGATCCCGCCACGGGTTCGGACTGCAGCACGATTTACACGCCGGGCGATCCGAACGATCCCGTCAGCGGCACAGTTGCTCCGAACGGAGCGATCACGATGAACGTGGACTTTGGAAAGAGTCCAACTTTTGGTACGTGCGCGGCGACCGGCGGCACGGACATGACCGTGAATGCGAATCAGTGGGTTCCGGGATTAAATATTACCAACATCCAGGGCAAAACATTCCAGCGTGCTGGCGGCATTATCACCGGTGTCAAAGTCAACAAAGCATCCACGACTGGCGATGGTACTTTCACAACAAAAGGAAATCTCGCGTGTCTCGACGTGCGTCCCCAGGCGGTTTTGACAGCGACCCCGCAATCCGGACCGACGCCGTTTACGACGAATTTCGATGCGTCTCTATCAACCGATGCGAATCCCTGCACGACGATCGTCTCATACACGCTCGATTTCGGTGATGGCACCGCGCCGGTGACGCAATCGTCGCCCACCTTTTCGCACACTTACAATAACGTCGGCGATTATCCGGCTCGATTGATCGTAACCGACTCAGCTGGTCAAAAGAGCGACCCTTCGCAGATCGTTGTCTCGGCCAATACCGGAGTCATTCAACTTGCGGGCGCCGTTTCGCGCAAAGTGCATGGTGCGGCCGGTCCATTTGATTTAATTCTGCCGCTGAGTGCTCCCCCTGCGATTGAATGTCGCAGCGGCGGCGCGAACAACGCTTATCAAGTGATTCTGGTCTTCCCGGATTCGATCAGCAGCGTTGGCGGCGCGAGCAGCTCGGCTGGTGTCGTGAGCAACAGCCAAATGGGAATTGACCCGCATCAGTACATCGTTGACGTGACCGGGGTGACGAGCGGGCAATACGTCACTGTGACGCTGAACAATGTCCACGACAGTGCGAATCACTCGGGGGACGTTGCGGTAACAATGGGCGTTTTGGTCGGCGATACGAATGCGGACCGGTTCTGTGACGCTGTCGACGTGAGCCAGACCAAATCGCAATCGGGGAACGCAGTGAAAGACACAGACTTCCGCGAAGACGTAAATGCGGATGGATTTATCGACGCGGTGGACACGGCGCTTGTGAAAAGCAGGTCAGGCACGGCGTTGCCAAGCCATTAGATCTCCGATCCACCGAATTTGGTCTCACTTCGTTGTCAAGCATGTGCCGATGAAGTCGAGCGAAATCTAAGTTTTTGCCTGACTCAGATTCTCACGCTAGGACACGTCCAATTTTTTGGCGCGGCTCGATTCAGATTAATGTCATGAAAACGACCGTCGTACTATTCGTACTATTTGTCTGGATGGCGCTCGCACTCTCCGCGTTTGCCGGCAAACATCCAAAACCAACTCCAACTCCGGCGCCCACACCGGTCACAG
>WNFR01010572.1_pt1 | contig 15446 bp, 13 predicted proteins | sample 5400221 | NCBI WGS metagenome assembly WNFR01 (sample SAMN13153357, study PRJNA577476) | soil metagenome | isolation source: 40 cm soil under Madrone tree | place: USA:California | collected 2016-06-14 | reverse complement strand
ACACCACCGCCTTGATCCACCTTATTTGTTTGGGTCGCATTGAATACAAAAAAACCTCTCACCGCAGAGGACGCAGAGGACGCGGAGGAAGAGCAAGAGCAAAGAGGCATTCGAGAGTTAGAAACTCTAACTGGCGAACAATCCACTAAAGTAGGAATTGGCGACACGGGCCACGAAATGTCACCCCGCTTTTAACGCCAATCTACTTTTCCTCGTTTTTGCTTTTCCTTTGCGTCCTCCGCGTCCTCTGCGGTTAGTGCTTGTACATCAGAAGAATTTTTTCAAGTCCATGCCGGCATAAAGACTCGCCACCTGATCGGCGTAGCCGTTGAATATCAGCGTCTCACGCTTGCGGAACTCGCCGATGCGGCGCTCTTTCGCCTGGCTCCAGCGCGGATGATCGACCTTGGGGTTTACGTTGGAATAGAATCCGTACTCGTGCGGGGCCGCCATTTCCCAGGCGGTCTTCGGTTGCTGTTCGGAAAAGCGGATGCGCACGATCGACTTCGCGCTCTTGAAGCCGTACTTCCACGGCACCACCGTGCGGACGGGCGCACCATTCTGGTTCGGCAGCGCCTGGCCGTAAAGACCCACCGCCAGCAGCGTAAGCGGATGCATCGCTTCGTCCATGCGCAGGCCCTCGACGTAGGGCCAGTCGAGGATCGGCATCTTCTGACCCGGCATCTGCTCGGCATCGAGCAGCGTGTAGAACTCCATGAATCTGGCATTGCCGGTAGGCTCGACGCGTTTGATCAATTCGGAGAGCGGATAGCCGACCCACGGGATCACCATCGACCAGCCCTCCACGCAACGCATACGGTAGATTCGTTCTTCCAGCGGGGCGAGTTTGAGCAGTTCCTCGATGTCGAAGGTCTTCGGTTTCTTCACCTCACCTTCGACCTTCACCGTCCACGGACGGGTCTTCAGTTTGCCGGAATGCGCCGCCGGGTCTTCCTTGTCGGTGCCGAATTCGTAGTAATTGTTGTAGTTGGTGATCGATTCGAACGCCGTGAGCGTTTCATCGGTTGCGAAGGGGCCCTTTTTGAGATCGGCAAACTTTGCCGCCGAACGCGCCGCGCCCGGCGTCAGCAGTCCGACCGCGGCCAATCCGCCTGCCGCACCGAGCGCGGCAGCCGCGCGGATGAATTCCCGCCGGTCCCGATACAGCGTTTGGCCGGTAATCTCCGAAGGTTTGATGTCGTACGGGCGTCGGATCAACATTTCGGATGAAAGCCTTACCTGGATGTCCTGAAGTTTTACTCGTTCCCGGCTAAAGCAGGAAGACAGTTGCCAGACCAAGGAAAATAAAAAATCCCATGCTGTCGGTGGTGAACGTGAGCAGCACGCTGGAACCGATCGCCGGGTCCCGGCCCAACCTCTGCATCGCCATCGGAACGAGTATTCCGACCAGCGCGCCGACCAGAAGGTTCAGGAGCATCGCGTTCATCATCACCACTCCCAGGGCAACACTGTGGTAGAGCCACCACGCGAACAATCCCGCCACGCCTCCCCAAACCAGGCCGTTCAGCAGGCTGATCGCCAGTTCCTTGAGGATCATCCGGCGCGCGTTCTCGGGCGTCACCTGCCCCAGGGCAAGCGCGCGGATGATGAGCGTGGTGGTCTGATTGCCGGAATTGCCGGCTATGCCGGCGACAATCGGCATGAGCGTTGCCAGCGCAACCAGTTTCTCGATGGTGCCCTCAAACACGCCGATCACTCGCGAGGCGAAGAATGCCGTGCACAGATTCACAGCTAGCCACAGCCAGCGGTTCTTGGCGCTTTTCCACACCGACGCGAAAATGTCCTCCTCTTCGCGCAAACCCGCCTTGCCGAGGAGCTCGGCCTCGGACTCCTCGCGGATGAAGTCCACCACCTTGTCCACGGTCACGCGTCCTGCCAGCCGGTTTCTCTGGTCCACCACCGGCGCCGACACCAGATCGTAACGCTCGAAGGCCTGTGCGGCCTTCTGCGCCTTGTCGTCCGGCGAGAACGAGATGAAATCCGCGTTCATCACCGACGCCACCATGACCTCCGGATCGGTGACGATCAGGCGGTTGATCGGCAGCACGCCCTTGGTCGTTTCATCGCGGTCCACCACGAACAACTGGTCGGTATGGTCCGGAAGTTCATCCATGCGCCGCAGGTAACGCAGCACCACCTCCAGCGTGACATCGTCGCGCACCGACACCATGTCGAAGTCCATGAGCGCGCCCACCGAGTCTTCCGGGTAGGACATCGCGGAACGCAACTGCTCGCGCTCCTCGACCGACAGCGACTGGAATACGCCCGCGACTACGTCTTGCGGCAAGTCCTGGACCAGGTCGGCAATCTGGTCGGTATCGAGTTGCTCGGCCGCAGCCACCAGTTCCTGCGAGTCCATGTCAGCGATGAGGGTTTCCCGCACCGCGTCGGAGACCTCGAGCAGGATTTCGCCATCGCGCTCGGCCTTGACCAGATCCCATACCATCAGGCGCTCTTCCAGCGGCAGCGCTTCGAGGATGTAGGCGACGTCGGCAGGGTGGAGCTTGTCGAGCTTCTTCTGCAGCTCCGCGAGGTTCTGCTTGTGGACGAGCGATTCCACCAGCTCGTGGCGAGGCATGTCCTGCTTATGGACCATGCTCTCGACGATCCGGTGTTTCTGCAGGAGCGCCTTTACCTGGTCGAGGGCCTCCTGCACGCTCGGCGTGCGTTTCCTTTCCGCGACTCGCGGCATTTTTGTGGGCTCGGGCTGGGGGGACGGCTTAAAAAGGTCCGGCATTGTAGGAACAAAGGATTACGGGAGTCCAACGCCGCAGATGTCTTCGTTCCGCTGGGCGGCGTGGGCAATCCCCCGGGGCAAAAGCGCGCGGCATTGCGCCGCGCGCATTGGAGCAGGGTGAAGCGGGTTTATTGCGGGGCAGGCACGCGGGTGGCCTGCCAGGATACGAACTGCAGTCCGCCGTCGCGCTTGGCCCAGACCGTATGGAAGCGCAGTTCCACGGACAAATCCTGGCCTTTCACCGTGACGTCGAAGTTGGCCTGGCCGGAAAGGATGGCGATGCAGCCGTAAGTTCGAACCGTCACGCCGCTGCGCCGCATGGTCCGGTACTTGACCGCGCCGGAACGCATGGAGTCGATGTACGTCGTCTTGCTGTCCACCACGGCGGAAGAGTGGATATAGACCAGGTCGCTGCCGAACAGCTTTTCCATGGCGGCGAAGTCGTTGGTGGTCTGCGCCTCGTAGCGGTCATCCTCCGCCGCCAGCGCTTCATCCGCCGTTACCGGACCCCCGCATTCTTCGGCACGTGCCATTCCGGCGGTGCCGATACCCAGAATCGCACAACCAAACAGTAGAGCCAAAAACCGTTTCATAATTTCCCCCCTTTTCATTCGTTTCGTTGTGAATGGACGCCGGCTATGAGCGTATGCGCAAACACCGGCTTCGGACTGCTCGCGCTTAAACGCCGAACGCTTGATTACGGTGCACACCACCCGGACGCGGTACCCGGAAAAAACCCTGCAGCCCTTCTGTTGCGCCTCCGGGTGCTCCTTCCTGCCCTTTACTGCGGCGTGAGCACGGCGAGCGGCCTGGCATCGCAGCGTACCTTTTTGTCCACCATGCGCGCCGGGTAAATCGAAAGCTTGCCGTTTTTCCAGGCGTAGCCAAAGCGTTTGTTTTGAGCGCCCTCTTTGAGGTCTTCGGTCTGCACGTACTCGCAGCCCGCTCCCGGATCATTCAGCGACAGTTCATAGACGAACTTCTGGTCCGGCCAGCGCGCTTCACCGTTTTCGCTGAACTCCCAGCCCCGGCCTTGCTCGTCCTTGTAATGGCCGGCGAGGACCAGCCGGTTTAGATAAGGGCTGATCTCGCCAGGAAGCAGTAAGTAGTCCGCCCACCTGCCTTTCATCAGGAAGATTTCCGCAAAGCGCAGCCGGTCGAACCTGCCCTGCGCATTCTTGGTCCCCTGGAGATAAACGTACTTCACCTCGTCGCTGGTCATCGGCCGGTCACCAGCCCCCACCACCAGCCGATAGGACCCGGGTTTCGCGTCCGGCTCGATGTCGAGCACCGCCTGCACAGACGCCTTGTTGAAATCGGTCACCACGATCGGAAAGGCCCGCCCCTCGCGTTTGATGGCGATCACCACCGGCGGCGTCTTCTTCGCCGCCGCATGAGGGGCCCGGAGCGCGGTCAACGCTTTTACATACTGCTCATTGATCCAGATGCCCTCGATGTCGCGCAGATAAATGCGATCCTTGGAAGGCGGGTTCTGCGCCAGCGCAGAGGCACACAAGATTGCCGTCAGGAACGCCGATACGGCGCACAGGTTTCGAATTGCCTTGATACCAGGAATCATCGCTCGCTCTTTGGGAAGAAAATCACTCAGGATTGCGCGACCGCCGGCCTGCGTTTCCAGAAGCCGGTCGCCTGTTCGAACGCGTGCGCGATCTGCAACACGCCAAAATCGTCCCGGTAGCGGCCGACGATCTGCAGTCCGACCGGCAGGCCGGTGCGGCTGAAGCCGCACGGAACCGATATCGCCGGCGAGCCGGTGACCGTAATGTAATAGCACGAGCGCATCCAGTCGATGTAGCTTTCCATCCTGATGCCGTTGATTTCGGTCACGTAGGGCACGTCGATGTCGAACGGCAGCACCTGTGCCACCGGTGCGACCAGAAAGTCGTGGTCGTCCATGAATTCGCGCATGCGGTGGAAAAGTTGGGTGCGCTTGGACTCCGCAGCGCCCAATTGCGGGCCGGTAAGCCGCGCGCCTTCCTCGATATTCCAGATCAGCGTGTCCTTCATCAGACCGCGCCTGGATTTCAGCAGTTGCCCGTAGCAAAGTTCGAAATTCCAGGCTCGCATCACCCGGAAGATCTCATCGGCGTCGCTCAGGTCCGGCGTGGCGTCTACGACCAGGCAGCCGAGATCGGCAAAGACCCGGCGTTGCGCATTCAATGCCTCGGCCACTTCCGGCTCCACCGGCAGGCCACCGAGGTCCGGGCTCCAGGCAATGCGGGTGCCCTTGAAGTCGCGCGCCAGCGGCCGTGCAAACGACGACCCCGGTTCCTGAAGCGAGATCGGCGAGCGCGGATCGGGACCGGCAATGGCTGAAAGCATCAACGCCGTGTCCGGCACCGTGCGCGCCATCGGTCCGACCACCGACAGCGGGAACCAGGCCGAGAAGCCCGGCCAATTCGGGACGCGCCCGGCGGAGGGGCGCATGCCGACAACGTTGCAGAAGCTCGCAGGATTGCGCAGCGATCCGCCCAGGTCCGAGCCATCCGCGATCGGAGCCATCCCGCAGGCCAGAGCCACGGCTGCACCGCCGCTGCTGCCGCCGCAGGTCTTGGAGAGGTCGTAGGGATTCCGGGTGGCGCCGAACACCGGGTTGAATGTCTGTGAACCGGCGCCAAACTCCGGGGTGTTGGTCTTGCCGAACGTGACTGCGCCCGCGCGCTTCAGGCGTTCGACGATTATGGCGTCCACACCGGGCACGAAGTCGCGATAGATCGGCGAGCCGAAGGTAGTGCGAATGCCCGTGGTCACCGCGAGATCCTTGTGCGCCACCGGCAACCCCGCAAGCGGCCCGGGATCGTCGCCGCGGGCAAGTGCGGCATCCACCGCCTGCGCGCCGCTGCGGCCCAGTTCGGGAAGGTAGGTGACGATCGCGTTGACTGCCGGATTCACCCTTTCCGTCTGCGCCAGATGCGCGTCCATGACCTCCAGCGCGGACAGCTCGCGCGCATGAATGTGCCGGACCAGTTCGCCGGCGGGCAGAAAACAGATTTCGTCGGCTTTCATGGCGGTTTCGACTTCGGGCGACTGCGAGAAAAGCGCTCATGGTAGCGGAATCCCGCCAATTGCAGGGCAACGCGAAGAACCGGGGCCACGCTCTCACCGCAGAGGACGCGGAGGACGCAAAGGAAAAGCAAGAACGAGGAAAAGTAGATTGGCGTTAAAAGCGGGGGGACATTTCGCGGCCCGTTGTCGCCAATTCCTACTTTGGTGCAAAGTTGGCCGGTTGGAGGTTCTAACTCAAATGCCTCTCTGCTCTTCCTCCGCGTCCTCCGCGTCCTCTGCGGTGAGCGCTTCAATCTTGGCCGTCAGCAAGGCAGCGGCGCGAGCGGGCGCAGCGACCGTAAAGCTTCAACACCGGAACACGCCTCAATGGGCCGGCACCTGGATCCCGATGCCGCGTGCCATCCCGATGCCGCGTGCCATCAGCACTGCCAGCAACGGAATGAAGGCGAACAGGACGAGCTCGACTAGCACATAGCGACGCGCGCGCAGCACTTCGAAGTCCGCCGCCACCGCACCCGCGCCCGTCTTGAGCGCGCGCATCCAGCGCAGATATTGCATCGTGGGAGGAATGGAAATCAATCCTATGGCGACGAACAGTGCCAGCTTGATGTAGAAGACAGGGTTATGGAGGTAGAAACCGGCGCCCTTGCCGAACCAGAGGAGTCGCGCTGCTCCGCTAGCAAGGGCAAGCACCGCCGCGATCAGGTAGAGGAGATCAATGCGTGCAAGCAGCTGCACTCTTTCCCGCGCCAGCCTGGGAACGCAAATCAAATATTCGATCGCGAGAAACACCGCGATCAGGATCATCGCCGCGAAATGCAGGTAAACCACCAGGACTTCAATCACGGCAGACCCCTCACATGTCGGGAATTTCGCTGATAACCAGCACCCCGGTATCCATGATTGCATCGCGCAGCTGCTTCTCCCTGCCCTGCGGAGCCAGTTCGATGCTGCGGCCGCTGGCCGTGATGCCGAGCGCCCGATAGGCTTGCGTCAGGTCGGGGAAATCCTTCGAGGCGACGTGCTGGTCGTAGAGCTCGCGAAACACCGCCGTTCCGGTGATCTCGTCGAGCTTGTCGAACAACTCGCGCCCGCTCCAGGCGCGTTCCGTCGAATTGCAGCATTCGTTGAGCGCGGCCAGCGCAGTGTCCATAGATTGTCTGCCGGCGGTAAGCTGGCGCAGCCGTACGTCGGCGATCAGTATCATCGCCGCGCCTTCCCAGTAAACGCGCATGTGCGTGCCGCCGCGATACATGCTCTCGGTCGCCTGCGCGAGCGTCATTCCGGGTGCGCTGTCCATGCCGCGCAGGAAGCCCGAGTGCAGGCGCTCCCAGGCTTCGAGAACGGTCATCCTGCCGCCGCGTGCGCGCAGTACGTTCTGATAGTAGGTCGCCACACCCTCCGATACCCACGCATCCTCGGAACCGACATACGGCAGGAGCAAGTGCGACAGTTCGTGCACCGCGGTCCAGTCGTCATAGAACTCGCGGATCGGCCGCCGTTGGTTGATGAAGAAATGCGCGGCCGGACTGCCGCCACGCACTACGTAAGCGCGCGGCGTCGGCTCGTGGCCGCGCGCGCCGGGAACGATCAGGATCTGCGCCTGCGCCAGCGGAAATTTCCCGTAAAGGTCGGCTACCGTCTGTGCCGCGTCGGCGATCCATGCTTGCATCTGATCGACATCCGCGGGCGGCGATCCGTCCAGCACCGACAGCCGCAAGCGCGCGCCTCCGACACGCACTTCGCGCTCCTTGAAGCGGCCGAACGCCACCGACGCCGGCCAGTCCCATGACCCCCGCCCGATGCGGAACACGGCACGCTCGGGCGCGGTGGCCACCGGTGTCCACGGCGCCGAGACCGAAATGCCCTCGGGAAGCAGGAAAGTGATCTCGATGTCTTCGTCGGGGCCAAGAGTGTCCGGCCGCCACAGCCATAAGCCAACGGAAGTCAGCAGATCCGCGCCGACGTGCTGGATTTTCCCGCCGGTACGATCGTGCTGTTTGATGGGCCGCGAGACGTTGGCCGCATAGAGGATGCAGCCTCCATCGGGGACGGTCTTGAGGCTGATCGAGCCGCTCGGCTCGATTCTACGGCGGGTGCTCTCCACCCGCGCTTCCATCAACGCCAGGGACGCGTCCAGCGATTCGGCCACCAGATAAGGCGGCGGCGCGCCATCGAAGCATGCGCGCACGTTCAGCGTGGTGAGTTCCGCATCGATGGCGACGGTGTACCGGTGCAGACGCTGTGCCGAAGCCTCGGTTGCCGAAAGCGCGATGACGGCAAGGCACACCGCAGCGACGCGGCGAAGGATTGCAACTTCTGCGTGTAGAAAGTCGGCCGCCATTTGCGCAATTCCGATCCTGCGGGATGTTACACCGGGATTGGAGCGAAGCCCCGGCGCGAAGTTCGCGGACGCCGGTCAGGCGGCCAGAACCGCGCCGGGCTCGTAGGCCAGATTGGGCGCAAGCCACCTCTCGACCTCTTGCACGCTCATCGCTTTGCGGCGCGCGTAGTCCTCGACCTGATCGCGATCGATCTTCGCCACCGCGAAGTACTGCGACTCGGGGTGCGAGAAGTAGAAACCGCTTACCGCCGCGGTCGGCAGCATGGCATAGGATTCGGTGAGCGTGATGCCGGCGGTTCCCGGCGCGCCGAGCAGTTCGAACAACGGGCCTTTCTCGACATGATCCGGGCAGGCCGGATAGCCCGGTGCAGGACGGATTCCGCGGTACTTCTCGGCGATCAGGTCGTCGACGCCCAGGTTCTCCGCGGCGGCGTAACCCCAGAATTCCCGGCGCACGCGTTGGTGCATCAGCTCGGCGAAACCCTCCGCCAGCCGGTCCGCAAGCGCCTTGAGCATGATGGCGTTGTAGTCGTCGTGCTTTTGCTCGAACTCCGCAACTCTTTCATCGATGCCGATGCCGGCGGTCACCGCAAAGGCGCCGATGTAGTCGCGCACGCCGGAGTCCCTGGGTGCGATGAGGTCGGCCAGGCATTGGTTGGGTTTGTCCAGCGGCTTCACCATCTGCTGCCGCAGGTAATGGAAGGTAGTCGCGATCTTTTTGCGCGATTCGCCGGTATAGACCTCGACGTCGTCGCCGGCCCGGCCGGCAGGGAACAACCCGATCACCGCGGCTGCGCCGAGCCATTTCTCGGAAATGATGCGGGCCAGCATCCTCTGCGCGTCGTCGAACAGATTGCGCGCCGCCTCGCCGACCACCGGGTCCTGCAAAATCTTCGGATAGCGGCCCGCCAGCTCCCAGGTCTGGAAAAACGGCGTCCAGTCGATCACTTTCGCGATTTCCTCGAGAGGATAGTCGCGGAACGCTTTCACGCCGGTAAGAACGGGAACGGGCGGGACGTAAGCTTTCCAGTCGGTCTTCAAGCCGTGCTTGCGGGCTTCGGCGATCGGGTAGTGCGGACCCTGACCCTTCTTGCCCTTGTGCTGGGCGCGGGTTTTCTCCGCTTCGTTCTTTACCTTGCGAACGTACTCGGCGCGGTTTTCCACGGAGATCAGGCTAGTGCACACGCCGACCGAGCGCGAAGCGTCCGGGACCCATACTGTCGGCCCCGAATAATTCGGCTCGATTTTCACCGCGGTGTGCACCCGCGACGTGGTGGCGCCGCCGATCAGCAGCGGCACCTTGAAGCCCTGGCGCTCCATCTCCTTCGCCACGTGCGCCATTTCCTCCAGAGACGGGGTAATCAGGCCGGAGAGCCCGATGATGTCGGCGTTCTCGTCGCGCGCGGTTTGGAGTATTTTCTCCGCCGGCACCATGACGCCGAGGTTGACGACGTCGAAGTTGTTGCACTGGAGCACCACGGAAACGATGTTCTTGCCGATGTCGTGAACGTCGCCCTTGACCGTGGCGATCACGATTTTGCCCTTGCTCTGTCCACTCGTGCCGGACCGGGCCTTTTCCGCCTCGATATAGGGAATCAGGTGAGCGACCGCCTCCTTCATCACCCGCGCGCTTTTCACCACCTGCGGCAGGAACATCTTGCCCGCGCCGAACAGGTCGCCGACCACGTTCATGCCTTCCATTAGCGGGCCTTCGATCACCTGGATCGGATAATCGAACTGTTTGCGCGCCTCCTCCGTGTCCTCGACGATAAAGGTATTGATACCTCGCACCAGCGCATGCGTGATGCGGCTGCCCACCGTGCCTTTGCGCCACGACAGGTCTTCGACCGAAACCTTCGTTTCGGCCTTGTAGCTCTCGGCGAACTCGACCAGGCGTTCGGTGGCATCCGGCCTGCGGTTGAACAACACATCCTCGACCCGCTCCAGCAGATCCTTCGGAATTTCCTGGTACACCCCGAGCTGGCCGGCGTTGACGATGCCCATGGTCATTCCTGCCTTGATGGCGTGGAACAGGAACGCGCTGTGGATCGCCTCGCGCACCGGATCGTTGCCGCGGAATGAGAACGAGATGTTCGACACCCCGCCGCTTATTTTTGCGTGCGGCAGTGCCCTGCGGATCGCCCGCGTGGCTTCGACGTAGTCGATTGCGTAGTTGTTGTGTTCCTCGATCCCGGTGGCCACGGCGAAGATATTCGGGTCGAATATGATGTCCTCGACCGGGAACCCGACTTCCTTCACTAGCAGGTGGTAGGCGCGGGTGCATATCTCGATGCGCCGCGCCAGCGTATCGGCCTGGCCTTTCTCGTCGAAGGCCATGACGATCGCCGCTGCACCATAGCGCCGCACCAGGCGCGCCTGGCGGATGAACTCGGCTTCGCCTTCCTTCATGCTGATCGAGTTCACCACGCACTTGCCCTGCACGCATTTGAGACCGGCCTCGATTACATCCCATTTGGACGAATCGATCATGACCGGCACGCGCGAGATGTCCGGTTCGGAGCCGACCAGATTGAGGAAAGTCACCATCGCTTTCTTCGAATCCAGCATCGCCTCGTCCATGTTGACGTCGATCATTTGCGCGCCGCTCTCGACCTGGCTGCGCGCCACCGACAGCGCCTCGCCATAGTTGCCGGCGAGGACCAGGCGGGCGAAGGCTTTCGAGCCGGTGACGTTGGTGCGTTCGCCGACATTCACGAATAGCGAGTCGTCGGAGATGTTGAGCGGTTCCAGCCCGGATAGGCGCAGTTTCTTGTCGATTACGGGTACCTTGCGCGGTGCTACGTCCTTGAGCACCTCGACAACCGCCTTGATATGCGCCGGCGTGGTGCCGCAGCAACCGCCGGCGATGTTCAGGAACCCGCTTTGCGCGAATTCGCTGAGGAAGGAGGCGGTGTACTCCGGCGTCTCGTCGTACTCGCCGAAGGCATTCGGCAGCCCGGCGTTCGGGTGCAGGCTGGTGTGCACATCGGCGACCTTCGACAACTCCTCGATGTAGGGCCGCAGGTCCTTGGCACCGAGCGCGCAATTCAGTCCGACCGAGAACGGCCGCGCGTGGGAAATCGAGTTCCAGAACGCTTCGGTGGTCTGCCCCGAAAGCGTGCGGCCGCTGGCATCGGTAATGGTGCCGGACACCATGACCGGTACGCGCACGCCATTACGGACGAAGTAATCGTCGATCGCGAACAGCGCGGCCTTGCAGTTGAGCGTGTCGAATACCGTCTCGACCATCAGCAGATCCACGCCACCGTCAAGCAAGCCCTTCACGCATTCGCCGTAACAGGCCACCAGTTCGTCGAAGGAAACGTTGCGAAATCCCGGATCGTTCACGTCCGGCGAAATCGATGCGGTGCGGCTGGTGGGCCCAAGCACTCCGACGACGAAGCGCGGTTTGGCGGGATTTTTCCCGGTGAACTCGTCGGCAGCGGACCGCGCCAGCCGCGCCCCTGCGCTGTTCAATTCGTAGGCCAGATGGATCATGCCGTAGTCGGCCATCGACACCGCATTCGAGTTGAACGTGTTGGTCTCGATCAGGTCGGCACCCGCTTCCAGGTAGGCCGCATGGATTCCGCGAATGATCTGCGGCTGGGTCAGGGTCAGCAGATCGTTATTGCCCTTCTGGTCGCAGTGGTGCGCCTGGAAGCGCTCGCCGTGATAGTGGTGGGCGTCCAGCTTGTGGCCCTGGATCATGGTGCCCATTGCGCCGTCCAGGACCAGGATGCGTTCCTTGAGCAGGCTGTGCAGCAGATGTATGCGCTGGTTTGACATTCCGACTCCGAAAACAAAAACCCGTCCGCTTGAGCGGGACGGGTTTTCGTTCCACGCTTTAGCGGTATTTGTTAAGCGCCCGCAAGCTGAGTATCAAATCGGCGCAACAACAACGTTAGCGGGTTGATGGGTTGGTGTCAATCGGGAAGAGCAAGGATGAGGGATGAAGGATGAAGGATGAAGTGAGAAGCGATTGGCCGGTGCGAGATCACGAGGAATCTTTAGTTTGTTTTTGATTTTCCTTCATCCTTCATCCTTCCGCCTTCATCCTTGCCCCTCCGCCTTCCGCCTTCATCCTTCATCCTTCATCCCTCATCCTTGCTCCTCATCCCAGGCTCACCCCGAGAAGTTTCCCTATGAAAAACGTCAGCAGTCCGGCCCCGCCGCCGATCGTGAGCATGCGCAGTCCGCCGCGTAGTGCCTGTCGGCCGGTGAATAGCGACAGCACCGCACCGACCGAGAACAGCGACGCCGCGGTAAGCCCAACCGAGACTGCCAGACTCCCCGCCCCGGAGCTCCACAGGAAAGGCAGCAACGGCAACAGGGCGCCGGCCGCAAACGAGAAAAATGAGAATCCCGCCGCGCCCCAGGGCGAACCCAGCTCGTCCGGATTGAGGCCAAGCTCTTCCCGCGCGAGCGTGTCCAGTGCCCTGTCTGGGTCCACCAGAATCACGTTGGCCATCCGCCTGGCCTCGTCCTCGGGAATGCCGCGGGCGGCGTAAATCAGCGCCAATTCGGAGGCTTCTTCCTCCGGGTACTGGCCGAGTTCGTCGCGTTCCAGGCCGATCTGGTACTCGTACATTTCGCGCTGCGAGCGCACCGACACGTACTCGCCTGCCGCCATCGAGAATGCGCCGGCAAGCAGCCCGGCAATTCCGGACAGAAGAATCATCCTGCTATCGGAAGTTGCGCCCGCGACGCCGAAAATCAGGCTCGCGTTCGAGACCAGCCCGTCGTTTACCCCGAAGACTGCGGCACGCAAATTCCCGCCGCTCGCCAGCCCCCGATGGCGGCGCTCCATTCCCGCGGTTGAATCCGGAACGTAGTGGCGCGGATCGGCGCCGGCATACAGCGACATGCCGCGCACCTTCATCGCGGCCAGCACCGAACGCAAGGGGCGTGGCCCCATTTTTTTGACCAGCGCGGCGACAATGCGGGTACGCAGGTCCGGACTGAAGCGCTGCGGAACCACGCCGCCGCCTTCGCGGATCTTCTTCTCCCAGATCTCGGCCTGTTTCTCCGCTTCGCGTGCCAGTTCAAGGAACAGCCCCCGGCGCGCCGTGCCGGCCTCCTGCTCCGCGACCACACGGTACAGGTGTGCGGAACTCTTCTCTTCCTGCCAGCTTTTCAGATCATTCATCGACTGATCTCACCACAGAGACACAGAGGCACAGAGTTGAAACCAAATGACAAAGTTGATGTTCACATTCGTTCGAAGCGCCGGTACTGCACCGCTTCGGCCACATGCGTCGCGGAGACCGTAGCTGCGCCGGCGAGATCGGCGATGGTGCGCGCCACTTTCAGGATCCGGTGGTAAGCACGCGCCGACAACCCCAGCCGCGTGATCGCCTGGCGCGCCAGCTGCTGGCCTTGCGGCTCGGCAACGCAATGGCTCTCGATCTCCTTCACCGACAGCAAAGCGTTCGATTTGCCCTGACGCTCCAATTGAATGTCACGCGCCGCGCTGACCCGCTCGCGCACTGATGCGCTCGGCTCGCCGGACTGGCGCGAGGCGATCTCCTGTTCCGGCACCGCCGGTACTTCGATATGCAGGTCGATTCGATCCATCAGCGGCCCGGATATGCGGCGGCGATAGCGCGTAACCTGGTCCGGGGTGCAGCGGCACTTGCCGCTGTAGTGCCCGAGGAAACCGCATGGACAGGGATTCATTGCCGCGATCAATTGAAAGCGCGCCGGAAATTCGGCCTGGCGCGCGGCGCGCGACACGCTGATCTTTCCGGATTCGAGCGGCTCGCGCAGTACTTCCAGCACATCGCGGCCAAACTCGGGCAGCTCATCCAGGAACAGCACGCCATGCATCGCCATCGAGATCTCTCCCGGGCGCGGATTGCTGCCGCCGCCAACCAGCGCCACTGCCGAGGCGGTGTGGTGCGGCGCGCGATAAGGACGGCGCTTCCAATTGCGCACGTCGAAGCCCTGGCTGCCAAGCGATTGCAGCGCCGCGGAGGCCAGCGCCTCCTCTTCGGTCATCGGCGGCAGGATGCCGGCAAAGCGCTCCGCAAGCATGGTCTTGCCGGTTCCGGGCGGGCCAACCATGAGCACGCTGTGGCCGCCGGCAGCGGCGACCTCGAGCGCCCGTTTGCCCGGCGCCTGGCCCTTGACTTCCGCGAGGTCCGGAAAGGCGGCAGCCAGCGACGGCGGCGGATCGGCGGCACGCTGCAGCAGCTCGCGTCCGGCAAGGTGTGCGCATACCTGCAACAGCGTGGCAGCCGGCTAGACCAGCGCGTCGCGCACCAACGATGCTTCCGTTGCGCTTTCCACCGGCAACACGAAGGCGCGGCCGGAACGATGCGCATTGTAGGTCATGGCCAGAGCGCCCCTGATGGGACGGAGTTCACCGGTCAACGCAAGCTCCCCTGCAAATTCATACTCGCCGAGCCTCTTGGCGGGAATTTGCGCGGAGGCCGCGAGAATTCCGAGTGCGATCGGCAGATCGAAGCGGCCGCTTTCCTTGGGCAGGTCCGCCGGCGCGAGGTTGACGGTAATGCGGCGGGCGGGAAATTCGAATCGGCAGTTGAGCAGGGCGGAGCGCACCCGGTCCTTGCTCTCTTTTACTTCGACCTCCGGCAATCCGACAATGGTGAAATTCGGCAGCCCGTTGGCGAGATGAACCTCTACGGTGACCGGCGGCGCTTCCATGCCGGCTAGCGCCCTGCTGTAAAGGACGGCGAGAGACATTTAAAGGCAAGGATGAGGGATGAAGGATGAAGGCGGAAGGGTAGGCAAGGCGGAAGGATGAAGGATGAAGGCGGAAGGAAGGGCGAACAACAACTGCCCACAAGACCTGACGGCATTCGATGCCATCCGCTGTTTTTTCACTTCATCCTTCATCCTTCATCCCTCATCCTTGCCCTTCCGCCTTCATCCTTGCTTTCGCCTCCAGCTCCGCAACCCGCGCCTCCATCTGTTGCAGCTTCTCGCGGGCACGGCGAAGTACCTCCTGTTGAACATCGAATTCTTCGCGCGTCACCAGATCGAGCCGCGAGAAAGCGCTCGACAGCAGCGCGCGCAGATTCTTCTCGATGTCTTTCGCCGGCGTGGCGGCAATCAAATCGCTCACCCTGCGATTCAATTCATCCAAAAGCTTGGTATCCACAGGATCCTCCTTCGCGAAGTGTAGCAAAGGGACCCATGCGCCCCACTTCGCACCGGCAAAGTGCAGGGCACTCCATCGGTGCATTTCTTTAGTGCATCGCTGAGCGGCCCTTTTCCTAGTATAGGACTAACACATTAATTTACATGATATTTTTCTGTGGCATGGTAAATGCTGACGCTTCTCGCCGCTGTTTT
>WNFR01008507.1_pt1 | contig 15446 bp, 12 predicted proteins | sample 5400221 | NCBI WGS metagenome assembly WNFR01 (sample SAMN13153357, study PRJNA577476) | soil metagenome | isolation source: 40 cm soil under Madrone tree | place: USA:California | collected 2016-06-14 | reverse complement strand
CGCGAACGGCACCACGATCATCAGGCGGCGATTGGCCTCCTGCAGTTCTCCATACTCGCCGGCCCATTCCAGGTGGACTTTTTCGGGAAGCTTTATTTCACGCGCGACGATTCGCTTGGCATCCTCGACCGTTCTCTGGAGATCGCGGCCGCGCACGGCGAAACGCAACGGCACGTAGCGACCGAGGCCTTCGCGGTAGATGAATGACGCGCCTTCCTCGGTGCGCACCTGCGCGATCTGGGCGAGCGGAATCTCGGCGCCGGTGGGCGTGGCGACGCGGATGCTCCGAATGGCGTCGAGGCTCTGGCGATACTGCGGCTTCCATCGCACGACCAGGTCGAAGCGCTGGTCACCCTCGAAAACCTGGGTCACGGCTTGGCCGCCGATCGCCGCCTGCACGATCGCCGCGACGTCGGAGACGTTCAGCCCGTAGCGTGCAGCGGCCGCGCGGTCGGGTTTGATCACCAGATTGGGCTGGCCGAGCGAGCGATATACTTCCAGATCGACAACGCCACGCACCCTGCCCATCACCTCGACCAGTTGATTGGCGATACGCTCGTCCACGGTAAGGTCGCGGCCGAACACCTTGACCGAGTTGTTGCCTTTGACCCCGGAAAGGGCTTCATCGATGTTTGCCTCGATGTTTTGCGAGTAATCGAAGCTAACCCCCGGAATTTCGTATCTCAGCTTCGCGCTTATCTGCTTGATCAACTCCGTCTTGGTCAGTCCCGCGCGCCATTCCGAGGCGGGTTTGAGATCTACGGAAAACTCGATGTTAAAGAACCCCGTGGTTTCAGTACCGTCATCGGGGCGTCCGAGCTGCGAGACGACGGTTGTCACTTCCGGAAACGACATCAGTATTTGGCGCATCCGGCTTGAGAGCCGCGCGCCACGCTCGAGTGAGATTGTCAGCGGCATCGTGGCTGTCAGCCAAATATTGCCTTCCTCAAGTTTGGGCAGGAATTCGCCGCCCAGCCGTGGATAGGTCGAGGCCGCCACTGCAGCCAGCGCCAGGATCACGATCAGGGTCAGGCGCGGCCATCGCAGCACGCCCACGAACAAGCCGTGGTAAAAGCGGGTGATCGCATACCACACGGGATTGTAGACGTCGTGCAGGCCGCGCGCGAAAGCGAACGAGCCGAGCACAGGTGTGAGCGTGACGGCAAGCAGGATGGCGCTCCCTAGCGCGTAAGCATAGGTATGCGACATCGGGGAGAAAATCGCACCCTCGACCCCGCGCATCGTGAACAGCGGCAGAAACGCGATCACAAAGATCAGGGTTGAAAAGAACATTGGCCCGCCGACCTCCTGCGCCGCGCGCAGGATTCGCCCTCGCGGGGATTCGTGAGCGAACTCGTCCGAGCTCAGATGGCGGTTGATGTTCTCCATCACGATCACGGTGGTGTCGATGATGATGCCGAAGTCGATCGCGCCGAGCGAAATCAGGTTAGCTGGCGTCTCACTCATCCTCATCAGGATAAACGCGCCGCACAGCGCAAGCGGGATATTGATCGCGGCGATAATCGCCGCCTTCAGATTGCCCAGGAAGAAGATCAGAACCAGGAAGACCAGCGCCATCCCGATGGTCAGATTCTCCAGCACTGTGTGCAGCGTGGTCTGAACCAGCGAGGTGCGATCGTAATACGGCACGATATGGTAACTGTGCGGCAACATCCCCGAAATGTTGAGCTGCTTTACCTTGGCCTCCACGCCCCGCAGCGTCTTGAGCGTGTTGCCGTACTTGCGCATCAGGACGATGCCTTCGCTCACCTCGTCGCGGTTGTTCATCCCCACGATGCCCAGGCGCGGCGCGTAGCCGACCGAGACGTCGGCCACGTTGCCGACGGTGATCGGTGTCGACTTGTTGACCGACAGCAGGGTATTGCGGATGTCGTCGAGCGATTCGATGAAACCCAGGCCGCGCACGTCGAAGGCCTGCTCGCCGACGTCAAGGTAATTGCCGCCTGAGCTTAAGTTGGCGTTGGTGAGCGCGCTAGTCAGAGCGGAAAGCGGAACGTGATAGTAGTCAAGTTTCTGCGGGTCAACGTCGACATGATACTGTTTGGTGAGTCCGCCGAAAGTGCTGTCGCCGATCACGCCCGGCACGGTGCTGAGCTGACGCGAGACAATCCAATCGTTAACGGTCTTCTCGTTGAGCAAATCGTGGTCAGGGCTCTCGACCGTGTAGCGGTAGATCTCGCCGATCGAGTTCTCGGGCGAGATGCCCGCCGTGATTCCCGGCGGAAGGCTGACGAACTGAAGCTGGTTGACGGTCTCGGAGTGGTCCCAGTAGTAATCGCTGTCCCACGAAAAGTAGCAGCGGATGTCAGACAGGCCGAACAACGAAATCGAGCGCATCGCCTCCAGGTTGCGCGTCGTGCTGAGCGTGTACTCCAGCGGCACCGTGACCAACCGCTCGACCTCCTCGGCGCTGAGCCCGCTGGGCAGCGTCAACACCTCGACCATCGGCTGTACCGGGTCGGGATAAGCCTCGATGTCGATCTGGGAGAAGGCGTAGATGCCAGACAACAGCAGCGCGATAGCCAGGCCAATGATCACGGCGCGGCCCTTGAGCGCGATCTGCATTAACGAGCGGATCACCGGCGGCTCCTACCCCTGACCGTGGGCCTCGCGCCATAACTCGTCGACTTGCAGCGAGCCGGCCACGACCACGGTGTCTCCGGGACTCAGTCCGGAGACCACGCGGGCGTAACCTTTTTCGTTCCACGATGTGATCACGACCTTACGCCGCGCCACCGCGTTGGGCGTTACCCGCACATAGGCGAAATAAGAATCGGTGTCGAAAACCAGCGCTTGCTGCGGCACTACTAGCGCCTGGCCCGGCCGCGTCACGATCCGCACTCGCGCGAACATCTGCGGCTTGAGCTTGAGGCCCGGATTGGCGACGGTGCATCGGATCTGCGCGGTAAACGTGGTGGGATCGATCCCGGGGCTGATTCGCGAGATGACCCCTTTAAAAACGTCATCGGGATAGGCGGTCGTCACTGCCTCGAGGTCCTGGCCTTCGTGCATGCGCGCGAGATCATCCTCGTAGATGTTAGCCGTGATCCAGACATCGTTGAGCGTGCCGAGTGTATAAAGAACGTCGCCCGGAGAGACCGCCGCACCGCGCGTGGCCTTGTTCTCGATCACCGTGCCGCCGATTGGCGCGCGCATCCAGACCGTCGGATTGGGAGAGCTGATCGCGCGGATGTCCGCCGGTTCCATCCCGAGCAGTTCCAGCTTGCGCTCGGCCGCATCCTCCATCGAGGCCGCCAGCCCCGCGCTGGAGGCTATTCCGGGCGCGCTGCTCAGATGCGCGGTCTGTTTCGCTTGCAAGTACTCGGCCTCGGCGGTCATGAAGTCGGGACTGTAGAGCGCTACGATCGGCTCGCCGCGGCGCACGTTATCCCACTGCGAAACGCGCACCTGTTCGATTCGTCCGGCGACACGCGAGACGATGCTCGAGACTCGGCGGTCGTCAAACGTCACCTGTCCGTTCGCCTGGAGCACCGCGGGCAATTCGACCTCGCGCACTTCGCCGAACGTCGCACCCGGTACGCGCGCGGAGTCCAATTGAAGCAGCTCCTCGCCATCGGTTTGGTGGATGATTTGCGGAACCGCCGGGGGCGGCGTCTCGACCGCGGCGCTGCCGGGCGACGAGCTCTCGCATCCCGTGAGGCCTGCGAAGACCACGAAGCCTGCGAGCGCCGCCGACGCACACAGTAACATCGCGGCCGTTTTAAGCCTCATCATTGGCCCAGTGGCGCGCCGACCGCCTGCTCGAGCGCGACGCGATTAGCTACAAACTGGTTGGCGCTCTGCAGATAGCTTACCCGAGCATCGTAACCGCGGCGCAGCGCCGCCGCCAGCGCCACGAAAGGGATCTTGCCCGACTGGTATGCGGTCAGCGCGACCTCGAAATCCTCGTTGGCCAGGGGGATGAGCGACTGCCGATACAGGACCGCTGTCTGATAGCCATACTGGGCCGATCGATAAAGCGACGTGACGATGGCCGCGGTCTGGTTCTTCACCGACACCACATCGTAGCGCGAAGCTTCAAGGTTCGTCTGGGCGCGCGCGACGTCTTCGTTCTGCTTTAGCCAGAAGAAGATCGGCATGTTGGCACCGATAACCCACGAATGGTCCTCGGTGCGGTTGGGCGCCGGGGCGGCGCTGGCGAGCAGGTAGTGATCGAAGAAGTAGCTCACGGTGAAATCAGGCAGATATTCCATCTTTGCAAGCTGCAGCGCGGTATTGGAATTGCGCTCGGCGAGCGACGCCTCGAGGATCTCCTGGCGCAGGCCTTCCGCGCGATCGATCAACGTGTCGAGCGGGATTTTGAGCGCTTCGAAGCTGAGCGTGCGCTCGAAGTCGAGCGGCGCGCCCGGGGGGCGGCTCAGAAGCTGATTCAGCGCGGTCTCGTCGTTCAAGATGTTGGTCTTGTACTGAAGTTGCAATTGCCTGGCCGCGGCAAGGTCGAACTCGGCGCTTACGAAATCAGTTTGCGTCACCTGGTTGGTGGAGTATGCGACCTGCGTCACCTTGAGCACTCGTTCGAGATTCCGCACGTTCTCCGCATTGACGTCGGCGAGCGCACTGTCCAGCACGAGCTGGTAGTAGACGGTTTCGACCCCGGCCCGGATGTCGCGCACGGTGGCCTGGTATATAAGCCGCGCGATCTCCGCCGAGCGCCTCGCCTCGGTGCCCTGCAGCAGCGCCTTGCCCGGGAATTGGAAAGCCTCGCTTATCAGCAAAGTGTGGAACGACGACCGGCTAAAGCCGTCGCCCGCGCTATCGCCGTTGGTATACGAAACCTGCGGATCGTTCGGCGCGTAGGCCTGCTTGATCGAGTGCTCCGCGGATTCCCATCGCGCGCGCGCCGCGCGCACTTGCGGGTTCACCTCAAGAGCGACCTGCACCAGTTGCGTCACGTCCAGCGCCTGACTCGCGGAGCGGCTTCCCGACGCAGCCTGTGCCGTCCTGGGGAGGAGTGTCGCCAGCGCCGCAACCATAATGACGGCGGCAGCGGCCGCCTTGCTCGCCTGAATCCACATATTCCCGGCTCCCTTCCATCGCGAGGTTGCTCGTGTAGACGTTACCGCCCGTCTCGAAGTTGCAAGTATTGACGTTTGCCACCGTAACCGGTCCGAGCATCGGGGCCCCGTCCGACGCGCCCGCTCGACTGGGCGCATCAATTAGACCGCCTCGGGCGCGCCCACGGAAGAGGCGTCAGGCGCGCTTAGGCGCTCTGGAATCGCCGTTTAATTTGGCCGTAACACGCGTGCCGCGGCACTGCCTCAGCGCGGTAGTGCGGCGGCGGGCGACGCCCGCCGCCGCACTACTCGCGGCCCCGCCGCACGCCGTGTGCCGCGCGATGCGCGGCACACGGCGTGTTCCTCGCTCGCGCAGAGCGCCGCCCCGCGACGCGGCCCGGCGCTCTGCGCGAAGGGCGGGGAAAATGCGACGGCGGCAATCGCTGCGCGCTTTCGCGCGCGGCGATTGCCGCCGGATTTCGATGCGGCCGCTCGGCGGCCGCCATTCCGATGCGACGACTACTGTTATTACTTGGCGGCCGTCTTCTGATCGCTCGCCGACCCCTGCGCCTGAAGCTGACGCACGTACATCACCACGTCCCAGCGCTCGTCGGAGTTCATCGCGTCCCCATATGAGGGCATGTGGATTCCGCCGTCGCGAATGTAGCCGTAGATGTACCCGTCGGGCAGGTTCTTGGTCACGCCCGTCACGAGATTCTTCGGATCGAAGCCGTGCGCGTGCAGCAGATGGGCGACCGGGCCGTCACCGTGTCCGCCCGTACCATGACACGGCATACAATCGTTGTCGTAAAGCTCCTTGCCATGAGCGATATTTTCCGCAGTTGGCTTGAGCGGGTTATGCGCCCTGATGGTCGCCTGCTCGAGGTCCTGCGGCGGCGAACCGGTATCCGTGGGCAATGTGCCCTCCGGCATCACGCGAGGCGAGACCTCAAGCGGCTGAATCGCCGGGCCACGGAACATGTCGATGCTCCAGGGAAAAGACCAGGCCGCGCTGGATCCTGCGACGACGAATGCCGCAATCGCGGCCACGATCATCGCCAGCCTCGGCTGCGCGGCACGCGCCGCGATGCGAGTAATCCTGGCGGCGCGAATAGACTGGTTCGGCACGATCTTGCTCGGCACGATCACCATCGACTCCTTTTCGGCTCGGCACAATAGCCTAACCTCACCTCGCCTCGCAACGCCTTCGGGGACGATTTCACGCTCCTTATTTGACCACCACGACGCCGATCATGTGGTCCTTTTCGTGCGGCAGACAGAGATACTTGTAGGTGCCCGGGACGGAGAACGTATAGCTCCACTTCGCTCCCGGCGTCATGAAGCCGGAGTCGAACGGCTTGGCACCCGCTGGCGCCGAGACGTCCTTGGGATCTTGCGCGACCGCCGGATTGGTAGTGACGGAATGCAGCGAAGCCGCGTTGTTGATCCACTCAACGGTGTCGCCCTTCTGGATCGTGACCGTCAGAGGCACGAACTTGGGTGGTGTGTCGGTCATCTTGACTTCGACCGTCTTGGCGGCCGCGATCGACGGGACGGCGCCGGCAACGAAAATCAGCGCGGCCAGTGCTGCGCCGGCGCGTCGAAAAGCGGTTCGAACTGTCAGTTCACGCATGCTTTTGCGGCTCCTCATACAGCAAGGCCAGCGTCTGCCGCTGCCTTTTCTCACTTCGGATTCGCCCGGTCCGCCCAGATTTTCCGGGCTTCGGCCTAATATCGCGTATCCGGATAATTAAGTCCAGCTAACATTCTAGCGTCATCCGCGCGGTCGTCTAATGCGTGCGGCGGAGCTTCGACGGCAGACCATCCGGCGATGACGGGCGCCTGTTACGACCTGCGGCTGCGATTTCTATTTAGCCTGAACCAGCCCGCCGACCCGCGCCCGCGCCGGCGCCACGCAAAGGAATGAGGCGACGGCGCCTACGAATGCGACCAGCGCGCAGACCTCGAATGACAGCGTATAGGACCCGGTCGCGTCCGCGAGCTTGCCGACTATAGGAGGGCCCATCATCGCGCCCAAAGTAAACGTTATAGTGAGAAGGCCGGCAATTGAGCCATAGCGCTTGAGTCCCAGCGTTTCGACCTGGACCAGCGGACCCAACGCGATCGGCGCCGAACCTGTAAGGCCGCCGACCAAGGTAAAGATCGCCAGCACCCAGAACATCCGCGCGAGCAGGAGAAACGCGGTGTTCGCGGCGCTGAGAAACAGGCAAAGGGCGAGCGCGTTCTTGCCGCCGATCCGGTCACCCAGCACGCCCATCGCCGGCTTACCGATCAGCGCCAGTCCTAACGAGATACCGACCACCATCGTGCCCGCTCTCAGCGTGTAGCCAATACTGATGAGGTATTGCACGAGATGGATGAAGCTGCCGCCGATCGCGAAGGTGAAGCAGAACTGGAGTACCACCAGCATCCAGAACGCTCGCGTGCGCAGCGCCTCGTTCAACTCCAGTCCGGGCAGCGAGGACGCGGATTCGGCGGCGCTGGGCTTGGCGATCGTCGCGCTCAGCGTGGCGTGTTCGGGACGCGTCCGTACGAAGATCAGGTATAGCGGCGCGACGATCGCAATCAGCGGAATCGCCAACACTGCATAAGCGAATCGCCACCCATAGATCGGCTCGAGGTGTCCAGCGACGATCGCGATAACCATCCCACCCAACTCCATCCCGGCCGTCGTGAGGCCCAGCGCCGTGCCGCGCCGCTCGCCGAACCAGTTCGAGATGACCATCGTGGCGGGCAGGATGGTCGACGCGCTCAACCCGACCCCGCTTACGACCGATCCGGCGAGGACGCCATTGAAGGAGTCGGCCCGGGCCATCATCACGATTCCGATTGCGGTCAGCACCGCGCCGACGCTCATCACGATTTGCGCCGGGATTCGATCGAGCAGCCAGCCGACGAACGGGCCAACCACGAGGGCCGCCAGCGCCTGGGCTGCCGGCACCTTTCCGATTTGTTCCCTGCTCAGATGGAATTGCTTGAGCACCGCGGGCAGGAGGATCGGAAAGCAGTAGTACCCTACTCCCCAGATGAAGAAGAGCGCGAGGAAAAGCGCGCCAGCGAGCATCCAGGCTGTGCGATCTTGCTTGGTCATCACCGATCTCCTCGGCGCGCGACCGGTATCGGGCCGATGTTCAGAGGGCTGGCGTCCGGGCGCCGCGCGAATTGTGGCGCATCGGCAGCGCTTGTGCAAAGACGCTCCCGCGTGGCGCTTCAAACAAAAAAAAAGGGGATGCGACTAAGTCGCATCCCCTGCCTTAAAGATTCAGCGCGGGCGAAGCGGTTTGACTTACGCCGCGGCGGCCTTGGCGGTCGGCTCTTTCACCTCGAACGTCAGCCCGCGCGGCCCCGCGTCGACCACAATCCTGCAGCCGTCGCGCACTTCGCCGGCGAGGATCTTGCGCGCGAGCGCGGTCTCGAGTTCGTGCTGCACCAGGCGCTTGAGCGGCCGCGCTCCATATGACGGATCGTATCCACGCTCGGCGAAATAATCGGTCGCCTTTTCCGTAAGTTCGAGCGAGATCTTGCGCTCCTCGAGCCGCTTCTGTAGTCCCCTGATCTGAATACTGACGATCTTGCGCAGCTCATCGCGAGTCAACGGATGGAACACCACGATCTCGTCGACCCGGTTGAGAAACTCCGGACGGAAGCTTTTGCGCAGCACGTCCAGCGCATCCTCCTTCATCCTGTCGTAGTCCCTACCCCTGTAGGCAAGAATGAGATCGCTCGCGATGTTCGAGGTCATGATCACGACGGCGTTTTTGAAATCGACCGTCCGCCCCTGCCCGTCCGTGAGCCGTCCGTCGTCGAGCAGTTGCAGCAGCACGTTGAAGACGTCGTGATGGGCCTTCTCGATCTCGTCGAACAGGATGACCGAGTACGGGCGCCGGCGTACGGCCTCGGTCAACTGGCCGCCTTCCTCGAAGCCAACGTAGCCCGGCGGTGCGCCAATCAGGCGCGAGACCGTGTGCTTTTCCATGTACTCGGACATGTCGATCCGCACCATCGCGGCCTCGTTGTCGAACAGAAATTCGGCGAGCGCGCGCGCGAGTTCGGTCTTGCCGACGCCTGTGGGGCCCAGGAAGATGAACGATCCAATCGGACGGTTGGGATCCTGAAGCCCGGCACGAGCCCGCACCACGGCGTCGGCCACCGCCTTGACCGCTTCGTCCTGCCCGATAACGCGCTGGTGCAGGTGCTCTTCGAGATGGGAAAGTTTCTGGATCTCGCCCTCCATCAGGCGCGAGACCGGAACGCCGGTCCATCGCGCAACGACCTCGGCGATATCCTCTTCGTCGACTTCTTCCTTAATCAGTCGGGCGGCGCCGCCCGACGGCGCGGTGCGCGCCTCGGCCTCGGCAAGTTCCTTCTCCAGCGCGGCGAGCTTTCCGTACTGCAGTTCGGCGACCTTGTTCAAGTCGTACTCGCGCTTGGCTTTTTCGATCTCGAGCCGGGTCTGCTCGATCTGGGCCTTGATGGCGGCGAGCTTTTCGACCGCGGTCTTTTCGCTCTGCCATTGTGCCTGCAACGCGTCTCGTTTCTCGCGCGCCTCGGCCAGCTCTTTCTCCAGGCGCTCGAGCCGATCGCGCGAGGCCGCGTCAGTCTCACGCTTGAGCGCCTCGCGCTCGATTTCGAGCTGCATCACGCGCCGGTTGACCTCGTCGAGCTCAACCGGCATCGATTCTTTCTCTGTGCGCAGCTTGGCCGCCGCCTCGTCGACCAAGTCGATCGCCTTGTCGGGCAGATAACGATCGGTGATGTAGCGTTTGGAGAGAATCGCCGCGGTCACCAGCGCGGAATCCTTGATGCGAATGCCGTGATGGACTTCGTACCGTTCCTTGAGCCCGCGCAAGATGGAAATCGTGTCCTCGACGCTCGGCTCTTCGACCATCACGGGCTGAAAGCGGCGCTCCAGCGCGGCGTCCTTCTCGATATGCTTTCGGTACTCGTCGAGCGTGGTCGCGCCGATACAGTGCAATTCGCCCCGCGCCAGAGCCGGCTTCAGCAGGTTGGACGCATCCATCGCGCCCTCGGCCGCGCCCGCGCCGACCACCGTGTGCAGTTCGTCAATAAACATGATGACCTGGCCGGAGGCCTCCTGCACTTCCTTGAGCACGGCCTTGAGCCGTTCTTGAGTCCCTCAGGCACGTCGCCGGCGACGATACGCTGGGCGAGTCCCTCGACAATCGCCGTCTTGCCGACACCGGGCTCGCCGATCAACACCGGATTGTTCTTAGTGCGCCGCGACAGCACCTGGATCACGCGGCGGATTTCCTCGTCGCGTCCGATGACCGGGTCGAGCTTGCCCGCCGCGGCCATCTTGGTGAGGTCGCGCCCATAGCGCTCGAGCGCCTGGTAGGTCGCCTCGGGATTGGCCGAAGTGACGCGCTGATTGCCGCGCACTTTCTGCAGCGTCTCCATTAGCTTGTCGTGGGTCAACCCGGCCTCGCGCAAGATTCGCGAGGCGGCTCCCGGCTCGTCGAGCATCGCGATTAGCACGTGCTCGACCGAGATGTAGTCGTCCTTCAGCTTGCCCGTCTCCTGCTCAGCGCGCGCCAGCACCCGGCCAAGCCGCTGCGTGGCGTACACCTGGCTCGAGTCGGTTCCGCCGCCAGTGACGTGCGGAACCTTCGCCAGCTCGTCGGCCAGCTTGCGCCGCACGATGGCGCGGTCGACGCCGGCCAGTTGGAGCACGGACGATGCGAGGCCCTCGTCGTCCTCGAGCAACGCGGCGAGCAGATGCTCGACGTCGACGGCCTGATTGTGAGCGCTTAGCGCCGCATTTTGCGCGCGCCCGAGCGCCTCCTGGAGCTTTTCGGTAAAACGGGATGGGCTACTCATTAGTGGTTGGCCTTTTTCGGAGAGCTTTTTTCGAACGTAACCACTTTCCGTTGGCCGACAAGCGCATGCTCCGGACGACATGCCACCATATAGCAGTCTTCAGTTTGGCCGATCGCGCCTCATTTGCTAAGCACAATGTGTTTAAAGGCGGAGCAAGTGTGTTTAAAGGCGGGGTTAGACGATGCGCCTGACGCTAACCATCAACAACCATCTCTCCGACATCCATGCGTCGGCTGATTTTCGCGCCGAGCTCGCGCGCGTGTACACGCGCCAAGCGCTGGAGAGCGCGGCCGCGCGCGCCAAGGGATAGTCATCCATTCGAGATGAAAATCGCCGGGGAACAAACGCTCTCAGCACCGCGTGAGCGCGTGTGGGCGCTATTCAACGATCCCGAGCGGCTCTCGCGCCTGATTCCCGGCTTAGAGAAGCTCGAGGTCATCAGCCCCACCGAATTCGCCGGCACGCTCAACGTCGGCATCGCCGCCGTCAAGGGCGTATATACTGGCAAGCTAAAGCTCGACGAAGTCCGTCCGCCCGAGCATTACAAGATGACGGTCGACGGCAAGGGCAAGCAGGGCTTCATGCGCGGCTCGGGCACGATCGATCTCGTGGCCAAGGGCCCCAATCAAACCGTGGTGATCTATAGCGGCGATATCCAGATCGGCGGGCCGCTGATGCAGGTTGGCCAGCGCATGATCGACAGCGCGGCCAAGATGATGATCGGGCAGTTCTTCGCCGCCGCCGAGGCGGAGCTCAAGGCCGAGGCGGCGGGCACGGTCGCGCGTCAGGGTTTCCTACTCAATTTCTGGCGCTATTTGGTGCGGCTGGTCCGTTCGCTCTTCGCGCGCGGCTGAACCGCGCCGCCAGCGCCGCGACTACGCACTGCGCGCGGTCCTCTGCGCACAGACAGTGCCGTCACGAACGGCCCCTACAAGATGATCGCCGATGTGATAGCGGGTCGCGGGACTCATTCGCCCGCGATCATCATCTCGGAAATCTTGAGCGTCGGGGCGACCGTCGACGATCGCCAGGCGAGATCGTTGCCGATCATCTCGATCGACATGAACATGTCCTTAAGGTTCCCGGCGATCGTGATCTCCTCCACCGGGTAGACAAGCTCGCCATCCTCGATCCACATCCCGCCCGCGCCGCGTGAGTAATCGCCGGTGACCGAGTTGACACCGAAGCCGATAAGCTCGGTCACATAGAGGCCGCGCTTGACGGTGCGGATTATCTCCTCGGGAGAATAAGTGCCGGGCTGCAGGTAAAGATTGGTCGGGCTCACCGACGGCGCATCGCCCACCGAGCGCGCGGCGTTGCCGGTCGACGCAAGGCCGAGCCGGCGCGCGGAGTACGAATCGAGCAGATAGGTCTTGAGCACGCCGCGCTCGACCAGGTTTTTGCGGGTGATCGGCAGACCCTCGCCGTCGAACGGCTTGGATCCGAGCCCCCCGCGCATCGTGCCGTCGTCGATAATCGTCACGCCGGCATTGGCGACTTCCGTGCCCAGCCGGCCGACCAGGAACGACGCGCCGCGATAAAGCGACGGCCCCGAGGTGGCGCCCGCCAGCGCACGCAGCAAGCCGGCGGCCATGTCGGGATCGAACACGATCGGCGCACGCGTGGTTTTGATCTTGCGCGCTCCGAGCTTTCTGAGCGCGCGTCGGGCCGAAGTCAGCCCGACCGAGGCGGCATCTTCGAGGCCGTCGAAACGGCGGTTCTGTGTGTACCAGTGCCCGGGCTGCATCGCTCCGTTTTCTTCCGCGATCGGTGCGACCGCAAGACCGTAGCTGGTGCCAGCATACTCGCCCGCAAAGCCCTGGTTGTTGGCGAAAACCACGCGGTAGTAGCCAGAGTCGAACTCCGCACCCTCGGAATTTTTGATTCTGCTGTCGGCCCCGAGCGCGGCGCGCTCGGCAGTGCGCGCGATTTCGAGCGCGCGGTCGGCGTCGATAATTCCGCTCGAAGGATCGGAGAGTTCGAGTTCCGGCAGGACGCGCGGATGCAGCGCCGGGTCGGGCAAGCCCGACCATTGGTCGGGCGCGGTCAGGCGCGCGAGGCGCACCGTGTCGGCGACGAATTCGCCCAGCGCCTTGCGTTCGAATTCGGCGGTCGACGCGGTGGCCGACGATTTTCCGACAAACACGCGCACGCCGAGGCGGCGCTCGCGCGAACTCTTGAGCTTTTCGACCTCGCCCATGCGCACGCCAGCGCTGAGCGACTCGCCGCTCACGATCAAAACCTCGGCGGCGTCGGCACCTGCGGCGCGCGCCTGCTCCAGGCTCCACTGCGCGAGATCGACGCCCGGTTCAACTGATGACATCTGCGATATTTCTCCGGCTGCGATAAAGGTCCGAGTCAGGAGCGCGTGCCGCCGACCGTGATTCCGTCGATTCGAATCGTCGGCAACCCCACGCCAACCGGCACCGATTGGCCGTCCTTGCCGCACGTGCCAACGCCCGGATCGAGTTCCAGGTCGTTGCCGACCATCGTGACGCGAGTGAGCACGTCGGGGCCGTTGCCGATAAGCGTCGCACCCTTGACCGGGCGCGTCACCTTGCCGTCCTCGATCAGGTAGGCCTCAGAGGCCGAAAAGACAAACTTGCCGTTGGTGATATCGACTTGGCCGCCGCCAAAGTTGACCGCGTAGAGGCCGTTGCGCACCGAACTGATAATTTCTTCCCGGGTGGATTCGCCGGGCAGCATGAAAGTGTTGGTCATGCGGGGCATCGGGCTGTGCGCGAAGCTCTCGCGGCGCCCGTTGCCGGTCGGCTCCATCTTCATCAGCCGCGCATTGAGACGGTCCTGCAGGTAGCCGCGCAGGATGCCCTTCTCGATAAGCACCGTGCGCGACGTCGGCGTGCCCTCGTCGTCGATATTGAGACTGCCGCGGCGATTGGGAATCGTGCCGTCGTCGACCACCGTGCAAAATTCGCTCGCGACGCGCTCGCCGATACGCCCGGAAAACGCGGAGGTGCGTTTGCGGTTGAAATCGCCTTCCAGCCCATGGCCGATCGCCTCGTGCAACAGGATTCCGGGCCATCCCGGCCCCAACACCACCATCATCTCGCCGGCCGGCGCGTCGACCGCGTCGAGGTTGGTGATCGCCTGGCGCGCCGCCGTGAGTGCGTGCTCACGCCATCGGTCGCCCTCGAAGAAAAAGCTCCACTCCACCCGTCCACCGCCGCCCGAACTGCCGGACTGCCGGCCCTTGTCGTCCTCGGCGATCACCGTCACGTTCAGGCGGCAGAGCGGCTGCACGTCGGCCGCGATTCGCCCCTCGCTATTGACCACCATCACGATTTTGCGCTCGGCCGCAAACGACGCCATCACGGTCTTGACCCGCGGGTCGAATTCGCGCGCGACGCGATCGATTTCGTTGAGCAGCCTGGCGCGCTCCTCCAGCGGCACCTCGAGCGGCGTGCTCTCGAGCTCGTAGAGCTCATGGCGCGCAACCGGACGGCCGACCTGCACCGCAGCGTGCGCGTCGCCGCCGCTGTGCGCGATCGCGCGGGCAGCCTCGGCCGCAAGCCGCATCCGGTCGGCCGTGACCTCGTCGGAGTAGGCATAGCCGGTCCGCTCTTCGGCGCACACTCGCACGCCGACGCCGTGGCTTAAGCTCTTGCTGGTACGGTTGACGATCGAATCTTCGAGGCTCAACCCCTCGGCGCTGCGGTACTCGAAGTAAAGATCGGCGTAGTCCGCCTTGCGCTCCAGCGCGGCGCCCAGAGTTCGTTCGAGCGCGCTCTCGGTCATCCCGAAGCGGCTCAGGAAAAACTTGTCAGGCTGAATTAATTCGTTAGACATTCACGCACTCCCGCGATGTACGATCGCGATATCGATCGAGTTTATCAGAGCGTTGGCGGATTCGGCACGAGAGCCGGAAGATTTGCAGACAGCGACTGCTTTCAGGCTGCCTTCGGATGGTTTTTGACGCTTTGATGCGTTATCCACGAGCGTTGCGGGCCAAGCGAAAAACGCACCGTTCGCTTGCGACGCTCGCACGAAACAGCGGCCGAGGCCAAGCGCCGCGTCGCCGATCTCCTGGGGCGAGGGCGACGCTCGCCCGAGATTCTAGCCGGCGGCGGCTGCCGCGCGGCGCTCGCCGTGCTGATGCTCGCGGGTCTCCGTCTTGCGCCGTTTCTTGCGCGGCGCGGCGGTCTCCGAAGCGCCGGTGAACTCGATAACCGAGATAGGCGCGGCATCGCCGCGGCGCACGCCGTACTTGATCACCCGGGTGTAGCCGCCGGGACGCTCCTTGAAGCGCGGCGCGATCTCGTCGAACAGTTTCTTGACCGCGTCACGCGATTGCAACGCCGCAAACGCGCGCCGTCGCGCGGCGAGATCGTTCTGCTTGCCGAGCGTGACCATCCGATCGGCGATGCGCCGGAGTTCCTTGGCCTTGGGATCGGTCGTTTTGATTCGCTCGTGGCGAATCAGCGCGAGCACCATGTTCTTGAACAGCGCCTTGCGATGCGCCGAGGTGCGATTGAGCTTGCGGCCCGAATTGAGATGACGCATCAGTTACACCAATCCTACAAAACCGTCTAA
>WNFR01011120.1_pt1 | contig 15447 bp, 10 predicted proteins | sample 5400221 | NCBI WGS metagenome assembly WNFR01 (sample SAMN13153357, study PRJNA577476) | soil metagenome | isolation source: 40 cm soil under Madrone tree | place: USA:California | collected 2016-06-14 | reverse complement strand
CTCACCGCGGCTTTTCGCAGCTTGCCACGTCCTTCTTCGCCTCGAAGTGCCAAGGCATCCACCGTGTGCCCTTAGTAGCTTGACCATAAAATTTACTCACGAGCAACTTCAACAACCTCTCCTCTTCCCCTCCATCCCCATCCCCATATCAGCGGATCAGGACCTTCAGGTAAAAAGACAATCTGCTTCCATCTACTCATGTTTCCTATTTACAGCGCTTGCACAGTAATTTGCCATTGATTTATCTATTTCTTCTTGCTGATATCCAACTCCAGTCGATCTTCATGCACCCTCCGGATCTCCTCAGAAACCAGCCTCTATCAGCTCCAGCCTCTCTCTCAATCCTTCACGTACATCCAAATCAACCTTTGTCGATATCGGACAACAGTCACTATTCAATTGTCAAAGATCTCTCTACCTTTTTCAGGCGTCAGTTAGACACCCAAAATTCAACATTCAGGAAGTTTTACCTGAGTGCTCAATTTCGAGCGGCGCCAGACTTCTCTTTCAGCGGGGAGTGTACAGATGAGTTAGCTGTCTCTTCCGTTGTCCAAACCGAACGCACATAATACCGCAATAAAAACCTTTGTCAACCGACATTGACAAAAAATTACAGCGACTTTAGAAAAATTTCCAAATCCACCAAAAACCTCAATAAAAACGCCTGATTTCTTTGAATTCAAGTCCGCCATAAAACACTCGGGAGCCGTCGCCGGCTCCCTCCCAGTAACACGTGTCGTCATTGCAACCTTGTATTCGGTATCGCACCGATCCCCAGCAATCAAAATCACAGCCGGTGCCCTTCAATTCGTTGCTTTGCCACTCAAAAGCGGCTCACACGAAACCGTCCTGGGACCGCCTTCGTCACAAAACGCATACCGTGCCCCTTCATACATTGAAACCCCAGCGTGCTCGCCTTTTGCATTCAGGCAATAGAAATTGACCTGAAAATTCGGCTCGCCGCGACCGTTCAGGAGTCGCTTTTCCACCGTGTTGGCTTTGATCCGCTTGCATGCTTCCAGCGCTGCATCCTTTGGATGTGCGCCACTTCGCATACGTTCAACGATCAAAAACGAACATAGATTGTAGAGGTTCGCTTCCCCTCGGCCGGTAGATCCAGCCGCCCCAATCTGGCCGTCCACGTAAAGCCCCGCCCCCAGGATTGGCGAATCCCCAACCCGCCCGGGTATTTTCCACGGCAACCCGCTGGTAGACGTCAAGCCGCAAATTTCACCTTTGGAGTTAATTCCATCACAGTTGATCGTTCCATAGATGTGGTCCCGGCTGATCAGACCTTCATTTACCATTTGCATCTCCACCCGGAATCCGGCTTCAGCCCTGGTTTTCGGATCAAGGTAATGCCCCGGGTCTGTTCTTCGTTTCCACTCGAGCCATAGCTGCCGCGAATGCTCGGTATTTAAGTCCTCTAATATCGGGACTCCCATCGCCCGCGCAAATTCCTGCGCACCTTTTCCCACAATCAAATGATGGTCGGTTTGGTCCATAACATAACGTGCAACGATCGAGGGAGTTTTTACACCCTCAATCGCGGCTACTGCGCCGGCGCGACGCTTCGGACCATGCATACAAGAGGCATCCAGTTGCACCACACCGTCGGCATTCGGCAGCCCACCGTATCCCACGCTGTCGTCCAGTGGATCGAGTTCGACAATATTGACACCTGCGATCAGGGCATCAAGCACGTCGCTTCCCTGTGTAATCAAAGCAAACGCCTTTTCGACGCATGTAACCGTTCCGCCGTTCTTGAACATGTTGCCGTTTGCCGAAGAGATTACGACTGGTTTAACGCTGCTGCGAAGGACTGCAGGAGCTTTACCAAACATGGTTTTCGGACTGTTAGCAACAAGTCCCGCCAGGGCGGAGGTCAGGATGAACTTTCTGCGGTTAAGCTTTATCAATGGTCATCTCCTTAAAAAGAAACGTGAGCTCGACTTCGTCGTAAGGCAAGAAATGTTTTGATATTACTGAAGTATTATAAAGAACTATCGATGGTCCGCAAGGCGGCGTCTACTGGAATTCTGAAGTTATAGCAGATTTGAAAAAACCAAAAACGGTTGCGAACTCTAAACTCTGTTCGCAACCGCCCTGGAATGTATGAGGTAACAAGTGTTATGCCGGCATAAATTATTGGAAAGGTGACCGAGATGAGAAGATTCCACCTAAGACGGGGCTGCGTGGATGGACTTGATTGCCGAAAAACCCGACAGAACTTCGCGATCAAACCCTCGCGGTCAGGGTTCGGCGCATAGTTCGGCCCACTAAAGTCTGTGAGGAGGCGGAATGGGATAACACCAGCGATCAATTTCTGGACTGGTCAAGCAGCTTCCGATTCTGGTATATGGCCCCCACTCAACGACTGTTTGGCCAAATCGTCCTTTAAACTCCAGGTCTGACCAGGTTTTGATAATGCTATCCGCCATGATTGGGGGCCCGCAATCGAAAACAGACGCTCAATCGGCTCGTCAACCGGCTCGCGGCTCAAACGAAACGTCGAATGATGCATCGGCAGGATATACCTGGCACCCATTTCGCGGCTCATTTGCCACGATTGTTCAGGGCTCGCGTGCGCATAAATATACGGGTTATAAGCTCCTATAGGCATTATGGCCAGATCGATGTTCATACGGCTCTGCAATCCCGCAAACGCATGTGTCATCGCAGTATCGCCTCCGAACACAACTGCCCGTCCATACTTCCGAATAAGATAACCGCCGTAGCCCCGATGCCGATCAGTTAGTTTTCTGGCACCCCAATGGTTAACCTCTATCGATTCGACCGTAACTCCCCCGATGTCAGTAGTTTCACCCCAGGAAAGTTCATGTACCGTTTGAAACCGTCGAAACAAATCACGATTATTCTTCTGCGCAACCACCGTAGTTTTTCGCGGTAGACGCCTAAGAGTACCCATATCACAATGATCCATGTGGGAATGCGAAATCAACACGGCATCGATCGGCGGCAATTCTTTGATCGACAACGCCGGCGCAACCAGTCGTCTCAGGCCCAACGTAATTACCCCCAGATTGACACCTATATTTCGGCGCAATGCAGGATCGGTTAACAGCCAGGTCCCGTAGAAATTCATAAGAACAGTGGCATGCCCCAACCACGCCACTGTAAGTGTGTCATTACTCCACGCCTTTGGGTCGGGCCTGAACGGCGCCTTAAGAATTTGACGTCTGGACTCGCGCCACTGCTCGCCCAAAAACCTGCGCGCATGCTGTCTGGCAAATTTCGAATATGTCTTGAGTTCGCTGATTGATGTTTTCACGTACCTTTTGATGCGCCCGATTTGTTTCGGGGTGCACCGGGTTAAAAAGTCGGAATCGGGTGCCTTTTTGAGGAGCGCTAAGGTTGGATCTCTGCCTTTTATATTTTGACGTATGCTATTCTGGCGGCCTCGGACCGCTGAACGTTCTACTTAATTAATGAGAATACCCGAGCCTTCATTAACAAAAAACCGCGCCTGGCTGCCCGACCTGCTTTACACCGATCGCGGCTTTGTTTCGGACCGGGCAATCGTATGTGACGCCGATGGGAGCATAGTTTCTGTCCTTCCCGTGGACAAAATCGATTGCGAAATCATTCGGCTTCCGAAAAAAGCGATCTTGCCTGGAATGATTAGTGCGCATTCCCATGCCTTTCAACGAGTTATTCGCGGCCGAACCGAGTATAGAAGGTCAAAACGGGACTCGTTCTGGACGTGGCGTGAAGTGATGTACGAGGCCGCCAATCGCATCTCGCCGGAAGGATTGTATACGGCTGCCAGGATGACGTTTCTGGAAATGGCATTGTCGGGAATTACGACAGTGGGCGAGTTTCATTACCTGCACAATCAAGCCGATGGTGGCCGATATGACGACCCGAACCTCCTGGCAAAGCAGGTGATTTCTGCAGCCCTGAGCGTTGGTATCCGGATCGCTCTGCTCCGGGTTGCCTATGTCCGCGCTGGTTTTCAGACGGAACCAAACCCGCGGCAGGCCAGGTTCATAGAAAACGATGTTATGCGGTTCCTGGGTGACACAGACGAATTGCAATCAGAGCTCAAGGGAGAATCCATGGCTTGGGTAGGGCTCGCGCCGCACAGCGTTCGAGCGGTCCCACTTGGGGACTTAAGGCAAATCGCTGACTATGCGCGTGGGCGGGACCTTCCATTACATATGCATGTTGCAGAACAACCGGCTGAATTGGACGCCTGTCTGCAGGAATACGGCTTGACTCCTGTTTCGCTGCTTGCTGATACGGGTATCCTGAACGAACGGTTTACCGCCGTACATGCCGTTCACATAAGCCCGCAAGAGGTCGAGCAACTATCAATTGCGGGAGCAATGGTCTGTGCATGTCCGACAACCGAACGAAACCTGGGTGACGGTATTGTGCCCGTCGATCGGCTCTTGTCGGCGGGAATTCCGGTGTCGCTCGGAACAGACAGCAATGTTCAGATTGATATCCTCGAAGACGCTCGAGAGCTGGAGTACCACCTGAGATTGAGTTCGCTGGAACGGGGGGTCCTCGATCCGGGTGGTAATCAAAAGGATGGCCTCGCACGCAGATTATTTGAATGCGCCACAATCTCAGGGGCCCGAAGCCTTGGCTTTCGTGGTGGATCACTTGAGCCGGGAAATCCTGCGGACTTTGTTTCCGTCGATTTGATGGATCCGGCGATAGCAGGAACTTCTGCGGAAACTCTTCTGCCCGCTATTGTCTTTTCGTCAGGACGCTCCGCGGTAAGAGATGTCGTTATAAATGGGGAATACGTGGTCGAAAACGGCATTCACCATCTTCAGGAACGGATCGTCGAAGACTTCGATAAGCTTCAGAGAACCCTTTGGATCTGAACATTTGCATCACATCGGATAAAGCGGAATAGTTCGCCCACGAATTCGTTTATCGACACACTGTGCGTTTACAGGAAAGTGAATTGGGCTAACCCAAATTAAATAGTATGACTGTTGAAGACACACTGGAAGCATTGGTCCGAATCGACTCTGTCTCGATGCGCTCGAACAACGAGATTATTGAATACCTCGAAAATCGAACAAATAAACTGGGATTTACAACCGAACGAATCAACTATTTCGATTCAAACGGAATTGAAAAGATTAACCTGATTGCGCAAAGCCACGCCGGAGTGGATACGGTCGAACTTGCACTGGTCGGCCATACGGACACAGTGCCATACGCAAAAGATTGGACCTCCGCCCTGGAACTGACGCGACAGGAAAACAGGCTTGTTGGCCGCGGTGCCTGTGACACCAAGGGTTTTATCGCAGCCGCGCTGACCGCTGTTGACTCTCTCGACTTTTCCAAACTGCAAAAACCCCTTGCGCTGATTTTCACGGCAGACGAAGAGGTCGGTTGCTACGGCGCCAAAAAGGTGGTCGACGCAAAACCCTTTACCGTACGAAATGCCATAGTTGGAGAACCGACCTCTTTACGCCCGATGCGCGCCGGAAAGGGGTATTGTCTTGCCGAAGTAAAGGTCACCGGGAAAGAGGGACATAGTGCCTACCCGGCGGTAGGTGCGTCGGCAATTCAGGCCGCGGCGCGCCTGATCGGCCAAATCGAGCGTATTGCCAGGGAACTCGAAAATAGTCGACACGAGGGGTTTGACCCGCCATATACAACGATAAATGTAGGATTGATTCAGGGTGGATCCGCGAAGAACATCATTCCTGGTATTTGCAACTTTACCCTTGAATGGAGACCTGTGCCGGAACAAAACCCCGAATTGGTGTTGGATCGGATTCGTGAATCGTGTGCCGCGGAAGAAGATTCTAATCCCAACATAAAGGTGGAGATTTTACCGCTGCGGATCGACTCAGGAATGGAAACCCCTGCAAATGCGCCGATAGTGGAATTTCTTGAGGACCTTACAGGCACACCGGCGGGGACGATTGCATTCGGCACGGAAGCGCCACAGCTAATTGAACTCGGTGCGCATGCTGTGGTTCTGGGCCCCGGCGATATTCAGGTTGCGCACCGAACCGGCGAGTATGTTCCAATTAAAGACCTAAACCATTGTGTCAAAATACTTTCCAGCGCCATCGCTCGTTTCTGCTGCTGACCGAGGCTTCGAATCTGCACGGTTTTCGATTTCCGCTGGACTTCGATTAGTTGCAAGGGCAATACTTCGTTTACCACGGTTATATTCCGCGCCTAAGTAGGCAGGCAAACTTTGGGGGATCTGGATCCGTTTAGAGCTGCTGGCATTTAAAAAAGGCGGTCGAATTCGATTTATGGGAACCTGGACAAAAGCAACCAATCCCGGTTTTCAACATCGAAGAAACGTTCATTTCCAGAACTGTATTTGATTTTCACCACCTTAATCTTTGCCATATAGCCCGACGATAATATTGGGGGATTTGCTCCGTAGTTCACTTTTCTAACTTGATTATGAATAACGCTGCTTTAAAGTTTGGCACATATTTTCGGCTCATGTTTGTATTGGTTCTTGTTTCGAGTTCCGTTGCGCTCGCGCAGGAGGTCGATCTGAAACCGATGACGAATGAAGAATTCATCAGAGAGCTTTATCAACTTCCGAAACGCCCCGGGCTGCGCGAACAATTAGTGCAGGAAATCAGGCAGCGCGGTATCGACTTTCCTTTGACACCTGGATTAAAGGGGCTGATTGCCACCAAAAGCGGCAGCGACGAAGTATTGCGCAGGACTCTTGAAGAAGCCGATCGCCGCAGAAGCAATCCAAACGCCACAACGCATACATTGCCACCCGCCGCTGAAGCGGCCGACCTTCTTGCAAGAACCAAAGTGGCTACGTTGGGAGCGGCTGATGCAATGCCGGATTTTGTTGTGCGGCAGGAGATCTCCCGATCGATTGGCTACGCGAATAGAAATAATTGGGAACCCGGAGATCACCTGACAGTTGCGGTGAGCTATAGGGCCTCCGCCGGCGAGGACTACAAGCTATTAGCGATTAACGGCGTGCCAAATGCCGCTGCCAAATCCGGCAAGTCTGATTACATGAGGGATGCTGGTGGTGCAACGTCGACTGGTGAGTATGTATCAATGCTTGCGCTTCTGTTCGCCGACGAAACGAAAGCGGAAATAAACGCGGTTGATACGGATACTCTTCGCGGCAGGCCGACAATTGTTTATGAATACGAAGTAAAAAAAGAGAATTCTCATCAAAATCTGGTCTTTAAGGACGTCGTCGAGACCAGCACGATAACGGGTTATAAGGGGAAGATCTGGGTCGACCGCGAACAAAATAGAATCATCCGGCTCCAAAGTGAATGCATCGAAATTCCCGCGGGATTTCCGATCACTGCCAGTTTCACGACCATTGATTACGACTTCGTCACCATTAACGGCAGAAGCCATCTTTTACCCATTCGCGCCGAGGTCAGACTGACGCAGCGTTACAAGGGCACTGGACTCGAAAGCAAAAACCTGATTCGTTTCAAGGACTATCAGAAATATGGTACAGAAGTGAAGATCATTGAGGATGTCGAACCAGACGACGATGCGCCGAAAGCTCCACCAAAGAAACCGTAAGGTAGATTAAAATCTCGACCTTATTGATTCGAGTCTGAAAAGGGCATGTCGCCAATTTGTGACATGCCCTTTTATTCGGATCCACTTCATTCGGATCCACCTCGATAAACCCGGCGCCAACAACCCTACGCCGCCTCGACCATTTACCATTTACCGTTTACCATTTACCCAGAGGCTGTTTATGGCAAATCCGGCTAAACGGTTGGCGGAAAATGTCCCCGGAGATTTCTTTGTTGACGATTCATGTATCGATTGCGATGCCTGCCGTCAAATTGCCCCGAAGACGTTTCGAGATCACGGCGACCAATCAAGTGTTTTTCACCAGCCAGAATCGGAAAGCGAGGCGTTTAAAGCCCTGCAGGCCCTTGTCTCCTGCCCAACCGGCTCAATCGGGACCAGCAGAAATTACAATCCCAGAAAGGCAGTCGAATCCTTTCCATATCCCGTTGCCGAGAACGTTTATTTTTGCGGCTTCACTTCCGAATCGAGTTTTGGCGCCTGGAGCTATTTGATAACTCGCCCTGCTTCTTCAGGTGGAAATGTACTGATCGATTCTCCGAGATTCACCAGACAGTTGGTGAAGAAGATCGAGGAAATGGGCGGAGTCGAAACCATTCTCCTGACACACAGGGACGATGTCGCCGATCATGAGAAATTCGCTGCAAAATTCGGCGCGGAGAGGGTCATGCATGCCGCCGACGGCGCTGCCCGGTACGGCGTCGAACGAAGCATTGAAGGTGCGGACCCTGTTCAGCTTGATAGCGATTTTTTGATTATTCCCACACCGGGTCACACGCGCGGACACCAGGTCTTTCTATACAGGAACACATTTCTATTCACAGGTGACCACCTCGCATGGTCGCCCGAAAAGAAGACGCTCACCGCCTTTCGAAGCGTGGCCTGGTATTCGTGGGCAGAGCAGACTCGCTCGATGGAGAAGCTACTCGATTACGAATTCGAATGGGTATTGCCCGGTCATGGACGCATCCACCGCGAAACAAAAGAGCAGATGCATCACCATCTGGAAAGTTGTGTGCGCTGGATGCAGTCAGTTCCGTAAACTTTCGACCTGGCATTTTTCCGTTCAGTCGGCGCATAACCTTCGATTAACTTGTCGGTTTCCGGGAATGTTTCGACGAAAGCGCCGAATTTAGCCCATTTAGGAAGGCCGCGCTCCTTACCGAACTTTCAAGCAACAGTATTTGTCAGGACCTGGTTTGCTTAACCATCAGATAATTTACGACCTTCCGCCGCCTTTGACGTCCGGGTCACCACTCAGCTTTAACCTCACGTCATCCGTTATAATGTCATCAGTAACAAGCTGGTTCTTCTTTTGGGTCGCCTCGGAATTCACAGGCATTGCAGCGATTGGGACTGTTGCAAACGCTGCAAATGCGAGGTTCAGAATGAGGACAATGAACAATAGTCTCCGACGTAAAATGGGTTTCATCCCCGGTATCCTCCAACGAAATTCGAACATCGAGATGCTTATACCCTGACTATTCCGGAGTTACAAGAGCTGGCGTTAAATTTGGACACTACCCGACAAGCTGCAGGCGTGCGGTTTGACGCAGGGTTTGCTATCTTGAGGGGTTAAGCAGCCAGTAACCAGCCTATAACTTAATGCTTGTGCTGGCTGCTATTTGTTGAGATTCCTTTATGAACCCCGAACGAATACGTAATTTCTCGATAATCGCCCACATCGACCACGGAAAATCTACACTCGCAGACCGTTTGCTGGAAATGACCGGTGCGCTGTCACAGCGTGAAATGTCTGAACAAGTGCTCGACAATATGGATCTCGAGCGCGAGCGCGGAATTACGATCAAGTCGCACGCGGTTCGCCTGGATTATAAGGCCCGAGATGGACAGGATTATGTCCTGAACCTGATCGACACACCCGGCCACGTCGACTTCTCTTACGAAGTCTCGCGCTCGCTTTCGGCCTGCGAAGGCGCGCTTCTGGTAGTGGACGCATCACAAGGCGTCGAGGCCCAGACACTTGCCAACACTTACCTGGCCCTTGAAAACAACCTCGAACTTATCCCGGTAATAAACAAGGTCGATTTGCCTGGCGCTGAACCCGAGCGCGTGATGGAACAGATCGAGCAGGTTATTGGGCTTGATACGCATAATGCAGTGCTGACGAGTGCCAAGACTGGCCTCGGCGTTGACGAGGTTCTTGAGGCAATCGTCAAGTATGTGCCGCCGCCCGCCGGCGATCAAAACGCTCCGCTGAGAGCGTTGATCTTCGATTCATGGTACGACTCGTATCGTGGCGTTATCGTTCTGTTTCGAGTTGTCGAAGGTAAGCTTAAGCCCGGTATGAAGATCCGATTCTTTAACACCGGACGTGACTACCTGGTCGAAACCATTGGTGTAAATCGCCCGCGGCCAACTCCCATCGCGGAACTTGGCGCCGGCGAGGTCGGCTTTATGACCGCCTCGATAAAACAGGTGGCGGACGTACAGATAGGTGACACGATCACGGATGCGGCACGGCCTTCGAATGAAGCCTTACCCGGATTTCAGGAAGTTAAGCCGATGGTCTTCTCAGGCTTATATCCCATTGATACCAACCAATATGAAGAGCTCCGGGATGCGCTTGAGAAACTTCGCTTGAACGACGCATCGTTCTTTTATGAGCCGGAAAGTTCGACCGCCCTTGGCTTTGGCTTTCGTTGCGGGTTCCTGGGTCTGCTGCACATGGAGATTGTTCAGGAACGTCTGGAGCGCGAATTCAATCTAAACCTGATTACGACTGCGCCCGGTGTTCGGTACGTCGTCACAACTACTGACGGCATGGTTCACGAAATCGACTCGCCGGCAAAGATGCCGGAAGCAGTTCGAATCGCGAAGATTGAAGAGCCCGTGATCATGGCAACGATTTTGACCTCTGATGATTACCTGGGGGGCATCTTGCCGTTGTTGGAAGAAAAGCGGGGCGTTCAGAAAAAGTTCGAGTACATCACCGATAAACGCGTAATGCTGGTGTACGAAGTACCACTAAATGAAATCGTGATGGATTTCTATGACCGCCTCAAGTCGGTATCACGTGGTTATGCGTCACTTGACTATCACTTCAGCGGCCTTTGGGAATCGGACCTCGTCAAACTGGACGTCCTTGTCGCGGGCGAACCCGTTGACGCGCTTTCGGTAATTCTTCACAGGAGCACGGCGCAATTCAAGGGACGGGCTCTCACAGAGAAAATGAAAGAGCTGATCCCTCGGCAACTGTTTGAAGTACCGATCCAGGCAGCGATTGGGAACAAGGTTGTTGCTCGCGAGACGGTCAAGGCGCTCGGCAAAAACGTAATTGCGAAATGCTATGGTGGCGATATATCCAGGAAACGAAAGTTGCTCGAAAAGCAAAAAGAGGGCAAAAAGCGCATGAAGAAGGTCGGCAGGGTCGAGATTCCACAAGAGGCTTTCCTCGCAGTCCTCAAAGTCAATCAGTAAGCCCCTGTTTTCATTTTAACCGGCAGGTTCGAGTGTGGTTTTGCTAAATTACACAAAGGTGACAGGTAAACGGTGACAGGTAACAGGAAAAAGCGAGTTCTAAGTCGATTCATATACGAAATCTCGGGAACTGCGATGAGTTTATTTCCTGGCATTCAGGACAATACGGCCTCTAGTCGTTTTGATCCGTGTTCATCCGTGTGAATCCGCGGCTGATTTTTTCTTTGCGTACCAATCTCCCGTGTCGTGATTTAAGCCGGCGGACGATAAGCAGTGGTATCTATGTATCTCTCATCCGTCTCCAGTTCCCCCGTTAATTCGGTTTGTCCGATTTTCCATTGTTCTTGAGATGCACGTAACCAGGGTCGAACTCGAAAACATAAAATCATACACCACGGCTGACTTTCACTTTGAACGCGGTACGACCGCAATCACGGGTGAAAACGGCGCTGGGAAAACCACTATACTGGAAGCAATCGCCTGGGCGCTTTTCGATTCCCTGGAATACAGCAAAGACGATTTTCTCAAGCGAGGAGCCAAAAAAGGCTCTGTGCGTGTAACGTTCGAATCCGACCTCGACGAACGGCGATACCTGGTATACAGGGATACTGCTACAAGCTACTACCTCTTTGATCCCGTGTTGGGAGTGCGCCTTGCGGAGAAGAAGGTGGACGTCTCAGCGTTCCTGCGAAAACTGCTCGGCGTTGAACCTGGTACAGACGTCAAATCGCTATTCCGGTCGGCCATTGGCGTTCCACAGGGAACCTTTACCGCTGAATTTCTGCTCCCATCTGCTGCTCGTAGAGTGGCATTTGATCGCTTATTAAAGGTCGAAGAATATCGCGACGGGGCGGAACGTCTGCGTGATACGGTCAACCTGCTTCGCGAGCGAATTACTGAAGTTCGTGAACAAATTGCAACGGCCGAGGGCCAGCTTAAACGCTACGACGACCACCGCGTTGAATTGGGACAAGCAAAGGAACGAGCAGTATTGCTGAGCTCCAAATTGCTCTCGACCACAAATCAAATCGAGGTCGGAAGCTTTGCAGTAGCGGAACTCGACGTCGCCGCCACTACTCTGAATGAAGCACAGTCTCGCTTGTCGCGCCTTGAAATCGAACGTGATGCTGTTCTGAGGCGAGTTTCGGACCTGACCAGTGAGCGAGATGCGGCCAGTGCAGCCCGCAAGCGCCAACGAGTTGTTGAAGCGGATTACAGGTCATATCTTGAGGCCGTTGAAAGATTAAGTGTCCTGGATAAGCAACGTGTCGAACGCGACGCCCTTCGCACGCAAAGAAATCGTCTGGAGCTCGACATTGTGGGGGCCACCAGCGAACATCGAAATGCAACTGAAGCGGTGGAATCGGCAAAGAAAGCACGGGAAACGATTGAAGAACTTGCCGGACCTATAAGCGAGCAGGAGCTGATTGAAACGGAGCGCGAACGTCTGCGCGAAATGCGTTCTCAGGCCGTTGGCGAACGGGCACGGTTGACGACCCTGGAAATTGAATTGGAAAAGCTCCGCGAGTCGCTGATCCAGACCAGGTCAAAGGCCAAGGAAGCCGAAAAATGTCAGGGCGCTATCGAAAAAGCGGAACAGCTTGAACAGGATAAAGTCAGGCTTGAGACAGAGCTGAGCCAGGCGGAACAGGCCGCAACAACTTTTGCGCATTTGACTCGTCAACGCGTCAGCGAATTGAAAGAACTGGAACGCCTTGAACGGGATGCGTCAACCCGACAGGCCGAAATTCTGAAACTCCAAAAAACATCGTCGCTCGCGCTGGAACTTCCCTCTCTGCATGCACGAGAGCACGAGGTCGCAACCCAACTCGCCGGACTGAAGGCAGAGATTGCGCGCGACGAAAAGTTTCATGCTGAGGTAAAGAACGGGCTGTGCCCGATTCTTTCGCAGAAGTGCTTGAACATCGGTGAAGGGCAAAGCCTGGAAGACTATTTCACCGGCACGTTTGCGACGAACTCGACACAACTGAAGGACCTGGAAAACGAACGGAAAGCTCTACTCAAAAAAGTGGATGGAGCACGAGAGGCCGAGAAGCAGCTTGCAAGAGTCGAGTCGTCGCAGAAACAACTTGAAATTGATCGCGCACAGATCGAACGTCGCAGGGCAGAATTGGCCACGATCGATGACGAGCTTGCTTCAGTATCCGCAGGAGATACGGCAACGTTGCATGGACTGAGGGCCAGATTGCTTACCATTAACGGCGATTTGAAGTCGGCACGCGAGGCCTCGCTGAAATTTGCCGAGTTGCAACCCCTTCTCCAGCGCCTGTTGGAGATTGAGGAAGAAGGCAAAAACAAGCGGGAGGAACATACGGCCGTCTCGAAGGCTGCGTCCGTTATAGGCACGCTGGAATCTGAAATTGCTCAACTCGACCAAAGTCTTAAAATACTGAACGATCCAAGGGGCCGCGCGGCAAATCTAAAATCACAGGCCGAAAGCCTTGCGGAATGTCACGTACGCATGCAATCCGCAGCCAACACTCTGACTAAACTCCGGCATGAAGCTGCATCCCTTGACGATCTGCTATCGGGTTTCGAACCGCTGGATCGCGAGCTCGAGTTAATGGCAAACCAGCGTGACCGAACTGCTGATGCTCATCGGGAATATCTGGTCAGCGAGGCTCTTGCAAAAACTCTAAGCGCGCGTCAAAGCGACCTTGAAACTGCACAAACTGATTACACCAAAAAGGCGAAGGATGCGAGTGCTGCGCTTGAAGAATTTCAAAGAGCGAAAGGGGCTTATAGCCAGGAATTACACACGAGCTCCCGCCTTGCACTGGCGGCCGCACGTGAAGAAGCGGCCGCACTGACTGCTCAACTCGATGTTGCACATTTGCGCGAGACAGAACTTGCGGCTGAACTTGTCCGGCTCGACGAGGTCAGGTCACTAATGCACGATCAGCTTCGGTCGAAGGAAAAGCTCGAACGAGTTCGCGAAGCCACTGAGTTCATCCGAGAGACTCTTAAAACTGCAGGTCCAATCGTCACTGAGAGTTATCTATACAATGTTTCCGTCGAGGCAAATCAACTGTTTCGGGAGATCAGCGGTGAGGCCGGGCGCACAATTCGCTGGAGCAGGGACTATGAGATCGTCCTGGAAGAAGAGGGCTACGAGCGTTCTTTTGCAAATTTATCAGGCGGTGAACAAATGGCCGCGGCACTTTCGATCCGGCTTGCCCTGTTAAAGCAACTATCGGATATTCGGATTGCATTCTTCGACGAACCGACGACAAATATGGATGCTGAAAGAAGGGAACGTCTTGCGCAACAGATCGGGCAGATCGAGCATTTCGATCAGCTGTTTGTGATCTCGCACGATGACACCTTTGAGGAAAACGTTGACCATATTCTTCATATAAAACGCGATGGCGATCAAAACAACGCCGTTGGAGCGGCATAGTTCAAACTGTTTGAGGGCTAAACATTGAAGCAGGTCTCAATTTATTGTGACGGCTCGTCACTTGGGAACGGTAAAGCCGTGACAAGATCGGCCGCTGTAGCCATTCTTGGTTTTCGCGGACACTGGCGCGCAGTTGGCGAATATCTTGGTCATGCCACGAATCAACAGGCAGAGATTGCGGCGGCCGCTTTGGGCCTGGAATCATTGCGCGAGCCGTGCAGCGTTCACTTATGGACTGACTCGCGTTATGTGGTCGAAACTATGTCGGGACGCTTTCGCCGTAAAGCGAATCACGAGTGGTGGGCAAGACTAGACAAAGCGGCCGGTCCTCACAAGATTGTATGGGAATGGATGAAAGGTCATGCAGGGCACGAGGTTCAGGAAGCATGCGATCTTGCTGCGCGACGTATCGCGGCAAAGGGCCTTGTCGACGAAACATTTCTTCTGGAAGCAGTTGATGTCCTAAATGCTGCGCTACCATCAGGTGAGAGCCCAATGTGATTTCGCTAAATTGAAACAGGTAAGATTGGTACACCGCTGTTTCGCCTTGGCTTGAGAGCTGAAAGAACCTAAGGTTTTGACGCTTTGCTATTGTTTTGAATCATTGCCACTAGCTTATGGTCTTTGACTAATTAATGGACCTTTCCACGTAAACCTGATCGATGCCTTTCCACATAAGCCTAATCGATAAATTCGGTTAAACATCTGATTGTGGTTGGGTATGTTATTTAGTCAAAGACCATCAGCTAGTGGTTCAGATATCTAAAATGTTGGGGCTTTAGCCCAAAGATCTGTGATGCCCTTTGTCAAAGTCTGGATTCATTTTGTTTATGAAGAGAGCTGGGTTTCAGGGGTTCTTCGGCTAAAGCCGAAATCCAGGGGGAATAGTTCCCCACTAGCTGATGGTCTTTGACAATTTAATGAACCCTTTTTTGGAGGTGAAATGGCAGAGACTAGAGGTCAAGGGGGGTGTGGTTATCGTGCGAGGAAAACAGCTTCAATGGCTGTCGCCGAACCCGCCGGCCCTTCCC
>WNFR01026919.1_pt1 | contig 15449 bp, 12 predicted proteins | sample 5400221 | NCBI WGS metagenome assembly WNFR01 (sample SAMN13153357, study PRJNA577476) | soil metagenome | isolation source: 40 cm soil under Madrone tree | place: USA:California | collected 2016-06-14 | reverse complement strand
CGATCATCTGGCGCCGGTCGAGCCGCAGCGCGGCCCCGACGCCGGCGGCGGCCGCCATGGCGCCGAACACCGCGGTCGGGTGAAAGCCGGCCTTGTGCACCAGCTTCGGGGTCACCAGGCCGAGCCGGCACATCGTCTCGACGCCGACCGCGATGCCGAGGCGCGCGGCGGCGCCATCGGGACGGTGGCGCTCGCAGGCCGCCAGCACCGCCGGCACGATCACGGCGCCGGCATGCACCGGCCCGCCCTCGAAGGTGTCGTCGAAATCCTCGCCATGGGCGGCGGTGCCGTTGACGAAGGCGGCGCTGGCCGCGCTCAGCGTGCGGGCGTGCCCGATCGCGCTGCACGGCCCGTCGTCGTCGCAACCCGCGAGCGCGCTCTTGACGTAATCCTGGTTGCGCGCCGTGAGGCAGAGCCCGATCACGTCGACCGCCAGGTCTTCGCATTTCTGGCGCATCGCGTCCGGCAGGCGTTCGGGCGCGATCGCCAGGATGCGGTCGACCAGCTGCTCGGCGACGGAGACGTCCGGAACGTGGGCGGGCATGGAATCTTTCAGGTTGGAAATTTCAGTTGTTGCGCAACCGGACGGCGCCGCCGAAGCCGGGCATCCGGTTGATCAGCACGACGACCGCGAAGGTGACGATGAGCATGAGCAGGCCGAGCACCGCGATGGCGCCGAGATCGCCGCTCTCGTTGAGGTCGAAGATCAGCACCGAGATCACCTTGGTCTGCGACGTGAACAGCATGATGGCGGCGGAAAGCTCGCGGATGACGCCGACGAAGATGAAGCACCAGGTGGCGATCACGCTGGTGCGCAGGAGCGGCGCCGTGATGCGCCAGAGCGTCTGCAGGCGGGTCGCGCCCAGGATACGGCTCGCCTCCTCCAGATCCGGATGGACGACCCGGAAAGCCGACTGAAGCTGCTGGTAGGCGGCCGGCATCGCGATGGTCACGAAGGCGATGAGCAGGATCCACAGCGTGCCGTAGAGCACGAAAGGCGGCCGGGCGTAGCTCAGGAACAGCCCGACGCCGAGCACGATTCCGGGCACCGCGACCGGCGCGGTCGCCAGGAACTCGAGCGCCTGGTGGCCGGTGATCGCCTTGCGGGTCGTCACATAGGCGATCACCACCGCCATCACGGTGCCGATGGTGGCGGTCGCGGTGCACAGGATCGCGGTGTTGTTGAAGGCGAGCGCGGTCGCCGACAATTCGAAGAACACGAAATTGATGTTGTGCAGCGTGGCCGTCGCCGGCGTCACGAATTGCGACGCGACCGGCGAGAAGGCGGCGTTGAGCAGGGCCCCGTAGGGCAGGAACACCGGATTGCACAGCACCAGCAGCACGACGCCGAGCGCGGCCCACTTCCAATTTCCCAACTGCACCAGGCGCGGGTCGCCCTGGCGGCCGCCGACCACCGCGTAACCGCGCCGCCCGAGCAAAAAGCTCTCCGCCCGCAGCAGCATGATGGTCAGCACCAACAGGGGCACCGACGCGGCGGCCGCGAGCTGCATCTTGGGCGGATACTGGAACAGGCTCCAGATCTTGGTCGTCATGGTGTGGAAGCCGGCCGGGATCGCCAGGATGGCGGGCGAGCCGAACAAGGTCATGGCCTGCAGGAAGGCGACCAGCGCGCCCGCCAGCAGGGCCGGCATGGCGAGCGGGATGGTGACCCGGCGCGCGGTCGTCCAGGCGTTGCCGCCGAGAATCGACGACGCGTCCTCGAGGTCGCCCGGGATGCGGTCGAGCGCATTGGCGACCAGCACGAACACGAAGGGAAAGGTGTAGCAGGAGATGACGAAGATCAGGCCCTGGAGCGTATAGATGTTGAACAGATACTCGTCCTGCGGCGCGCCCGTGACGGCCCGGTAGATCTTGTTCAGCAGCCCGCTGTTGGGCGCGGCCAGGAGCTCCCAGGCGATCGCGCCGAGAAACGGCGGCGTCACGAAGGAGGCGGTGACCAGCGCCCGCACGGTGCGGCGCAGCGGCATGTCGGTGCGCGCCACCAGCCAGCCGAGCGGCGAGGCGACCGCGCAGCAGATGATGGCCGAGCTGGTCGCCACGATGACGGTCGTGATCAGCGGGTCGACGAACGTCGGATTGGTGATGAGCTCGGCGAAATTGGCGAACGTGAAGGCGCCGTCCCGGTCGGTCACGCTGAAATAAACGAGCCACGACATCGGCAGCACGATCAGCACGCACAGCACCGCCGCGAAGGCGATCAGGATCGGCCAGGAGATGTCGAAACGGAAAAGGCGACGCTCGGGCTGGGCCGGCAGGGCGATGGTCACGGGGAGAAGCCTTCCGTAGCCCCGAGGGATGCGCCAGTCATTACCGTCATCATCCGCGAAAGCGGATGATCCAGGTGCCACTGCGCTCTGTCTGGGGCGAGGTCGTCTGACATGCTTATTTCGCGGGGTACTGGATGCCCCGCTTTCGCGGGGCGTGACACAGTGGCGGTTGAGACGGGTTCATCACACCTTGAACAATTGCTGATAGCGCGCCTTGATGTCGTCCGCCATCTTTTCGACGCCGGCCGGATCGTCCTTCATGAGCTTGATCTCGGACAGTTTCTTGTGGCCGGGCTTGTCCTTGACCAGCGCATGGACCGAATGCTGGCCGGTGAAATCGACCAGCAGCTGCTGGCCCTCCAGGGTATGCAGCCAGTTCTGAAAGAGGCGCGCGGCGTTCGGATTGGGGGCGGACTTGAACACGCCGGTCGGACCCGTGATGGTCGGGGTGCCCTCTGTCGGATAGATCGGCTCGACCGGCTGGCCGGCGTCCTTGAGCTGGAGCAGGTTGTAGTCGTTGCCGTCCGCCATCACGGCGCGCTCGCCGAGCGCCAGCTTCTTGGGCGGATCGGTCGACGATTGCACCTGCATGATGCGCTGGGTCGCCAGCTTCTCGAAATAGCCCCAGCCGAGCTCGCGCACGATCTGGAAGGTCGCCGTCATGATGGTCCCGCTATAGGCCGGATGGCCCTTGACCATCTTGCCGGCCCATTTGGGATCGAGCAGGTCGGCGAAGCTTTTCGGCGCGTCCTCGGGTTTGACCAGATTCGTGTTGTAGCCGAGCGAGGAGAGCCAGACCCGGGTGGTGACGAACAGCCCGTCCGGATCGCGATGCTGGGCGGGAAAATGCTTGGCGACCTCCTCGGGAAGATAGGGCGCGAGCCAGCCGTTGCGCTTGAAGACGATGAAGTGCGCCGCGTCGGCGCTGTTCATCACGTCGCAGGCGTGGATGTTGCTCGCCATTTCCTGCGCGATGCGCTGAAAAACGCGCTCGGAGCCCGAGCGCTCGACCCGCACCGCAACGCCGGAAAATTTCGCCTCGAACGCCTTGGCGAGCTTCTCGGCCACCGGCAGGTCCATGGCGGTATAGAAGGCGACCTTGCCCTCCTTCTTGGCGGCTGCGACCAGTTCGGGCGTGATGGCGGACGCGGCCGGCGCCTGCGCGCGCACCGGCGCGGCGAGGAGCGTGATGCCGGCGGCCGCGGACGCCTTGAGGACGTCGCGCCTGGAGATCATCGTTGTCGCGGACATTTTATGGCCCTGCCTCGATCATGTGCCTGCACATTCTACACTCCGAAAATCTTCGTGTAGTGCGCCTTGATGTCTTCGCTCATGCGTTCGACCGCGGCCGGATCGTCCTTCATGACCTTGATGTCGCGGAACGGCTTGCGGCCGGGTTTCTCCCGGGTGGCGGGATGCATCGAGCGCAGGCCGCCCGGATCGATGATGAGCTGCTGGCACTCGGGGGTGAAACTGAAGCTCTGGAACAGTCGCGCCGCGTTCGGATTGGGCGCGCTCTTGAAGATGCCGTTCGGGCCGACGACCAGCGGGCTGCCCTCGGCCGGATAGACGATCTCGACCGGCGCGCCGGCTTCCTTGACCTGGAAGGCGTTGTATTCGTTGCCGTCCGCCATCACGGCGCGCTCGCCGAGCGCGAGCTTCTTGGGCGGATCGGTCGATGACTGCACCTGCATGACCTTCTGCTTGGCGAGCTTCTCGAAATAGCCCCAGCCGATGTCGCGCGACATCTGGTAGGTCGCCGTCATGATGGTGCCGCTGTAGCCCGGATGCGCCTTGACGATCTTGCCGGTCCACCTGGGATCGAGCAGGTCGGCGAAGCTTTTCGGCGCCGCCTCGGGTTTCACCATGTCGGTGTTGTAGCCGATGACGCAGAGCCACACCCGGAAGCTGGCGAACATGCCGTCGGGGTCGCGATGCTCGGCCGGATAGAATTTCGCGACATCCTCCGGCACGTAGGGGGCGAGCACGCCGTCGCGCTTCCAGACGATGAAATGCGACGCGTCCGACGAATTCACCACGTCGACCGCGTAGATGCGGCTGGCGAATTCCTGGCCGATGCGCTGGAAGACGCGTTCGCCGCCGGTGCGCTCCACCTGCACCGCGATGCCGGGATATTTCGCCTCGAACGATCTGGCGATCTTCTCGGCGAGCGGCAGGTCGACCGAGGTGTACCAGACGACCTTGCCCTCTCGTCTCGCCGCCTCGATCAGCGCCGGCGTAATGGCGGTCGGCTCCGGCGCGGCGGCGCGCAGCGGCGCGGCGAACACCGATAGCCCGGCAGCCGCCGAGGTCTTGAGGATGGTTCGCCTGGAGATCGTTCGTGAAGGCATCCGATACCGACTTCTTGGTCATTGCGAGCGGAGCGAAGCAATCTCCACCATCGGCACCTCATCGACTGGCAGAGATTGCTTCGCTTCGCTCGCAATGACGGCGATTGCCCGCGCCGAGCGCGGGCATGACGGAGCGCGTCTTCCTTCATGAGCTTGATGTCCTTGACCGGCTTGCGGCCGGGCTTCTCCTTGGCGAGCGCATGCATCGAGCGCAGGCCGCCCGCATCGATCACGAGCTGCTGGCATTGCGGCGTGAAGCAGAAGCACTGGAACAGCCGGGCCGCGTTCGGGTTGGGCGCCGCCTTGAAGATCGCATTGGGGCCGACCACCAGCGGCACACCTTCGGTCGCATAGACCGGCTCGACCGGGCCGCCGCCCTCCTTGATCTGGAAAATGTTGTACTCGTTGCCGTCCGCCATCACGGCGCGCTCGCCGAGCGCGAGCTTCTTGGGCGGATCGGCCGAGGACTGCACCTGCATGACATTCTGCTGGGCGAGCTTCTCGAAATACTGCCAGCCGAGATCGCGCGACATCTCATAGGTCGCCGTCATGATGGTGCCGCTGTAGCCGGGATGCGCCTTGACCAGCTTGCCCTTCCATTTCGGATCGAGCAGGTCGGCGAAGCTTGTCGGCGCGTCCTCGGGCTTCACCAGATTGGTGTTGTAGGCGATAATGCTCAGGCCGACGCGGAAGCTCGCATACATGCCGTCGGCGTCCCTGTGCTCCGCCGGATAGTGCTTGGCGACGTCCTCGGGCACGAAGGGCGCGAGCAGCCCGTCGCGCTTCCAGACGATCAGATGGGACGCATCCGAGGAGTTCACCACGTCGACCGCGTGGATGTTGCTGCCGTATTCCTGGCCGATGCGCTGAAACACCCGCTCGGCGCCGGTGCGCTCGACCCGCACCGCGATGCCGGGATAGGCGGCCTCGAAGGCCTTGGCGATCTTCTCGGCGAGCGGCAGGTCGATCGAGGTGTAATAGACGACCTTGCCTTCCTTCTTGGCCGCCTCGATCAGGGCCGGCGTGACGCCGGTCGCCGGCGGCGCGGCGGCGCGCAGCGGGGACGCGAAGACGGTCGACGCCGCCAGCGCGCTCGCGCCCGTGAGGACCTTGCGCCTCGAAAACCCGTTGCTTGACATCGCTCGTATCCTCCCGGTCGTCGGATTCTTCGCCGCCGACGACGCTTTATCGACCCTTGCACACGATCCGTGCCGCTATCCGAGCAGCGCCCGGCAGCGCTCGGGCGGCAGGTGGATCCACACCTTGGCGCCCTGCGGAATGCTCTCCTGCGGCGCGGTGACGGCGCGCAGCTGCGTCCCGTCGCCGAGCTCCACCATATAGTCGCGGCTGTTGCCGAGAAAGACGTTCCGGGTGACCGTTGCCGGCAACATATTGTCGCTGCCACCCGGGGGCGGCGCGACCGTGAGCCGGGCCTCGTGCTGGCGGATGGAGACCGCCGTGTCCGAGCCGGGCGTGAGGTCGGCGCCGACGCAGCGCAGCGGCACGCCCGCGACCGACACGTGGCTGCGGTCGAGCGCCTTGCCCTTGACGATGTTGCTCGCCCCGATGAAACGGGCGACGAATTCCGAGCGCGGCCGGTCGTAGATATCCTCCGGCCGGCCGAGCTGCTCGATCTTTCCCAGATTCATCACGGCGATCAGGTCGGCCGTGGTCATCGCCTCGGACTGGTCGTGCGTCACATAGACCGTCGTGTAGCGATATTCGTCGTGCAGCCGGCGGACCTCGAAGCGCATCTCCTCGCGCAGGTTGGCGTCGAGGTTGGACAGCGGCTCGTCGAGCAGCAGGGTTTCGGGCTCCACGATCAGGGCGCGCGCGAGCGCGACGCGCTGCTGCTGGCCGCCCGACAGCTCGCCCGGATAACGATCCGCCAGCGCGCTGAGCTTGGTGGTGGAGAGGATGCCGGCGACCTTGGTGGCGATGTCGGCGCGCGACACCTTGCGCAGCGTGAGCCCGTAGGCCACGTTGTCGGCGACCGTCATGTGGGGCCACAGGGCGTAGCTCTGGAAGATCATCGACATGTTGCGGCTCTCGGGCGGCAGCGTGCGGGCCGGCGACGACACCACGCGGTCCCCGACCACGATCTCGCCTTCGCTCGGCTCCACGAAGCCGGCGATCAGCCGCAGCGTCGTGGTCTTGCCGCAACCGGAAGGACCGAGCAGGCACACCAGGAGCCCGTGCTCGATCTTGAGCGATACCGCGTCCACCACCGCGAGCGCCCCGTAGCGCTTGGTCAGACCGCGCAATTCGACTGCTGCCACCTTGAAGCCCCTCGCCTATTCGTTGCTCAGTGAACCGGCCGTCAGGATATCAACCCCGCGGGCGGCCGTGGCGTCCCACGATGCCGCAGGCCGCCCGCAATTCTCGCCTTTTGAAACATGTCAGGTGCCGGTGAAGGCCGGCTTGCGCTTTTCCATGAAGGCCCGGCGGCCCTCGGTAAAATCCTTGCTCGCGAAGCACTGCTTCACCAGCGCGGCGCAGCGGGCAGCGTCGCGCTTGGACTCCTCCCGCACGGTCTCGTTGGCGATGAACTTGACCGCATTCACGGTGAGCGGCGCGTTGCCGGCGATGGTCTCGGCGTAATCCTTGACATAGGCTTCGATGCCGTCGGCCGGCAGCACGCGGTTGACCAGGCCCATGGCCAGCGCCTCGGCGGCGTCGAACTGGCGCGCCGTATAGAAGATCTCCTTGGTGAAGGACGGCCCCACCAGGTCGGACAGGCGCTTGATGCCCGGGAAGCCGTAGCCCAGCCCGAGCTTGGCGGCCGGAATCGCGAAACGCGAATTGTCGGATGCGATGCGCAGGTCGCAGCACACCGCGAGCCCGAGGCCGCCGCCGATGCAGTAGCCGCGGACCATCGCGATCGTGGGTTTGGGAAATTCGTACAGCGCGTCGTTGGCCTTCGCCACCATCTCGTTGTAGCGCGTCTGGGCTTCCTCGTTGGCACGCTCGCTCTCGAACTTGGAGATGTCGGCGCCCGACACGAAGGCCTTGCCGCCGGCGCCGGTGATCACCACGACGCGGACGTCGTCGTCCTTGGCGAAATCGCCCATGATCCGGCTCGCGGCCTCCCACATGTCGAACGAGACCGCGTTGTGGCGCTCCGGATTGTTGAAGATCATGTATCCGGTGCGTCCCACCTTGCGGGACACCATCTTGTCGGTCTCGGTCATCAGGAAGCTCCGTTATCGCAGTTCGCCGTCATTGCGAGGAGGCCGAAGGCCGACGAAGCAATCTCGCCCGGCGGCACGGGATTGCTTCGGCGTGCTTTGCACGCCTCGCAATGACGCAAGAAGTGTATCCCGATCAGCATCAGATCGCATTCGCCTTGCGCAAGGCGGCGATCTGCTTTGCGCTGTAGCCGAGCTGCTTGAGCACCGCGCCGGTGTGCTGCCCGCACTCGGGCGGCGGCGCGTCCAGCTTGCTCGGCGTGCGCGACAGCGTGAACGGCTGGCCGACCAGCGTGAGCTTGCTCTTCTTCACCGGCTGCGCCATGCGGACATGCTTGACCTGCGGGTCGGCGAACATCTGGTCGATCGAATAGATCGGTCCGCTCGGCACGCCCGCCTGGTTGAGCCGGTCGATCCACTCGGCGCTGCTGCGCTTGACGGTGTGCCGGTCGATCTCGGCATTGAGCGCGTCGCGGTTCTTCGAGCGGCTGGCGCTGGTCGCATAGTCGGGATTGGCGACCATGTCGGGCGCTTCGATCGCCTTGCAGAAGCGTTCCCAGATCTTCTGCCCGGTCGACGCGATGTTGATATGGCCGTCGGCGGTCTTGAACACGCCGGTCGGGATGCTGGTCGGGTGATTGTTGCCGGCCTGCTTGGCGACCTCCCCCTTGACCAGATAGCGCGCGGCCTGGAAGTCGAGCATGAAGATCTGCGCCTGCAGCAGCGACGTCTCGATGTGCTGGCCCTTGCCCGACTTCTCGCGCTCCAGGAGCGCGGTGAGAATACCCGTGGCGCAGAACAGCCCGGCCGTCAGGTCGGCGATCGGTATGCCGACCCGCACCGGCCCCTGGCCGGGCAGGCCGGTGATCGACATCAGCCCGCCCATGCCCTGGGCGATCTGGTCGAAGCCCGGCCGCGTCGCATAGGGGCCGCTCTGGCCGAAGCCCGAGATGCTGCCATAGACGATGCGCGGATTGATCTTGCGCAGATCCTTGTAGTCGATGCCGAGCCGCTTCTTCACGTCGGGCCGGAAATTCTCCACCACCACGTCGGCCTTCTTGACCAGCCGGCGGAACACCGCGAGCCCCTCGGGCGCCTTCAGGTTCAGCGTGATGCTGCGCTTGTTGCGGTGCAGGTTCTGGAAGTCCGAGCCCTCGCGCGGGCCGCCCGGCGGCTCGCCGCTCTCGAGCTGCGGCGGCGACTCGATCTTGATCACGTTGGCGCCCCAGTCGGCGAGCTGGCGCACGCAGGTCGGCCCCGAGCGCACCCGGGTGAGGTCGAGGACGGTAAAACGAGAAAGGGCCTTCGAGGCCCTGGGAATCGGCATGTCGGACGTCTCCCACGCGGCGTTTTCCGGACAGCGCCTGCCCCCGGACGGTTCCCGGTTGGATACCGGTTTGCCCTGAAAAAGACCAGCGGGGCGCGCGACATTCCGCGATATCGGCACGCCTGTCCAGCGCGACGCGGGCCCCAAAAGGGCTTTCGAAGCGATGCGGAAATCGTGATGATGATAGCCCTGGCGACCGCGGCCGTCCTGCGTCCCATTGACGAGACCACCATGACGAAAGAGCTCGCTTCAACCGGAAAGCTACGGGTCGGCGTCGTCGCCGCGCCCGCCATGTCGGCTTTTTTCGTAACCCGGCATGCGGCCGGGCAGCCGCGCGGCGTCACGGTCGAGCTCGGGACCGCGCTCGCCGAAAGGCTCGGCGTGCCGGTCGAGTTCCTGGTGGCGCCCAATTCGGGCGAGGTGACCGACGCGCTCTGCGCGGGCGCGATCGACGTCACCTTCATGCCGGTCGACGCGGAGCGCAAGCAGCGGGTGGAATTCGGCCCGCCCTATTTCATGGTCGAGAGCACCTATCTGGTCCCGGCGCGCTCGGGAATCGGAACGCTCGCCGACGTCGACCGGCCCGGCGTGCGGGTGGTCGGCATCGCCAATACGACCACCATCCGGAGCGCCGCCCGGTCGCTCAAGAATACCACCATCGTGGCGGCGTGCTCGGTCGACGAGGCGATGGCCATGCTGCGCGCCGGCCAGTCGGACGCCTTTGCGCTGTCGCATGATTCGCTGCCGCCGCTCGCCGCCGGCCTGCCCGGCTCGCGCATTCTGGCCGGCGGCTTCCAGCAGACCGTCATCGCGATCGCGGTGCCGAAAAACCGCCCGCAGGCGCTCGCCGCCGTGACGGCCTTCATGGCGGACGCCAAGGCGTCGGGCCTGGTGCGGCGCGCGCTCGACGGTGCCGGATTCAAGCCGCCCGGCAAGCTACGACAAGAAGGTCGGCCTGGTGCTGCAGGGCGGCGGCGCGCTCGGCAGCTATCAGGCGGGCGTCTACGAGGCGCTGGCGGGTTCGCCCTACCAGCCCGGCTGGGTCGCCGGCATCTCGATCGGGGCCATCAATGCGGCGATCATCGCCGGCAATGCGCCCGGCCGGCGGGTCGAACGGCTGCGCGACTTCTGGGACGCGATCACCGCCCCGACCAGCCTGTGGCCGGCGGCGCCCGACGGGCCACTGGCGGACTGGCAGCAAAGGGCCAGCGCGCTGACATCGGTGCTGTTCGGCCAGCCAGGCTTCTTCGCGCCGCGCGGCCCGCAGGACTGGTTCTCGCCCGACCGGCTGGTGAGCTACTACGACACCGCCGCGCTGCGGGGCACGCTGGAGCGGCTGGTCGATTTCGACCGCATCAATGACAGCCGCGAGATCCGCTTGAGCGTCGGCGCCGTCAATGTGCGGACCGGTGTTTTCGCCTATTTCGACAGCGACAAGATCGCGATCCGGCCCGAGCACGTGATGGCGAGCGGCGCGCTGCCGCCGGGATTTCCGCCGGTCGAGATCGACGGCGAGCTCTATTGGGACGGCGGGCTCTTCTCCAACACGCCGTTGCAATACATGGTGGACTGCATCCCGCGCCGCAGCCGCCTGATCTTCCAGGTCGACGTCTTCCAGGCGTATGGCTGCGTGCCGACCGATCTCGACGAGGTCAACGAGCGCGATAAGGACATCCGCTATTCGAGCCGCACGCGGGTCGTCACCGATACCCTGCGTGAACGCCACAATGTGCGCCATACGATCAACGAGCTGTACAAGCTGCTGCCGCCCGAGATCGCCGACACGCCGCAGGCGAAGCGGCTCTACGAGCATGGCTGCGTGACCGAGATGGATATCGCCCTGTTGATCTACCGCCCGATGGCGCTGCAGGGCGCCTCGAAGGACTTCGAGTTCAGCCGCGCCACCATGGAGGCGCGCTGGCAGGCGGGCCTCACCGACGCGCGCACCACCTTGCTGGCCTCGCCCTGGCTTGCGCCGACACCGAAAGACCTCGGCGTGCGGGTGTTCGACGTGATGCACGACATCCTGATCCGGCGTCACCCGGCGGCACGGGAAGCGCGCGTCATCCCGCTATCGGCAGCCCGCGCACGACCAGCCGGTTGAGCCGCGCCGCGAAGGCGGCCGGATCGCCCGGAACCTCGCCGTCGAGAATCTGCGCCTGATCGAGCAGCAGCGCCGCGAGATCGCCCACGTCGTCCTCGCGCGCCTCCTTCCTGGCGCCCGCGAGCGCGCGCACCACCGGGTGGCGCATGTTGAGCTCGAGAATCGGCTTGGTGCCGGCCCCGCGGCTCTGGCGCGCCAGCAGGCGCTCGAGCTCGCGATCCGGTCCCTGCCCGCCCGCCACCAGGCAGGCGGCGCTGTCGGTGAGCCGCTGCGAGGCGCGCACGTCCGAGACGCGCTCGCCGAGCGCGGTCTTGACGGCCGCGATGACGGCCGCGTCGTCGACCGCGTCCGACTTGGGCTCGCGTTCCTTGCCGGCGTCCTGATCGGGCAGCGGCACGAGGCCGAAATCGACCTCGCCCTGGCTCAGCGACTTGAGCGGCTTGCCCTCGAAATCGAGCGGCAGCGCGGTCCAGAACGAATCGACCGGATCGGCCAGCAGCAGCACCTCGATGCCGCGCGCGCGCGCCGCCTCGAGCTTCGGGTTCTGTTTCAGGCGCTCCAGGCTCTCGCCCGCCAGATAATAGATCTCGGTCTGGTTGGGCTTGAGATCGCCGACATATTGCTTGAGCGAGCGCAGCGTGCCGGTCGTGGTGGTGAAGCGGGCGAGCGCGAGCAGCTCGGTGCGCCGCTCGTGGTCCTCGTAGAGGCCTTCCTTGACGACCGCGCCGAACGCCTCCCAGATCTTGCCGAAGCTCTCGGGCTCCTTGGCGGCGAGATTCTCCAGCTCCGTGACGACGCGCCCGGTGAGCGCCTTTCGCATCAGCGCGACCTGCGGATTGTTCTGCAGCATCTCGCGCGAGATGTTGAGCGGCAGGTCCTCGCTGTCGACCACGCCGCGCATGAAGCGCAGATAGGACGGCAGCAGGCCCGCGTCGTCGGTGATATAGACGCGGCGCACATAAAGCTTGACGTGGCCCTTGCGCGCGGGATCGAACAGGTCGAAGGGCGCACGCGAGGGTGCGAACAGCAGCACCGCATAGGACTGGCGGCCCTCGGCGCGGTAATGCAGCGTCATGGCGGGCTCGTCGAAGGCGCCTGCGATCGACCGATAGGCCTGCTTGTAGTCCTCCGGCTTGAGCTCGGATTTGGCGCGCTGCCAGAGCGCGCTCGCGCTGTTGATCTGGCGCGGCTCGTCGGCGGCGCCTTCGGGGCCGGCGGCGACAAGCTCGATCGGAAACAGGATGTGGTCCGAATAGGTCCGCACGATCCGCTCGATCTCGTGCGGCTCGAGATAGCGCTTGGCGTCGGGCTTGAGATGCAGCACCACCTCGGTGCCGCGCGGCACGCGCGCCGCCTGCTCGGGGCTCGCCGGCCTGATGTCGAAGCCGGCGCCGCCGTCGGAGGCCCACACCCAGGCCTCGGGCGAGCCGGCGCGGGCGCTCGTCACCTCGATGCGGTCGGCCACCATGAAGGCCGAATAGAAGCCGACCCCGAACTGGCCGATCAGCGAGCTGCCGTCCTTGGGGGCGTCCTTGGCGTCGTCCTTGGTCGCGTCCTTTTTGGCCTCGGCGAGGCGGCTGATGAAGGCGCGCGTGCCGGAGCGCGCCACCGTGCCGAGATTGTCGATGAGCTCCTGCCGGTCCATGCCGATGCCGTTGTCGGCGATCGTGAGCGTGCCGGCCGCCGCATCGGGACGGATGCGAATCGCCAGCCTGGTGTCGTCCGCCAGCAGGGCGGGCTGCGCGATCGCGTCGTAGCGCAGCCGGTCGCAGGCGTCGGACGCGTTGGAGATCAGCTCGCGCAGGAAGATGTCGGTCTCGGAATAGACCGAGTGCACCATGAGGCGCAAAAGCTCGGCCACCTCGGCCTGGAAGGGGTGGGTCTGGGGCGCGGTTTTGGTATCGGTATCGGTGGTCATCCGGCACGCTCACTGGCAGCTTGGCGCGATCATCGCGCCGAATATGTTGCAGGCGGCGCGCCCGTTCAAGCGTGCCGGGCCGGCGCCGGGCCGGCGTCGGCGCGCACGTCCCTTGACGGCGGCCTGCCCGCAATGTCATCGCGTCGCAGCCGGGCTCCCCGGCGCTTAAGGAAACCCGATGGCCCCCGAGAAAATCGAACCCGGCAAAGAGCCCGCGCGCGTCTCCGCGGGCGCGCTGAAAGCCTATATCGGCCGCGCCTTCACGGCGGTCGGCATTCCGTCCGGCGACGCCACTGTCCTGGCCGACCTCATCACCGAGGCCGACCTGCGCGGCTCCGACACCCACGGGGTCTTCCGCATGCCGCAATACTGCAAGCGCATCAAGGCGGGCGGCGTCAATCCGCGCCCCGTCCTACGGGTGATCGAGGAGCGGCCCTCGACCGCGCTGGTCGACGGCGACAACGGCATGGGCCACCTGGCGATGAAGCTCGCGGCCGAGACCGCGATCGCCAAGGCCCGGCAGACCGGGATCGGCTGGGTCGGGGCGCGCATGAGCAATCACGCCGGGCCGGCCGCCCTCTACGCCATGATGCCGCTCGCCCATGACATGATCGGGCTTTATTTCGCGGTCGGCAGCAACAATCACCTGCCGCCCTGGGGCGGGATCGAGTCGCTGCTCGGCACCAACCCGGTCGCGGTCGCGGTGCCGGCCATGGACGAGCCGCCGGTGGTGATGGACATGTCGCCGACGGTCGCGGCCTACGGCAAGGTGCGCCTGAAGGCGTCACGCGGCGAGGAGATGCCGGTGGGCTGGATGATCGACCGGCAGGGCCAGCCGCTGACCGATCCCAAGCGCGCCGACGAGGGTTCGCTGCTGCCGATCGGCGCCTACAAGGGCTATGCGCTCTCGTTGATCATCGGGCTGTTGGCCGGCCCGCTCAACCGCGCCGCCATCGGGCGCGACATCGTCGACTTCGTGAAGCACCCGGAGGCCGCCACCAATACCGGACAGTCGATCGTGGCGCTGTCGGTCGAGGCCTTCGGACCGGTCGCCGAGTTCAAGCGCAGCGTCGACACCATGGTGCGGGCGATCCGCGAGTCGCCGCGCCTGCCGGGCGTCGAGCGCATCTGGCTGCCGGGCGAGCAGAGCCACACCAAGCGGCTCGACCGCGCCAAGAATGGAATTCCGATTCCGCCGCCGCTGCGCAAGAGCCTCGACGAGCTGGCGCGCGAGCTGAAGATCGATCCGGTGGTCTGATCCCCGCCGTCATTGCCCGCGAAAGCGGGCAATCCAGTACGCACGTCGCTCCAGGTCAGCACGGACGCTGGTGGTTACTGGATCGTCCGCTTTCGCGGACGATGACGGCGCTCGGTGTGGTGGGCCTGAGGCGTCTGGGGCGGCGCGCCGCTCACCCCTGCCCGTTGGCGGCGGGCGGGTCGACCCAGCCGACGTTGCCGTCGCCGCGGCGATAGACGATGTTGACGCGGCCGTTCACGCAGTGGCGGAAGACGACGACGGGGGCGCCCGTCATGTCGAGCTCCAGCACGGCCTCGCTCACCGACAGCCGCTCCAGCGTGGTCGTCGATTCGGCGATGATGACCGGATTGAAATCGGCCACCTCCTCCTCGGTCTCGTGATCGGGCGCCACGATGACGTAGCTCTGGGCGTCGGCGGTGCGCTCATTCGCCGCCTGGTCGGTGCGGGCGGTGGCGCGGCCCTTCAGCCGGCGCTTGTAGCGGCGCAGGCGCTTCTCGATGCGCAGCGCCGCCTGGTCGGCGCTCGCATAGGCATCCGCCGCCATGCCGTCGGTATGCAACGTGATGCCGGAATCGAGATGAACGGCGCATTCGGTGCGGAAGCCGAAGCCTTCCTTGCCGACCGTGACGTGGCCGGAATAGCCGCCGTCGAAATATTTTGCCATGGCCTCGGCGACGCGCGCATTCATGCGGTTGCGCAAGGCCTCGCCGATGTCGAGATTGCGACCCGATACGCGGAACGGCATTGGCGCCTCCATGTGCCGGTGCTGCCACCGGCAAATTCACACCCTATCGGGAGCTAGGGTGGCTGCGGGTGACTTTCAACAACAAGCGGCCGCGCGCCGCAGTTCCATGTCCGGCCGCATTTTTGCCGGCGAAGCGGCATCTCGTCGCCCGAAAAGCGCTAGTCCGCCCCGATCGTGGTCTGCTTCTCGCGCCGGCGCTGGACCGAGGACGGGATCTTCATCGCCTCGCGGTATTTCGCGACGGTGCGGCGCGCGATGTCGATGCCGGCG
>WNFR01010216.1_pt1 | contig 15454 bp, 9 predicted proteins | sample 5400221 | NCBI WGS metagenome assembly WNFR01 (sample SAMN13153357, study PRJNA577476) | soil metagenome | isolation source: 40 cm soil under Madrone tree | place: USA:California | collected 2016-06-14 | reverse complement strand
TTGGCCGGGACCGCTGCGAGCGCGGTGACCGTCATGAACCGCCGATTGAGGAGCAACCCGCCGATCTCGCGCAAGCTCGGCATCCTGGCGGCGGCACGCCGCGCATCCGCCAGCCCTTCTTCCGGTAGCTGCCAGATGGTAGCGATCGACGCGAGCGCAAGCACCGCCGAGACGACGAGCGTGAGCCGCCGACCAATGTTGTCCGCCAGGATACCCCCGATCGACGGTCCGCAGATCGTAGCCACCATGATCGCGCCGATGAACAGAGAAAAGCTGCGCGCCCGATTGCTCGTCGTCGCGTGTTCGAGCACATGCGCTTGTCCGGCGACGAACACCAGGGCATAGCCGACCGCGCACAGCGAGCGCCAGAGCAGCAGATCGAGCACGCTCCCCGCGAGCGCACTACCCGCAAAACCGAATGCGGCGATGGCGGCGCCCACCAGCATTGCACGACGCTTGCCGACGCGCTCGCAATAGCGTCCGAGCGATGGCTGCGCGATTGCCACGATGAACATGAACAGCGCGATCGGCAGGCCTACCACGATCTCAGGCGAGAGCCATGGAACCGGGACCAACAGCTCCTTGATATAGGCGGGCAGGAACGGCCGCGTGAATTCCTCGGCGAGGATGAAGATGAACAAGGGTGCCCGGACCTTGGCCAGTTGGCTGTCGTCTTTTTGGGCGGTTCCGTCGTCGACGCCGAATCGGAAGCGTAGGCCGAGCGCGTGCAGGCCCTTCTGGGCGGCCGCCAGTCCGGGCGGGCGCTCGTGCGCCGGACTCCGCTTCAGGGTCTCCAGATCGCGTACCAAGGCGTCGTAGGCAGAATTGACCCGCGCACGCAATACCTCGATCAGCTTGTGGACGCCAGCGAGCGCGGCATCTGTGCGAACGCTGAATCGCGAGGTGAAATCACCTGAGGCGCCGCGCTCGAACGCCTCATCGAGTGACCTGAATGCCCGATTGAACTTCGAACCGACGATGAAGTGAAGCAGTTCGAGGGTCAAGAACAGTGCGACCACCAGTACGATCAATACGTCGTACAGTATTTCGAGCACCATGCGGTCGACGAAATCCACGCCGATGCCTATGTGCAGCATGCCCACCCGCTTTTCCGCCGTGGCGATCGGCATGGACACGAGGAATTGGTCGCCGACGCGAACTGGCAACGGAGAGGCGTGCGGCTGAGGCGTCATGGCGAGGATCGCCGGACTGTGGAAGTATTCGGCGGCGCCGCGGGGCTGCGTGAACCGCTGGTACACGATGTTGCCCAGCATGTCGGTGAGGGCAACGTAGGAGACCTCGCGAATCGACTCCTTGAGCTCGTCGAATGATTGTTCCACGCCGTACATCTTGCCGAAGTCGATGCGCTGCTCCATGGCCTTGATGATCAGCGAACGAACCGTGGCGCCGCCGCTGGCGACCTTCTTTGCCATTTCCGGCACAAGAGCGCGCTCGAATGCCTGGTGCGACAGGTAAGCGCTGACCGCAAGCGCCAGAAGCACGATCAGCATCAGCACGCCGGTCAGGCGCAGGTAGACGCTGCGCAGATAGCTCGGGCTCACCGCTTCTCTCCTTGTGCCAGCTTTCCGCGCAGCATTGCGATTTCTGTCTCGGCGTTGCGCACGCTTTCGACGTAGCGCCTGAGTGCTGTTCCGAATGGACCCTTGCGAACGGATGAGGCCAGTGGATCGTCCGAGCCAAGCGCCGCCGCGACCGTGTCGACGTGGCGCGACAACCGGTTCAGCACCCCCAGCAGTGCAAACGAGGCCAGCGTCGCAGCGGCCAGAAACACGAGCAACGCTTGAAGCGCCAGAGCGCCTGCCACTGCATTGCTCGTCGCCTTGAGCTGGTCATCCGAATAGCGCACGACCACGTGGCCTATCGCGAGGCCGAAACTGTTCTTGAGGAGGTTCGTGGCCGCCGAGTCGGTGCCGTCCCGGACGAACCAGTCGGACCCGTTCGATCGGCGCGCTGCTTCCAGCCAGCTCGCTGGCACCGGGCGCGCCAAGCGCAATCGGTCGGTGCTGTAGAGCAGGTTCCCCTCGTCGTTCAGGACGTCGATGCTCAGGATCAAGCTATCCGTGGCGCGCTCGCGCTCCAGCGCTCCTGGGAGCGTGCCGATATCCGAGAAACTCATGCCAAGCGCGAGCGACGACTGAATGTTGTTCTCGATCGCCTGTCCGGTCGCCACAAGACGTTCCTGGACGATGCGTTCGGCGATGCTGCGGTACTTGAAAAAATTGAGAAGACCGGCCATGCCGACCGCAAACAGGCACACCAGGATCGCAACCAGGATCATCTGCGGTCGATTCGTCTTCATCAGTGTCGCTCCTCACCGGACTCCACGCGTCCGCGAGTTGGCTCGTCGGCCTCGCAAGAGTTGCTTCCTCACTCTATTCGTGCAGCGTCATCGGTTCGCTGCGATTCCCGTCGTCAACCAAGTTTTCAGTCAGTCTCTTGTACATGCGCCCATGTACAGCACAAGCGGCGGCGCTAGCTCGGGAGTCCCTAACTCCCGGACAAGGGTTGTTCTTGACCATCGCCGGCATGAGCACCCTGAGACCATCCAGCAGGTAAGCAAGATGTGTGCACAGCCTTCGATACCACGGGGCTAATCCATTGCGGCATCGAAACCGCTGCCGAGCGCTGAAGGACAGCGTGCGAAGCGTCGAGCTCGATGTCGCCTCGGCGTCGACGAGCCAGAGGTAGGTTACAAAAGGGCTAGATTCCGACAAGCAGCGTCGAGATATCAGATGCGCACGCACTGAAGCTACTGACGCCATTCGATCGAGACTGACGTCTAACGTCATGCGAAGTACCCATGTACTTGTTTTCGCGTGCGATTGGCCGATACCGACGATTTGCGGGCTCGCTTCTTGCATGCCATCGCGCTACAGGCACTCTAAATAAAGACTGCGACACCTGCATTTGATGCCGACATCATGGGAAAGACAATCAAGGAATTTGGCTTGACCTGCGGGGGGCTCCGATGAGCGCACGTCTCGCCGCGGTCCGGCCCATCGCGGACGAAGCGAACGAATCCGCTCTATCGGGGCATCGTGATCCTTCGTGGGATTTACCCGTTCCCGGCCGCATGCGGGTGCTGAAGAATTGGGACGAATATATCGCCGTCGCGAGCAAGGTGATCGGCCGATTCCACGGCGAATTTCAGCTCCGCCACTTCGAATACGAGCATCCGATTCGACTGCAGCCGCGGACCGTTCGCCGACTGCAACGCCGCTATCGCGTCAGCGTGGCGTACACCGATTGGGGAAGGCCCGACGCACCGCTCGTCGTGTGTTGCGGCGGCGTTGCCAACGTGGCCGCGCGATTCAACTACCTCGCTTCGGACCTTTGCAAGCACTTCCGCATCGTGTGCATGGATTGGGTCGGCCGTGGTCGGTCGGGCTGGTTGGCGAGCGAAGACGACTACTCGATGGCCACCTACGTCGAACAACTACGCCAGATGCTCGAGCACTTGGGTGGCGGACAAGCCACTATTCTGGGCTCGTCGCTCGGCGGCAACGTCGCGATCGAGCTCGCGGCCCGCTATCCGAAGCGCATCGATCGATTGATCTTGAACGACATCGGTCCGTTTGTTCCGGCGCGCCGCCGGCGCCGGCGCGCCGATACGATTGCGCGCCACTACGTGTTCCGGGACCCGGCGGACATGCTCCGTCGCGTCGGCGCCTCGCAGAAGAACGACGGCCCGGTGAGCGATGACGTGCGTTTCAACCTGACCTTTCATCAAACGCGTTGGTCGGACGAAGAAGGCGGACGTGTCTATCGGCACGACGTGCGCGCATTGCAGGCGTACCGGCGCGACGCGCAGACAAGCCTGCGCCAGTGGGGACAGTGGGCAAAGGTTCGTTGCCCGATCCTGTTGATTCACGGCATGCAGTCGGACGTGCTGTCGCAATCGACGATTCGGCGCATGTCGCCCGGCGAGCGGCTCACGTTAATGCATGTGCCCGACACCGGCCACACGCCGATGCTTGCGGACCGCAACCAGATCTCGTTCGTGCGCGACTGGCTGCTTGATATCGGGGCGGCCGAGCGTGAGTGGTCCGTGCTCCACGCGCTACCGCGTGAGCGGCACCCTTGGGTGCCGTTAAACTTTGCGCCACTGAATGTGCTCCAATGAGTCCCTCGCGGCCGTTGGTGTTCGTGCGGCACGGGGCGACGCACGCGAACATCGCCGAGCTACGCTGCGGCGGCGATCTCGACGTTCCGCTGATCGAGCTGGGACGTCGTCAGGCGGTCGAGACTGCGCAGCGCATTCGCGACTTGCGCTTGCCGATCGGGCTGATATTCACCAGCTCGCTGCAGCGCGCGCACGAGACCGCCACCATTATCAGCGACGAGCTGCGGGGGGTCGAAGTGGCGGTCGAGCCGGCGCTTGCGGAACGCTACCTGGGCACGTGGAACATGCGTCCGATCAACGAAACGCAAGCCGCATTCGAGGCGGGCGAGACCCCTCTCGGCGGCGAGTCCAACGCCGCATTCATCGAGCGTGTCGGACGCGGCCTCGAGAAGATAGTGCCGCGGCTCGAGGAGCAGCCTCTGCTTGTCGCGAGCAAAGGGGTCGCGCGTGCCATCCGCGAGTTGCTCGGTCTCGAATGGCGACAGATCTTGTCGAACGGCGAGATCGCGCGCTTCGACCTCGCGCCGTTTGCCAGCCGTAGGCCCGATCGGGTGAGAACATGAAATCTAGTCATTCCGCAGCGAACGATCGGCACTGGTTGCCGGCTGCCTTGGCGCTGCTCACCGTGGCGGCACTCGGCGTCGACTTCGTCGCACAGGTCGCACCCGACAGCCTGTTGCGAATTCCGGCTGTGGTGTTCGGCGTGCTCACCGTGCTCGCTTGCCTGCATCGTCGTCGCCCGGATGCGCTCGCGCCCGACGGCCTTGGGCACGATGTCTCCGCTGCGGCGGCGCCCCATGAATCGTTGCCGGAATTGACCCGGCTCCTTGGCGGGGTTGCATTCTTGGACAACCGGGGCCATTGCACAGCCGCCAGCCCGGCAATGGCGCGATGGCTGTTCCACGGAGCGGAGGAAGCGGTAGGACGGTCTATCGTCGAATCCTTCGGGCCGGTAAGCGGCGCGCTACTGGCGCCGCACGTCGAAGCCGCGCTGGCCGGAGACGCGCGGCGATTTCGCTGCTCCGTGCTCGAATCCGATCAGACGCTGCGCACCGTGCAGATCGAATTGCAGCCCGTGAGCGATGGACAAGCGGTCGCCGGTTGCCAGCTGTACGCAATGGACGTTTCGGCGGAGCAGCAGGCCCTCGACAGTGCGCTGAGTTCGGAACGGCGCCTGCGGGCGATCATCGACCAGATTCCGGTCACGGTTTCCTATATTGACGCGGATTTTCGATATCGCTACATCAATCGGGCGCAGGAAATATGGCTCGGCAAGACGGATGCCGAAGTCGCCGGCGTGAAGGTGAGCGCCGTCGTCGAAAACCACGTCTGGGCAAACATCAAGCCGCACCTCGAGGCGGCGTTGCGCGGCGAGTCAGTGCCCTTGGAGCGGCAGCGCAGCGATCGCAACGGCAACCCGGTGTGGCACACGGGCAAGCACGTACCGGACATCAACGAGGACGGCGAGGTCGTGGGCGTCTATACGGTGTTTCTCGACACCTCCAGGCGCGCGCTGGCCGAACAGGCGTTGCGTGACAGTGAAAGCGAATTGCGCGAGGCAAAGGCCGTGGCTGAATGCGCGAGCAGGGCCAAGTCGGAGTTCCTGGCCAACATGAGCCACGAAATCCGGACGCCAATGAACGGCGTCCTGGGCCTCACCGAACTGTTGCTGGAAACGCCCCTCGATGCGCAGCAGCGGAGTTACCTGGAAACCGTCCGCAGCTCGGGCGAATCGCTCCTCTCCATCATCAACGACATTCTCGATTTCTCGAAGATCGAGGCCGGCAAGCTCGAGATCGAGTCGATCGGTTTGGATCTGTACCAGGCAGTAGAGGACGTCGTGCAACTGATGGCACCACGCGCGCACGCCAAGAAACTGGCTGGCGCTGCTGGACACCGATCGGCTGCACGTCAGCGTGCGCGATACGGGCATCGGCATCCCTCCGAAGGCGCATGCGCGGCTTTTCAACGCGTTCGCCCAGGCCGATGGTTCGACCATGCGCCGTTACGGTGGCACAGGCCTGGGTTTGGCGATCAGCCGTCAGTTGGTCGAGCTGATGGGCGGCCAGATCGGCTTCGACAGCACCGAATCCCAGGGCTCTACCTTCTGGTTCAGCCTGCCGCTGCAAGCGGCGCCCTCCTCTCCGTCGTCGGTGCACGTGAGCGAGCTCGCACATAGACGCGGCCTCGTCGTCGAAGACAACGTGACCAATGCCGAAATTCTGAAGCGACACGTCGTCTCCCGCGGCATGCGCTGCGCGACGGCCGACCGTGGCGCGCAGGGGCTCAAGCTGCTGCACGAGGCCATTCTCGCCGGCGACCCGTTCGAGCTCGCGATCATCGACATGAAGATGCCGGGCATGGATGGGCTCGAGCTGACAGCCGCCATTCGTGTGGATCCGCAGTTGTGCGGGCTGCCGGTCGTGCTGGTGACTTCATTGCATTCGACCGCCGAGATGGCACGCGCGAAGCAGGCGGGCATCAACGGCTACCTCTCCAAGCCGGTGCGGCGCGTCGAGCTCTATCAAGCGCTCGCACAGGCCCTGGGTGTCGCGCCCGCTGCCAATGTGTCGGCGCCGGCGGCGTCGGTAACAACTCGTATTCTGGCACGCGCGTTGTTGGCCGAAGACAACCACGTCAACCAGGTCGTTGCCCGCAACATGCTCAAGACGCTTGGATGCGAGTTCGACATCGTCGCGAACGGGGAGCAGGCATTGCAGGCCGTGCAGCGGGGCGGCTGCGACATCGTGCTGATGGATTGCCAGATGCCAGTCATGGACGGTTACGCGGCGACGCGCGAAATCCGCGCGTGGGAACGCGCTCAGGGACATGCGCGCCGGATTCCGATTGTCGCGCTGACCGCGAATGCGCTGCCCGGGGACGCCGATGCATGTCGAGACGCCGGGATGGACGACTATCTCGCCAAGCCGTATTCGCGCAGGCAGCTCTGCGCGGTCATGGCCCGGTGGCTGCCGGCCGATCTGGTTCAGATCACCAGCGATACGGTCTCAACAAAACAACCAGTGCCGCTGGAGCCAGCGGCGGCGGAGGTTGGCGCCGTGCTCGACGCGAAAGCCCTGGATAGAATTCGCGCCCTCGAGGAACCGGGCAGCGCCTCCGTTATGGAGGAAGTGATTGGCCTCTACCTACACGAATCGGGGCAGCATGTAGCCCGACTGCGTGCGGCGCTCGCGAACAGCGATGCGCGCGAGCTGGGCCGCGTCGCGCATGCCTTCAAGTCGGCGAGCCAGAACGTCGGTGCGATTCGCCTGAGCGAGCTGTGCTTGCAGCTGGAGCGCCAGGGCAAGACGGAAGAGCTCGCACGGGCGGCGGGACTGGTGGCGGCGATCGAGAACCAGCTCGAGCTTGTGGAGCCCGCCCTCCTCGCCGAAATGGGACAGCCGGTATGAGAGAGGCAGGCGAGTGCATGGGCGCGGTGCTGGTGGTCGATGACGACCCAGTCGCCCGTCGGCTGATTAGGGCCACACTGGCTCCCGTCGGATTCGAAGTGATCGAGGCGGGCGACGGCGAGCAAGCGCTGGCCGTCCTGCGCGACCGGTTGCCGGACCTGGTGCTGATGGATGTCAGCATGCCGGTCATGGACGGATTCAGCGCGTGCGCAGAATTGCGCAAGCTGCCCGGGGGAGACCGGGTTCCGGTGGTGATGATTACCGGCCTCGACGACGTTCAGTCGATTGAGCGAGCCTTCGAGGTCGGCGCGACCGACTTCATCACCAAGCCGATCAACTGGCCTATCCTCGCTCACCGCGTGCGTTATATGTTGCGAGCAAGCACTGCGATCAACCAGATCGAGCAGAATCACCGGCGGCTGTCGAACGCGCAACGCATCGGCGACATGGGGGATTGGGGATGGGACGTGCGCCACGACCGCATTGTTCCGTCGGAACAGGCCTGGCACATTCTCGGCCGCGACGCGACGCCAGGATGGCTCACCAGCGACGGATTCCTTGCTTGCGTTCACCCGGAAGACAAGGACCGCGTGCACCGAGCGTGCCAGCACGCGCTGGCGACCGGCGACGCCTTCGCGATCGAGCACCGCATCGTCCAGGCAGGCGGCGCGACGCGGCACGTGCACCAGCAGGTGGAGGTACTGGAGCACGATGAATCGGGCCGCGCCGTGATACTCGCCGGGGCGATACAGGACATCACCGTACGAAGGGTCGCCGAGGAGCGTATCCGGCAGCTGGCCTATTACGACGCGCTGACCGGCCTGCCCAATCGGCTCTTGTTCACCGAGCATCTGAACCGAGCCATCGCCGACGCCGAGCGGCACGGTCGCCAGGTCGCGATCATGTTCCTCGATCTCGACCAGTTCAAGCGCGTCAACGATACGCTAGGCCACGTGGCAGGTGACGAATTGCTCAAGGTGGTCGGCACGCGACTCGCGAACTCCATTCGTGGGCACGACTCGATCAGCCGTGCGCACACCGAATCGTCCGGCAGCAGCATCGCCCGCCTCGGCGGCGACGAATTCATCGTGATGCTGACCGATCTGCACGGCGCGACTGACGCCGTCGCCGGAGCGCATCGCTTGATCGCGGCGCTCGAGCAGCCTGTGACCGTGCAATGCACGGAACTGTATGTGGGCGCCAGCATTGGGATCGCAATGTACCCGCACGACGGCACCGACATCGATACGCTGCTGATGAATGCCGACACGGCGATGTACCGCGCCAAGGACGCCGGGCGCGGCGGCGTGCTGTTCTATGACCGATCGATGAACGCCCGCGCACTGGAGCGACTGGTCATGGAATCTCGGCTCAGGCAAGCGCTCGAGCACGGCGAATTCGTCCTGCACTATCAGCCGCGTATCAGCTTGGCGACCGGCCGCATCGTCGGCGCCGAGGCGCTGATTCGGTGGCGTCATCCGGAACGTGGCCTGGTATTGCCCGATGAATTCATCTCCCTCGCAGAGGAGACCAGCCTCATCATCCCGATCGGCGAATGGGCCATCGCCGAGACGTGCCGGCAGATCGCGGCTTGGCGTGCCGCCGGGCTGAATCCTGGATCCGTGGCGGTGAACCTGGCCGCGACCCATCTGCGCGAGCAATCCCTGCCAGCGTTGGTGGTGCGCCTGCTTCGAGAGCACCGCTTGCCACGAGGGAGCCTCGATATAGAGGTCACCGAATCGGTGCTTCTGGCCGATCCGGAGCTCAGCATGGACATCGCGCGCCAGCTGAGCACATACGGCGTCGGTCTGGCCATCGATGACTTCGGCACCGGGTACTCGTGCCTGGCCTATCTGAAACGGCTACCCGTCACGGCGCTCAAGATAGACCAGTCCTTCGTGCGTGATCTCGGCACCGACCCGGACGACGAGGCCATCATCACCGCGATCATTGCGATGGCCCACACGCTGAAGCTGAAAGTCGTCGCCGAAGGCGTCGAGTCCGAGCCGCAGCGCGCCTTCCTCAAGGCCAACGCATGCGACGAGTTCCAGGGCTTTGTTTTCAGCCGGGCGATCGACGCCGAAGCGTTCGCGCGCTTGCTGCAGTCACACGACGGGATCGGACTGCGCATGGCGGAATCGGCGGCATCGGCGGAATCAGCCGGATGTGATCAAGCCGCGTGAGTAGCGCGAGCTGCTCACGCAAGCCACGATAGGTCACGTGACGTGCTCATTCGTTCGCCAGTTTCGGTGTGCGATGATAGTGCGCGGCTCGGGCCAGCGATTCGTTACGCCGCCACTCCAAGGGCCAAAGCTGCGCCCGGCACCGCCCCACGGCAATCGAATCAAACGACCGATTTTGAGGAACGACAGCTCAGGCAAACGACCTCGTCAGGGGACGATGGGCGCCATGCCGGCTTCGTTAAGAGTTCGTTCTCCTGCCCGAATGCGGGGCGATGCGCAGGGTGCCAGATTCGAGCTTTGATCGCTACGACTGCCTCGCTCTATCGATTGGTTGATCGCTCGCGCTGTGATGAACCGCTGGATTTCCCGCGGCCGCCCCGCCCGAGAAATGCGAACCCGGCCGCCACCTCGATACGATCAAGTCTTAACCAGCGAGAATAGAATTCACAAGTTTGACTTGGGGGTCGGCCGCGAACGATGGCTTGGGAACAACATGTTACGATAGCCGTGAACAGGGAGTTCGGGCTCATATCCCGCTTGAAGCCGTAGATGCGCTGCCCTCAAGGGTAACGAATGGAGATATACCTATGGCGATAGTATGGCAATTTGCGGAGCGTAAGCTTTGGGTCGTTGTGAGCGCGGTCATCGTCCTGTTCGCGGGATACGCGGCTTCCGTATTAAGCGATGAAGTCAAGGTCACGCTTAGCGGGAATCAGGAGATTCCCCCCGTGACGACCTCTGCTTTGGGAACCGGCACCTTCACTGTTGGAGCAGACAAATCCGTCAGCGGCAGTGTGACAGTTTCCGGGATGTCAGCAACGGTAGCGCATATTCATGAGGCCGCTGCGGGCACGACTGGTTCTATTGTCATTCCCTTGACCAAGATTTCCGACAACGTCTGGGCGGTGCCGGCGGGCGCAAAATTAACCGATGCACAGTACGAAAGCTACAAGGCAGGCAATCTTTATTACAACGTTCACAGCGCCGCCTACAAGAGCGGAGAAATTCGCGGCCAGATAAAACCGTAATCATTGCCTCATTCGATCACCTTATCAGCGCGCAAGATCAGTTCTTGCGGAACGGTAAGTCCAAGCGCTTTAGCAATCCGCCGGTTGATGACCAGCTCAAGAACCGTTGGCTGTTCGATTGGGAGATCGCCCGGCTTTGCGCCTTTTAGTATCTTGTCCACATAGGTTGCGGCGCGCCGATAATGCTCGGCCAAGTCCTGTCCGTAACTCATCAGGCCACCAGCCTCTGTCAGTTCCCGACTGGAAAATATCGTAGGCAGGCGGTTCTTGACTGCAAGCGTTGTGATTTGGTCACGCTGCACATCGAAGTACGAATCCGCTGCCACGATCAGGGCTTCCGTGCGTTCGCGGGTCATTGCGCCAAAGCCTGCCTCGATCTGGCTCGCGCTGCTTGCTTCAACCGGGAAGAGTTTCACACCGCGCGCATAGGCAGGGCCGTGAATTTGTTCCAGAATCAGGGAATCGCTCGGGTTAAGCGGATTGATCAGCACTGCGACGCGCGATAATTTGGGCACCGCAGTGCGCAATAGCTCAAGGTGCTTGATGCTGAGTTCTGTCACGATGCTGGATAGGCCGGTGATGTTACCTCCGGGCCGGGAAAGGCTCGTTGCAAAACCCTCGCCGACCGGATCGGGAACCGCCACCATTACAATGGGAATCGTTGCTGTCGCTTGATGGGCGGCCTGGACGCTCAGCGAGGTCCCGGCCACGATGACATCCACATTCAACCGCACCAGTTCCGCGGCCAAGCTCGGAAGGCGCTCATATTTTCCGTCCGCAAAACGCCGCCAAATGACGCAATTCTTCCCCTCGAAATAACCGAGCTCACGCATGCCTTGCTGAAATCCGTCATAAACCCGGGTCGATGACGAATCGGAAGCAAGAAAGCCTATGCGCCAGACCTTGGGTTGCGCCTGGGCGAACGACGCAAGTGGCGCTGCGAGTGCGACACCACACAGCACGGCACGCAGCAGGATTCGACGCGCGTGCGACGCTTCGTCCTGCGGAGGACCAGTGAAATCGAACTCAACCATATTTCCCCCATACTAGGGCAACGATTAGCATAAGCCAAGCTGAACCACCGCGCGCCGTCGAAGACTCATCGCGGAGAAGAGCGTTCAGGACTTCCGCCGAGATCGTGACGCGCTACTACGCGCGGCCCGAGGGCTCGGCAAGCAAGCTCAAGAGCTACCGTGACGGCGCCCGCATTCTTGCGTTCATGGGATTTCTGTTCAAGGAAGTGCGGCCATTTGCGTTCTTCGGAGTCATCGGCGCAGCGCTTTTTATGGCCGCACTTGCTTTCGGCGCGCCCATCATCGTCGAATACGAGCGCACCGGGCTCGTGCCACGGCTGCCGACGGCAGTGCTCGCAACCGGGCTGGTCCTGTTGTCGTGGCTGTCGTTTGTGTGCGGGCTGATTCTGACAGCGTGAGCCGCGGGCGGCTCGAGGCGAAGCGGCTGGCGTGTCTTTCGTTAGGCCAGCGCGGTTCCGCCTGACCGCGTGTGTCGGAGCGTTCGAGTCGGCATAACAACAGCGCTTGTCTGCGACATAGACGTACCCGCCGGAGCCGATCGCGCGGTTGGCCCCTCCTCCAGCAACGGTGGTGGTACCACGAAGTCGATTCATTACAGCTGCAACGTGAAGCGACGGAAGCGAAACGAGGTGGAAACGCGGTAGGAGCCAAATAGACACAGGCGCCAAGTTTATCTTTCGATGGTACGCGCCCCGTCAAGTATCCGGGTTTGCATTTTGGAAAAGAGGAGCAGCTGCCATGGAAACCATGATTCCGATTGCCGACTTACAACCGATCTATTCCGTCGTCGACGTCGATCGGGCACTCGGTGATGGTGGTGGCCACCGCAACGAGGGCCTCAAGAGCTGGTACGACCGGATGCGGGAGCTGGGCGGGTCGCGCTACATTATCAAGCCGTCTACCACCTCCGCAGTCGACGATCTCTGCGAAAAATCGCCCAATTTCGTCAACGTCGTCGACGATCTGCGCAAGTCGCTGGCGCTGGCCGTCGCCGGCAAAGAAGCGGTGCAATTCACGCCGATGCTGCTTCTGGGCGAACCGGGGCTAGGCAAGACCTATTTCGCAAAAAGGCTCGCTCAAGCGCTGGGTACCGGCTTCGAGTTCGTTTCGATGAGCTCGCTTACTGCGGGTTGGATACTGACCGGGGCCTCCGCACAATGGAGCAACGCCCGCCCCGGCAAGGTCGCGCAGGCACTCATCGAAAGAGAGTACGCGAACCCGGTGGTCGTGCTCGACGAAGTCGACAAGGCGGGCGGCGATTCGCGCTACGACCCGATGGGAGCGCTCTACTCATTGCTCGAGCGCGACACGGCATCGCATTTCAAGGACGAATTCATCGATGTCGACATGGACGCCTCGCATATCCTCTGGGTCGCCACCGCAAACGATGAAAGTACGATCCCGGAACCTGTTTTGAACCGAATGAACGTCTACGTGGTCGAGCCGCCGGATGGAGATGGCGCGCGCAGCATCGCGCTGGCCATCTACCACGAGACTCTCGACGCCCATCACTGGCAATTTTCATATGAGCCGTCGGAATCTGTGCTGGAACGTCTCTCAGCCCTCCCGCCGCGGGACATGCGCAAGCTGCTCCTCGACGCCTTCGGCACCGCGAGGCTCGCTAACCGCGATTTCCTGCTTCCCGAGGACATTGACGCGAAAAAGCTCTGTGGCCGCAAGGCTCGCATCGGCTTTTAATGAGCACTTTTTTTGCGGCGTCAGCGCCCAGCGGCCAAGGCGCGGGCGAGCGGTTCGGCGATGTTGCGGCTGACGAGCGGTTTGCGCAGCACGTCGCTGACGCCGACTGCATGTGCGCGTTCGGTGAGCTGCGCGCCGCTGTAGCCGCTCATGAGAACTATCGGAATGTCGGGCCGTAACCGCCGGATCTCGCGCGCGAGCTCCGTGCCGCTGAGGTCCGGCATTGTCTCGTCAGTCAGGACGAGATCGAAACGACGCGGGTCGGCGCTGAACGCTTGCAACGCGTCGACGCTCGAATCGAAGCCGGTCGGCTCATAACCAAGCTCGGCCAGCGTCTCTTCCGCAAACATGACGAGCGAGCGCTCGTCGTCGACGATCATCACTGCCTCGCCGTTTCCGCGCGGCAGGTCACGCGCCGTTTCAGCGACCGGCCTCGCGGCTTGGCCGGCAACGGGCAGCCAGATCGCGAAAATCGTTCCTTCCCCGATTTTCGTCGCGACATCGATCGCGCCACCGAGGTCGGCGACGATGGAATGTACGAGCGAGAGCCCCAGGCCCGTGCCTTCCCCGACGCCTTTGGTGGTGAAAAACGGATCGAACATCCGCTCAAGCACCGTCGGCGGGATTCCCGGACCGGTGTCGCTCACAACGAGCCGTATGTAGAGGCACGGCGAAAGCGTCCCGTGCGAGAGCAAACGGCGCTCCGGGATCTCGACGTAGTCTACAGCCACCGTGAGGACGCCGCCGCGCTCCATCACATGCGCGGCGTTCGTGCAGAGGTTCATCACCACCTGATGGAGCTGCGTAGCGTCTCCAACGACTGCAGCATCGCCCGCGTCGAGCGCTTTCTCCAGGCGCACGCCCGCGGGCAGTGCCGCTGCCAGCATATCGAGCGTCTCCTCCACGACCGACTGCACGTGCACGGGCGCATGTTCGCCGAGCCCGCTGCGGCTGAATGCGAGGATCCGCTCGACCAGTGCCTTGGCGCGGCCTCCCGCATGCATCACCTGATCGATGTGACGGCGCGCCACGCTGTTGCCCTCTGCCACATCTTTTTGCGCCAGCTCCCCGTAGCCGAGGATGGCGCCGAGGATGTTGTTGAAGTCGTGCGCGATGCCGCCTGCAAGCGTGCCCATTGCTTCCATCTTCTGCGATTGCCGGAGCTGGGCCTCGAGGCGCTCTTTCTCGTCTTCGGCCTGCTTGCGCTCAATGGCGATGCTCGCAAGATGGGTGATCTGCTCTATGACATCGCGCTCTTGCGCAGTAGGGCTGCGCGGTTCGCGATAGTAGGTCGCGAAGGTCCCCAACACGCTACGGTCCGAGGAGAGTATCGGTCTGGACCAGCAGGCTCGCAGCCCGTGTGCCAACGCCAGATCGCGGTAATCGGCCCACAGCGGATCCGTGTCGATGTCGGAGACGATCACCGGTTCCGCGCGGTAAGCGGCCGTCCCGCACGAGCCGACTGACGGCCCGATGACGAGACCATCGATTGCCTCCGTGTAGCTCGCTGGCAGGCTGGGCGCTGCGCCATGCCGAAGGCGGTTGGTGTTCGGCTCCAGCAAAAGGATCGAAGACAGAGAACCGCTGGACAGTTCTTCGAAGAGCCGGCAAAACGCGTCGAGGATGAGAGCGGTAGAATCACCCCTGGCTATCATCTCCAGAAGCCGTTTCTCTCCAGTGAGCAACACCTCGGCCCGCTTTCGGTCCTCGATGTCGGTAATCGTTCCATACCATTTGACGATGTTTCCCAGCTCGTCGCGCAGCGGCACAGCGCGGCTCAGGAACCAGCGGTATTCACCGTCAGCCCGGCGCACGCGGAGCTCGAGCTCGGGATGCTTCCCAGTTGCCAACGCCGTGCGCCAGTTTTGAACGGCGATTGCTACGTCGTCCGGATGGAGCGCGGCCAATACACTGCCGCGGTTAAAGTTTCCCCAAGTGAGGCCGTGATACTCCAGCC
>WNFR01003889.1_pt1 | contig 15455 bp, 20 predicted proteins | sample 5400221 | NCBI WGS metagenome assembly WNFR01 (sample SAMN13153357, study PRJNA577476) | soil metagenome | isolation source: 40 cm soil under Madrone tree | place: USA:California | collected 2016-06-14 | reverse complement strand
TGCGTCAACAACCGCTGCCGCACCACTCCGCCTTCCGCTCCAAGCTTGCTCACCCACTCTTCCAGCACCTGCGTATCCCGCAAAGCTCCCAACTGCTTAAAAAGTTTGCTCCCGATCTTTCGCATCTTCGGCCAAGCCGCATCAGGATCCACTTCTTCCATCACCGCCGCCAGCGATCTGCATCTCCGCAGCGCCACGCGCAAATCGTGCACCGCATCCGCTTCCGGTGCCGTGCGCACTTCGTCCAGTTCTTCAAGGACTCGCTCCATCCAATACGCCAGTCCCCGCTGCTCATCCCGTGAGCCGGGAATTATGCTTCCACTTGCCATCTTTTCACTCTTAAAGCCGTAACTGCGGTGTCCTGCAGCCCCTTATTTGACGCCCCAATTCAGTGAGCGCCCAGCCTCGCCTATACACTAGCCCTTTGCCGCAAACGCGTCCAGCCCGCTCTCCCTCTTCTCTGCGTCCTCTGCGCTCTCTGCGTACTCTGCGTTAAATTTTTCTCTTCCCCCCTCTTTACAAACCACTCCTCTCCGAGCAAACTGAAGTCGTCAACGTCCGTTCTTTTCCCCGCGATCCGCGTATCAGGAGTCCACGATGTCCACCTCCACCTCTCCCACTCCCGACCCCAAAGAAGCCGTCCGCCAAGACTGGCTCTCCGCCGCCCCCGCCTGGAAAAAATGGTATTCCCAACTCGCCTTCCAATCTCGCCAGGCCACCGACCTCGTCGTCAAAGGCGCCGCTCTCTCTCCCGGCATGCACGTCCTCGATCTAGCCGCCGGCTCCGGCGAACCCGCTCTCAGCGTCTCCGCCGCCGTCGGCCCGGAAGGCCGCGTCACCGCCACCGACCTCCTCCGCGAAATGCTCCAGATCGCCGAAGAAAACGCCTCCGCCCGCGGCATTAAAAACATCGACTTCCGCGCCGCCGACGCCGAGCAGCTCCCATTCCCCGGCCACATGTTCGACCGCATCACCTGCCGCTTCGGCATCATGTTCATTCCCAACATCCAGAAAGCCCTCGGCGAAATGCGCCGCGTCCTCAAACCCGGGGGCCGCGTCTCTTTCGTCACCTGGGGCTCCATGGAAGAGAATCCACTCTTCAGCACCATGATCGGTCCCTTCCTGAAATACGTGGATGTCCCCCCGCCACCGCCCGACGCGCCTCACGTCTTCCGCTTCGCCGACGAAAACAAATTGGACCATCTCCTCTGCCTCGCAGGCTTCCACGATATCCACGTCGCCAAGCACAAAATCAATTGGCCCTGGCCCGGCACCCCCGAAGAAGCCTGGCAAGGCACCAGCGAACTCGCCGCCCCCTTCAAGCGCATCATCGCCGCCACGCCTCCCGACAAAAGGGAACTAGCCATCCACGAAGCCATCGAAGGCTTCCGCCGCTTCTACGACGGCCAAGCCGTCAACATCCCCGCCACCGTCGTCGCCGCCACCGCCGCCACTCCCTCCTAGCTTTTGTAGCGGGCCGCCTTCCGAGGCGGGCGCCGTTTAGTTGGTAGCGCGCGCATCTTCCGGCAATCCGGTTAGTTTCCAGTCACCCCGATGAGCGGGAGATGATCTAAGCGCCGACACCGAATCGAAACGTCTGGTAAAATCCCTAGCGAACCTGTCTCCAATTCCAGGGACCCTTCTGGAACGGAAGGCAAAGTGAACATTACCGTCCAGCAACGCGAATTTTCACTCCGGTCCGAGTATGAAATCTCCACGCCAGGCTGTACCTACTTCGCCCAAAAGAAATTCTTTTCATGGCGCGACAAAATCAGGCTCACCGACCCTCGCGACCACGTCCTGGCTCGAATCATTGGCCGGTTTTCACTATTTCGATCTAGGTATGATATTGAGCTTGCGGACGGTAGGATTTACCATTTCTGGCGCGAGAAGTTTTGGAAAGGCGTTTTCCTTTGCGAATGCAGTGACGACTCTTTTACGCTTTATGAGCATAAAGGTCTCAACTACTCCATTTTTCAAAAGAATTCTCAGATCGCTGCCTTCACTAAGAATCTCGTGAAAATTGGCAACGGTGACCGATACGAGATTCTGATGAACGACGATGCGAACATCGTAGTCGTGCTTTCTTTGGCTCTTATCGTGGATGCTTCGGAAAATGAGGGCGACACGGCAAGTGTCACTTTCGATTTTGGCAACATTGGCCCGGAAGATAGACCGTTTGACAAGTCGTGGGAACCCAGCTGAATTGTCCGGCAACCGATTGGCGTCTAAAAATCGAGGAGTGCTGTTGTCAAGCCCTAGCCTTCCGCGAGATCGGAAATTGAACCACTCCGTCCGCTCCTCCGCTTGAGCCTCCCTCCTCCCTCATGTTACTTTCCTATAGGTTCTCCCGGAGTGGCGGAACTGGCAGACGCAGCAGACTCAAAATCTGCCGGGGATCACTCCCCGTGTGGGTTCGACTCCCTCCTCCTAAGTTTCCACTAAGTCAGTACCAGCCAAAACTTGAGATTGTTGCGATTTCTGCGGCTTTTCAGTGATTCTCGTACTGCGCGGATGTGTCAGAGCGTGTCATCGTGTAGCAGGTTTTTGGGGTTATTGGCAACAACTGGTAACAATGGGATTGGTAACATCACCGAGTGCGATCTTTAGAACGCCGCATAAACACAGGTGCTTATCAAGTTGGGTTCGGACAGGGAGTCGAACCATTCAAATGAAACGAGGTATCAATTTTCAAAAGATTTGGTGCCGGGCATAGGAATCGAACCTACACGGGGTCGCCCCCACCGGATTTTGAGTCCGGCGCGTCTGCCAGTTCCGCCAGCCCGGCGAAGAGTTGAGGATAGCACAGGGTTGGAGATTTAGCCTATTCCAGGTCGTGCGTCTACAGCTTTCGATTCAGAAATTATCATGGTACGGCAATGATGTGTTTTCCGCAGTCAGCACGAATGCCTCAATTTCTGCGCCGAGTTTGACTCCAAAGCGGTGCGTGGCGACAACCGGAAAACCGACAATGCTTTCTCGGCTTTTTGCCTCATCCCCTACTGCGCTCACTTGAAATGCCAACACCGAATCTCCAGTCAGTTTTTGAGCATCAACAAGCATATCCGGCGCAAAATCCAACGCCGGGAGAACGCGAGCAAGTTTGGAAACCTCCCATCCGATAGGGCAGAACTCTCCCCGCGTTTCCACTTTCTCCGGCTGGGTGCGAGCAAGCCTCATGGGTTCCATTTCGCCTTTCGGACCGCCATCCCACTTAACGTAGCGTCCCCCGATTTTAAAGTGTAGCTCCCCGGATGCATGATATGAAACATGAGCCTCTGGAGTGCTGGAATCGGAATAGTTCACGTAGATGTCCGTGCCGCCTTTGATGCACACGTCGAACGCTTTTACTAGGGTGCCGCCCGGCTCTCGAATCCCAACGACACATTTTTCTACGGTGGCTGTCCCCATGCGACGAGTCTACCACGCGCCCGTTGATGCTAGATTGGCGGTTCGAGTCCCGCCGCTACCTCCAATTTCAAAATTCCGATGCCACTTCGATCTCGCTAATGATCTTGCGGCGTGTCTGCGCCCAGCATCCCGGCTTTGTTATACTGAGTCGCTGAAACGGGGTGGTTAGTATGGAAATTAGTCCTGATGTGCTCGTGCTTTGTCGTCGCTGTGATGCTCCCATAGGTCCTTTATTCCTTCCTCAACCTTATGAAGAGGGCAGACCCAGGGCTAACACCGTTGGCGGTGTTCCTGTATACGTCGCGTGCCCGGCTTGTGGTCACGTTTATAGTTACAGAACTTCGGACATGCGGTTCCGCGAAGAAGGCGCTGCTGAAACTCGCCCAATGCCAAAGAATAGAATTTCGGTGCGAACACGCCGGAATTGCGGGGTTGAAGGTTGCCAGCGGCTTCTCGTAGTCCACACCACAATGATTCCAGGTACGCCAACGTCAGATTTGATGTTAGCCCCGTTGCGGTGGACGTTCCACATTAGATGTAATGCTGGGCATGAAATTCAGAATGTGCCCTTAACCAATTACGATCTCGAAGGCGTCAACACTCCTCCTGAAAAAGTGAATTAGAGGATTAGCCTCCCTCTCCAGCTGCGGCGAAAATTGTGATAGGAGTGATCGTGAACTGGAAGCGTGCTCTTCTGGTTGGGATTGGTTGGGGAATCGGGACCGCTATTGGAATCGCGGCGGTTTTCGGTATCTGGCATGGGTACAGCACCAGGCCGAAACCCTGGAATGCGAACGCGATTACTGGCGAATTTGAACAGGTGGACACTGAAGGCAAGGGGCAGACTTTTCTCTTCTACTTTACGTTGGAGAACCACACCAACAGCGACTACAACCTCGAAAGTAGTTCCGGCGCTGCTCTGTACGCGAGGATTCAAGACTCCAAAAGTCTCATGGCACTAAAGCATGAGCAGGGCGACGTAGACTTTCCGATTTTCATTCCTCAGCATGGCAGGACGCGTATCGCCCTCCACTTGCCGAGCTACGATTACCCCTGGAGAAACGTTAATCCAGGAGACGATGCAAACAAGAAGCAGCACCGTCTCGAAGTGATGAAATATTTGAGTGACGAGATGACCAATCTAAACGGGTTCGAGATTTTCGATCACACCAACCATTACGAAATTGTTCTCCCGTCAGGCTGGAAACAGTCGCCGCCAAAATCCCCGTGAGAAAGGGTCAATGAGGAAACGCGAGGACCGACCTTCAAAAATCATGCTGATTACCCCTCAGAAATTTAGCTGCTGACGCCACTGTTGGCAGGTTATCGTGGCCGGAGCGTTTGGTCCTAGTTCTCCAATAAATTCACTCGCCTGAAGAATTGCCACGTTTCCGGCGCGGTTGACCACCGAGACTCCGGCTTGCATTGCGTCGGCAAATTGCATGCTGGTAGCACTGCTGATGACTAACGTGTCCGTTGAACGTGTGATGCCGACGTAGAAAAGTCTGCGAGATTCCTGTCGTTGTCTTTCCTGTTCGGCCAGCGGAAGGTTGAAATCAACCGAAGGCAAGATACCCGCTACACATCCTGCGATGATGACAACTCTGGCGGTCAGACCTTTGGACTTATGCAGGCTCATGATTCTCACCGAATTGCCCTGGCTTCCAGGAATCTCCGGTTGAGTAATTAAAACGCTGAGTTCCTCCAAGAGTTCTTTCGCGTCTGCTGCATTGGTCATCGCTGCCAGTGCCAGGACTCGCACATCGGCGCAAGGAGGTACATTCGCAGGGAATACATCATCAACAACAGCTTGGAGTGGAGCGTTTTGCAATGCAGCCAGGCGCTGGCTCAACGCCGTAAAACGGGTCCGCAGCGCCGCTATGTATGGAATTCTTACAGTCCCCGCTACAACACCTTGCATCGCATCGTAGGGACTCATTCCCGTCGTTTGACAATGATTTCGCAGTCGCTCATAGGAATTTGTTCGGCCATCGTTAGAAAATGCGCCGAGCCAGGCTCGTAAAGCCGCTCTGTCCTGCGTATTGACCAGCAGAGTCAACACAGCAAAACCTACAGCGGCCTCCTCCGCATCGAGAGCATCTTCGAAGTAGAAACTGCTCGCGGACCAAGCGTAGCCATGCTGCTGCGCTCGGGCATTCAGGCTGTCTCGAATGCCGTTTCCTATCATGCGCCTACTGGATAACACGAGAACTTCGCCTGCTGGAACGTTGGGATTAGTGACGAGGAAGTTTTCGACAAAGGCTGAAAGACACTCAATCTCATTAGCGACCGATGGGTGCTGGACGATGTAGACGGTTCCTTGCTGATTCCCAGGGCAGGGATTCAGGTTCTTCGGGTTCTGTCGAGTGTTGTGGGCAATCAGTGAACTTGCTATTTGAACGACACGCCGCGGACATCTCCGGCACTCGATTAGTGCCTCATCGTGTGTATTTTGGTGAGTTGTTGGATACTCTACGATTCCTTCTGGATTGGCGTGCCGGAAGCTGTAAATGGATTGGTCTTCATCGCCCACAATCGTTACATCCGCGTTCCCTGCAAGCAGATCAATCAATTCCTGGTCGGCTTTGTTCAGGTCTTGATACTCATCAACGAGAACGTTCGCGTATACCGGAATGTCAGGATGTCCGGGATTGTTGCGAATGAAGTCGTATGCAATCGGGATTAGCTCACCAACGAGCATCGCCCGGTGGAAACGTAGCCAGTTCTTCAGAGCCGTATCAAACTGTTGCTCCACAGGATTCGTTGGCCAACCTGGAACGTTGTGTTGGAGTTTCGCCCAATATGCCTCAAACGCTTTAATCAGTCGTTTTACTTCGCGTTTTCCGCCGAAGGCGTCCTTTAGATCGTTGACCATCATCTCTAGTTCATGGCCGAGAAGCGGTCGAGGAATACGTCCTGTGGCCGCGAAGACTGCGGCTCTTCCCAATATCGAAAAACTCAAGCTGTGCAGGGTCTTTGCAGATACCTGGTTGGCACCAGGAACACCAAGGGCCGTCAGCTTATCAACCAAATCGTGAGCCGCTGTGCGAGTAAACGTGACAGCAAGAATCTCTGTTGGCGTGACGCCTGCCTCTAGCAGCCGCGCAACACGTTTCATCAATGCATATGTTTTCCCGGTGCCCGGACCCGCGAGGACACGCAGTGGCGAATTCGGATAACCCGCGATGGCGAGATGCACGCCAACCAGTCCTGTATCCCAAGCCACCTTCAAACCTCCCACGCAGGCTTAGCCTCGTCCTCTTGTTTTGGCATGGTATAACACTGATAGCTGTATCAAAAATGAAACAGGTTTGTTTGACTACCGATGGCGCGTGTATCGGGAATCCAGGTCCGGGCGGATGGGCTTATGTTCTTCGGTATAAGGACCGCGTCCGAGAATTGAGTGGTGCAGAGCGTAACACGACAAATAACAGGATGGAGCTTCGGGCAGTGATTGAGGGGTTGCGTGTATTGAAGAAACCTTGCGCAGTTCTTGTCAGGACAGATTCAAAGTACGTAAAAGATGGAATGACGAAATGGATTCATAAATGGAAAGCCCAGGGATGGGTCCACAAGGTAAAAGGCAAGCCGGGAACGCAGCCCATTAAGAACCGCGAGTTGTGGGAGGCAATCGAGCGATTGCAGCGCATTCACGTCGTTGACTGGGAATGGGTGAAGGGACATGCAAACGACGAAGACAATAAACGGTGCGACGTGCTGGCTGGAATGGCTTCTCGTTCGGTGAACAAGCTGCGTTCATAGGTCGGTTATGCCAGATCGTGCATCAACGGGCTTCCTGATTCACGTATCGGTAGGATATAAAACATCGTGCCACTGTCGGGAGGTTATATTCACGATCACTGCAAGCTGCTGTTGCTGCAACGAGTCGATACAATCAAGCCCGGTTCATATCTACAGGCAGTCCTGCCGCCCTAATCTCGCTCGCCAGTTTCAAGCGCCAGCCGCCAGCAGCGTCATATGGTACGTAAACCACACCATGAAAGTCAGATGGAATTTCAACTCCTTCGACGTACAGAGCGCAAACACGCGAGCGACCTAGTCTCCCGATAAAATATCCCAACTCCAGAATGACGTTCTGTCTTGCCCTAGGCTCAAGTTTTCCGCCGGACGCTAAACCGCCGACATCGTCAGGGGTCAGCAGCACGACCGCAAATCCCACGTCAGCGTGCGCCTCGAATTTTTCAATAACGGTCCTGCCCATATTCGGCTGCTCGTGGAGAATAATCGTATGCAAATCGAGTTTTTCCAGGAATCTGGCTACCGATTCAGTAACGGCCTCGTCGTGGCCGTGGACCAGAAAAACGTTCCGCGAGTCGGATGCGACCGTAACTGGTCCTCTGCTTTTAGCTGACGCTGGTTCCATCGGTCCCATAATCAATTCCAATTCCGCGAGGGAGCTTTTGAGCATCCCATCAAGTGCCTCCACACGCTTATCGAAATTATTCTGAATTAGCCCTTCGCTCATGCCTCCCATCTGGTGCTGGCCTGCCCATTTTGCATGATGAAATTGGCTGACGTTATTGCTGTCCTCGCCAAAGCCGTGCGTGAGGATATTTTCGGTAAGATTCCTCCAAGACTGTTCTGCGTTCTCGACCTGCCGATAATTCTTTCCACGAAACTGATCGAGGTCAGCAAGTTGCTTCTTCAGAGCCTCGTAAGTTTTGGCTGGTGGCCAGTCAGGTGGTTTTGGCGGTGGAGGGTTTGGTCGGCGTGGCATAGGCCAAGAGGATACACCCGCTCTTTACCAGGACGCCACTCACCTCTTATTTTAAGACCAACCAACCTGCGCTTGAATGTTAAGTTAAACCACTGCGAACTAGAGTCCAGGCAGTTGAGGAGACGCTTATGGGTCTTGCGGAAGACTTGAAAGCATTACAAGAGCTACGTGACAAGGGTGAGTTGTCTGAGTCGGCCTATGCAGCGGCAAGGGATGCTGCCGTAGGTAAAGCGGGTTCTCAGCCCGTTACAGCGGCTAACACAAAGCCGCTAATCAGCAAATTTACAAAGATATTTCTTGCGGCTGTAATTTTGCTTGTGGGTCTCGGCATCTTCATGAACATCTACGAGAAAGGGAGCAAGGGACAAAGCGTCAATCTTTTGCACCAGTCGGAAACGGTTACGGATGAGATCGAGAACGTTCCGGCATCGTCTTGGAAGGCTATCAATTACAATTTCCCGGCAGGCGGCAAATTGGACATCACCGTCCGGGTTGTGAATGGCAATCCTATTGATATTTTCCTGATGCCTGCCGATCAGATGGACACAGTGAAAAAGAGCGGGTGGGGAAACGTGAAGACCTACGGCGATTTCAACGCGACCAAGGCCATGACATATCACCGTACAGCGCAATTAGGCCCTGGAAGCTATTGTTTGGTGTTACGAGATACTTCGCTCGGGATACTGTCCGCTCGCGCCTCGGATGTTTCGGTGAAGTCGATACTGACGCCTTAGATGATGTTTAGCCTGGAGCAACAATTTGCTGTCGCAAACCTTACTTAGGTCTTACCTAGACAACAGAGTTGTAATCGCACTGATCGCTGTCGTCATCGGTTGGGCTCTTGCTCAAGGCACTGTACTGGTCAGAGATTTTTATCGTTCGTGGAGACTAAAACGGGCACTACTAGAGGAACTAGAAGACTTAAGAGAGCAACTGGAACGAGTAGTCATAAGTTATCGCCGTCAGTTGCAGGTGTACGCTCTCAACGGCATTGAGCCTGCTATACCAAATGCTTTGCCAAACTTGTTTTTCAAACAGTATTACAAAGACGTTTTTTATGACCTTAATAGGCAACAAAGACTTTCATTTCAGCTAATCTACGGAACGATTGACAGCCTAAACGAGGGGAACAGAGAGATTTCCAATTTCATACGGGCGACATCGGAGAAGTTGAAGGAACTCAAGAAAAATAAAGACGAGTTCGACAGCACGGTAGAAGATTGGGGAAATCGCGTTAAAGCACTTTATTACATGGCTCGTGACGCGATGTTCCATATAGATTTTCACTTGAGAAATCGGAAAAGCCCCGTGTTGGACTTCCTTGGACCGATGCACCAGAGCTATCTAAGATTTAACGAGGAAGTGAAACTAGAGATTGAAAACGTCATTGTGGACGCCAGAAAGCTTAACCGGGAAGACTTCGAGAAATTTTATGATGACAAACTCTTTCCGCCTCAAAAAGCAGGGAACGGGTAGCCCACAACGGCACCCCTCGGTAAGTCTTATAAGTTACGGCAGATCATTTACGCTGTGCTAGGCTCTCCACATGGTTAGGCCAGAACCGAAACCGTGTAAGCGTTTTGCCCACCAGAAGGCTTGGACAACAGCTTTCGAAAAGCATCTGCCCAAGTGTAAAGCCTGCCAAGCTGTTATCGCCTATCTTGTCCAGGAATCGGAATTCGACCTGTACGTGCGTCGGCATCGAAACTGAACGAGTACGTCATTCAAAATTGGCGTTATACTCTCAGCGTTCTAAGGAGCACATCGATGGTTTATGAACGTCAGAAAAAGACCCGAGAGGAGTTGAAGCGAATTCCACGCGGGTTAAGAGGAAGTCCACAGAACCTAGTGAGGCAAATCGTCACTTCTCAATACCAACATGGAAAGAGCTTCGACGAAAGCGTTCAGATCGCTACAAATTTTGTCCGTCAACAGCACCCGAACTTTACTCCCAAAATCTTGCCACCACTCTGAAACTAATGTCGAATCCCCTCCCTGAAAACAACCTGACGGGCCTTTTCGGGGAGTTGCTCGTCCAAATCCGGTTACTACAATACGGAGTTCAGGCGGCTCCTCCAATCGAGGATTCCGGTAACGATCTGATTGCGGTCAACGGTAAAGAATTTCGGACAGTTTCTGTGCGGACCACGACTAGTACAACCTACACGAAACCGAAGAACGAGCGAATTTATGATGTTCTTGCCGTTGTATGTTTGGATGGTGAGGACAATGTAGTACGCCTAGATAACTCACAAATTTTTCTCATTCCACAACCAGTCGTAGCGGATGCCCCGACTAATGCCAAACTCTTAGGGAAGTACGCTTTCTCTAGGGGCCACGTGGAAAAGCTATTCGGGAAATTGTCGGTCTGAGGCGTCTTACCTTTGCGACGAGCAGCCAAGGTGGGGCGTAGAATGCCTAGTTGATGGGATTATGGCGTCTCGTGTACGACCATGCCGATTAATACGGCTCTGTCCTGATCGATGCCGAGCGTGCTCAGGTGTTTTCCTTTGATATCGTGGGCAGACGCCAATCCAATTATCCACGGGTGCTGGGTCGGGACCCCTTTGTCCTTGAGCGACGGGAAATCCAGTTCGCAGGTTTCGATGCTGATTCCGTAGACAGATGACACACGGTAGTACTTCCACTCGTTGGTCCAGTCGGAGCTTTTCTTGTCCACGTAAAATAAATCTATTCTCGGAACGGAAGTCATGGTGGCATTCTACCATGCGAGCGTAATAGGTTAGAATCGCCACCATGATTGATATTCGCAGCGAATTTCATGATATTTCAACACTCGCGGCCCGGACCGCCGATGCATAATCAACTCTTTGCTGGGAGGGAAAGCAAATGACAGTCAGCCCCAAGTTCAGCCAACAAACGTTCGACCACATGCGGCGGTTGATTCAAACAGTGAAACAAAGGGCTAAGTCCCAACACGATGTCGCCACGTCTCTCGATGCGGAACTACTTGACGCGCTTCTGTTGCGGTTTGTAGAGGATTTGATCGCGGCAGACTCGATCACTGTTCAGGATGTTAAAGTCTAGTTCGGCCAGCGGCATCCTATCCCTCGGGCTAACTTTACTCAGCAGACGCAGAGAGCCGTGCTTTCCCGATTCTTCTGGCTGTATTCCTTCATTTCCTAGTAGCTGAAAGACCTACCCTGAGCGTGTGTCTCGCCGTGATATGCTCGCCGCGTTCTCGCAAAAGGAGGGCCAATGTCCTACAGCAAACTGTTTCTGCTTTGCGTTGGGCTTGCTCTGTTCCATGTTGATTGGTAGAAAGCAACGTTAACTGTGTTGGCCCACGTAGCAATCAGCTTGGTCGAAACATGGAACCGAGAACGGCGGCTCAAAAAGATTCTTGATAACGAATTTGCCGATGGCTGGACTACGTATGAGTACGATTCAGCAATTGAAGTGAAGGAACGGATTGCACGCCTAAAAATTGGCAGCAGCGAAGACAACGCCGTGATTGTTCGACTAGCACAAATACTGTACCGGATGGCTGTGGTCTGAAAATGCCTACGAAGACAGAGTATCTGCTATTCTGCGATGCTTCACGAGACCTACTTCGTGAGATTCACACTAGAGGCCCAATTTCCCTGTCAACGAGTCCGCCGATTTATATCACCCGACCAACAGTGACGGGCGGCAGCTTTCTCGAAACGATGTTCAATCCGAATCAGGTGAATGCAATACTCGACGGCATTCGCAGGTGCGCTACTCTTTCTTACAGCTACGACCCCACAGCGGCGGTACAAGATGGCGCAAAGGAAACTCTCATTCAAACTCACGTAGCGTTTCAGTTGGTGAAACCCACGAGGTGGTTCGCCAAGTACTGGTTCAGAACGGACGACGCGGGGCATATTGAGTTGATAGCGGATGGACTCGGCCTAATTCATCTTGACAATCCGTTGCCCTATATGTCGTATCAGCAACACCACACGATTTCACCGGAAGACGTTGAATCAGTGAAACGCATATTGCCCAGGCTGCTTCACGCTTTCTCTCCTGCAATCGGTTCCGGTTCATGGAGTCATCCATCTGGGCCAGTTCATCGAGCACTCGTCATGTATGCGCAAGGGTATCTCATGGACAAGTTTGGTGAGTTGAGGCAATTCCTATGGGCAATGGCCCTCGATTGTCTCTTTTCCTCAAAACTTGATAAGAGAAAGCGTGGTGCTCAGACCATAGACCAACGATTGCGAACGCTTCTGGGAGCCGAATTTGCACCCTACAAGGATGTGTTGGTTCCCGGACACCAGACAAGGCCGGACCACAAGCTATGGAGAGTTGCGAAGGACATCTTCACTCTGCGGAATGCCGTCGCCCACGGCCTAACGATACCGGACGCATGGCTCACGCCTCCAGGTCGCGAACCTTTTGACGGCTACGCCTACCAATTGGCGGAATGTACAGAGATTCTCTTACGGCGAACTCTTCTGACAATCTTGAACGACCAACGGATATTCGACATCTTCGTAGACTCACGAAAACTTGACAGATATTTTGGTTGAGACCGCTCCATAAAATTCGGCGGCAACATGGCAAAGAAACGCTCAACAGCCACTCCGATAAAAGACCCGACCCTCTTCGAAATGGACAAGCTGGAAGAGGCTGGCTCCGTCGCAAATTCGCTCCAGATCGGGCGACCGTACTCTCTGCCGGGAATCCTCCTCGGCACTTCCGCTTTTACCGCAACCGGACCCCGATGCCCGAATGAACTACATGCGTAAGATTTGGATGAACCGAGAGGCGAGATACAAAGCTACGTACAACCAGACGAAATGACCGAAGAACAGACGCAATCACACTAGGAGGAAAGAAAGTTGCGCAACTTCACTAGACGCTGTGACAGAAGGTACTTGGAGAAATCGCGGTAGCGGCGCTTAGAATCGCCACGGGTCTGCACGGCCTCGCCAGCTTGATTATATCCGAAACCAAACATGCGGTCCCGCTTGCCGCCGACAGTTCGCACGCTTCGCAAGAACTTCCGCATTTCCGATTGAGAAAAGAGAAGTATTTGAGGTATCCACCACGACCCAAGCTCTCGACGTTGGGCCAAGTCTACTGCGGGATAGAGAGAAACCAAGCAGAAGAAATCTGCTTCTGGAGGGCACTCAAAATTGTTGAACCAAGTTCCGTAGCGAAAAGGTCTCTTGGCCCGAGCCGTGGTTTTCGGCTTAGAGTACGTCCTTGATGATTTGACCTGAATACTTGCCACTCGAACCATGCGGTTGCTGCGCTTTGCGATCAGAAGGTCTACACCCGGCTGTTGGCGCGAGAGTGGAAGATATAAAGAGTAGCCCTTCTTGGCTGGAAGCAATCGGGCAAGCTGCTGCGCAACGCAGAACTCAGAATAGGGAAGTGAGAAAATGGGTTCCATTTGCTCTTCAGGGCTACTTCGGCCTATCTTCCTTCGTTCGCAAGAACTCCACTTCTTCCACTAACCCACGCGCTACAAAGACAGCTTTGTCTGCCCCACTTAACACGTAGTATCCCTGTTCGGTTTCATCAATAAGCGAAACCGTTGGGTTCTCTGAATCAAGCGCAGGTAATTTCTTGGATAAATGAAGAATGATAGGAACAGGTGCGCCACCGCCAAATTGGTGCGGGATTGCGGGATATAGCATGGTTGCGTAAACGCCGAATATAGCTGGCACAATCGTCAGAAAAAGCCGTTCCCATTCCGTCCTACGTACTTCTTCTGGATTGCTTATCTTGAAGGAAGTTTGAAGGGTGAACAGGCAGACCAAAGAGAGCCAAACAACGAACCAAAACATGCTCCGGTGGCCGTACCTAAACAGAACGATGAGTAGTGCAATGGTGTTAAGCGCGGAGAGAACCACAAAGAAATAAGGGTGAGCGTTGAATCGTTTCTGGCCGATAACTCCTAGAGCAACCGAGACCGCCGCTAGGATGATGATTAAAGCGGCCCCCGTTCCAGTCCGTATAGGGAAGCCTGAGAACAGGAAAGATAAAGGGAATGCGAGTCCTGTACATGCAAACGGAATGGACAACGCAACATCTGCAATTATGAAAGACCTGTTTTGGGGCGTAACTACCACTGCGAAAACGTTTACGTGTTGGGCGGTCAAACCGAAGAGCGAGAACATCCTAAACGTCAGAACCATTCCAAGGGAGACAAGAATCACGAACACAGTTCCAACGGCGATCACCTTTGTACGAAAAAGGCTGAAATCAGCGATTCCGTAAGTGGCATCAAAGATGGAGACGATAATAAATCCGAAAAGATAGACGAGGCCTGCCCCGACGACCAAAACGTGTGACGAGGTTTGAAGTAATGCAGATGTACGGTTTTCTGGCATAGGACTGATGTTGCGGGAAGTTTTTCATATAGACCTAGGCAATGTCCAATGTAGAAGTACCCGCGGAAGGGACGCGCTCGATTTTCAATGCCGGGTGCCGGACCAGGAGGCTAGCGAGGCTGAGAAGGACGAGCCAGATTCGCTGCCATAAGATCAACCTGGTGTGGTAAGTTTAATCACTCCCAAATCTCGAATGGTTGGAAAGCCCGGTGCAAGCTGGGCTTTTTCTTTTGAATCGTGAGCAGCTAGCTCTGTTTTTCCGGTCGATAGTCTTTGCACTTGCACCCGGGATACCAACACGGGTGTGTCACCGCTCCCGATGTGATTTTCTTGTGATGAGCACCGATGCCGTGATGGCAGCGACAAGGTTTCTTCGAGCGAAGAGAATAAAACCGGCGGTCGGGCACGGTGAATTTTAGCATGGGCGATGTGGCGTCAGCGGAGGGGTGGGACGCCCCTCGGAGGAAGAGCGTCCCGGGTCACGTAATAGGTGAATGTATGTTGGGGACAAGCATGCAGCCGCGAAGGTGGTGGAGCAATACAGGAAAAACCTGAATAACGATTGGGGGCTTTCGCCGATTGAGCGCACTCTCGCTACTACGACCAACAAGCGATTAAAACGCAGGGTTCTTCAGTGGTGGATGGTACAGGTCCGCACTGCTTCTTCGATTCGCCCAATGTCTGCATCAAAGCGGTGGAAACCAACTCGGTATTCTTCGTAGGGTTCTTCGTCGAAAATCCGCAGGATCGCAAAATCAACAACAGAATCCACGCCCGGTTTCGGGAATTCCTGCCCAACATAGTGGGAGGAATGCAAATTTAAGAGACATTTGCCGGCTCTGTTGATTTCCTCTGGATGTAGGGGCAGCCTGAGGCGGTAAAGGTTGTAGGTGAGGCCGAGGAGCAGCGCTTGGCGGATCTGTGAACTCAGACAGCGGCCTGGAGCCCTGGCGGAGAGTTTGCGTTTCACCACC
>WNFR01006934.1_pt1 | contig 15456 bp, 17 predicted proteins | sample 5400221 | NCBI WGS metagenome assembly WNFR01 (sample SAMN13153357, study PRJNA577476) | soil metagenome | isolation source: 40 cm soil under Madrone tree | place: USA:California | collected 2016-06-14 | reverse complement strand
GCAAACTGCCCATCGGGCAGGTCGGGTCAAGACCGCAGCCGCGCCCCGCGCGGTGGCGCGCAGCGCCAGCCTTGAGGCGGCCTGACCGATGGGCCACCCCCGACTTTCCGGCTTGACGGCGTCCACGGTAGATGGCCGGCACAAGGCCGGGCACAAACGATTGGCGTCGGTGCCGGACTGCACCATTAGAATGAGTCTGAGCACTAGCCGATGTGATGCAACACTTTCCGCCTGCGCTTTTTTTGAAAATCTGGATCCGTCACCGTACTTTGGGTTCACGAGTGAAGCACCCAAGGGCCAACGTCTCGCCAACTGCGCCTGTGCACGGCTACAGCTCCGCTGTCAGAGAGAACCCACGCGCGTCTTGGTGTGTCACTGCGTCGATTGCCGGCGCCGGACGGGAAGCGTGTTCGGCATTGCCGCCTTTTCGAGCGCGGCGCGGTGAGCGTCATACAATTCGGCCGTGGGAAAAGCTGCTGACGTTTCACTTCTGCCCAGAGTGCGGGTCGACGTTGTTTTGGGCCGGAGTGCATACCGCAACTCATCGGCGTCGCCATCGGTGCAGTCGCCGACCCCTCTTTCCCGCAGCCGGAACGATCCACGACAAACACGCCTGGCCTAGCCCTCCAGGCGACATCCGTGCCGTCGAAGCTATGCCGCCACCGCGCAGCCCGAGCGGCTGCCGCTCTCAAGGCAGGTAGCCGCGAATCCCGAAGGGTTCGTCGATCAGCGGCGGAAAAAGAGTTATGCAATAAGACGATTATTATTCCGTATGAAATTTCTGACACGATTCCTGTTACCCGATCCTTGGGCCGTTCGGCGGCCGGCGAGGGCCGCACGATCCGCGGTCGGTCGGGGAGCGGGGCATCTTTGGGGCACGATCCTGCAGCCGGTAGCGCCGGAGCTACGCTCTGCACAGTTGCCGTTTGGTACGGCGTAACACCGGTCGGGATGCTGGCGCCGATACTCGCTGCACGCGCCGCGAGGGCCCCTATGTGGGGTCTGATGGACTTGAAATCCGAGGTCCGGGAACGCGCCGGCGTGGCTCAGCTCTACGGACCTTTGCTGCCAGCGCTTCTCGATTTGCAGCATCCTTGTCGGCTGCTTCCTTGGCCAGCCGAAGCGCGCGTAGCCGCGCGGTCTTCTCCGCCTCGGCTCGCTGTGCGGGAGTGCCGGCCTCAGTTTGGTAATTGATTTTCTTTTTTGTCTTGAACTGCTCCTCCGCACGCCGCCGGCTTGCCTCACCTGATAGGGGTTGGGAACGCATTGGCGCGGCCTCCGCTCTACGGGTGGACGATCTCACCGGGCAGCACCTGCTTCCCGGAATATCGTTGGAGCCAGTTTCGAGCCGCGTCCTCGGCAGAGAATCCACTTATGGTGAGGCATCTGACCTGTCGCCCCGCTTTTTGTTCTCGCGGCATGGTGCTATCTCCTTGCTTCACGCGCCTCGGCCGGTGGACTTCGCCACAGCTTCCGGCCAGCTCAGCGGGAGAGCACTCGTTGATTACAATTCGCTCTCGCGGTTGGCCGGCGGATGCGTGGTTGCGCACAGTCGTTCGCCCGACTAAACCCCCAGGCAGAGTCTTCCTTCGAGGCTTCTGTAATAGGTGGGTGCTCGCGTGGGACATTCAAATCAATTGTGAAAGATACATACGGGAGGCTAAAATCATCGGTGTAAGTAAAATTTCCGACCGGTTTACCTCATTTGTGAGCCTCCTGGTAAAACTCGCAATCGACACCATATCTAGTAGACCAGAATAGCAAGGGATTCGTCGAATGTATATTTCCTTGGCAGATAGTCGTGCTACGGGCTTTATGAAATGGGCCGAGGCTCACCAGCCGGAACCTGGCGATGCTCGCGCCAGAGCGGGCGACAGCAGCGCGGTCACGGCTCCGGATCTCGCTGAAGGGGCGACCACACCACCCGAACAGCCGCATCGTCCATGGCTCGTGCCCGGGGCAGGTAGGCTCTAAAAAGACGCGGCTGGCCAGGGCTTCGAACTCGAGACACGATTTTAGCGGCAACGAGCCTAGTCGTGATCGGACACAGGTTACGGGTCAAGCCCAACTTGGTCCGTTTTGGTCCACGGCAGGGTCAGCCGATCACCTATCATCCCAGGGGGTTAAATGATCGACGATCGTCCCGCGACCGCTATCGAATTTGGCGCACCGCGGTTTACCAATAGACCAAGGTACGCCGAATGCCACTGCTCCCGGGCGACGCTTGACGACCTTCTGTTGGACGAGGTGATGGCGCCTGTCCTGCGCAGCGCAGGTTACGGACCGAATGAATTTCGCGAGATGATGACGGAGATGGCGTGGACCTTGGCCCGCCTTCCCTAACGCATAAACTGTCACCGTAACCCCAACAACCGTAGCACGCGTCCCGCGGAAGAGCGCACGCTTTTCCGCTCGAGGGTTGTGCCTGCGGGTCTCTCTCGATCCGGATGGTGCCGCATGCCCCCGAGATTTCCTCGCAATGACACCATTTTTGCTGTCATTGCGGGCAAAGCGAAGCAATCTCGCAACATATGTTGCCGACGATCGTGATCATCAACGGTAGCAGGAGCCGCCGATGACGATCTGTGGGGAGGTGCCTTGAGGTTGCGATTTCGATGACCTGAAAATTGCCTAGGTTGCTCTCTAATATTGCCGATCCTTGCACCTCCGAGCCGCCGCTGGCCTGGCGCCGGGGTTCTATGGGTGGAGGGACTCTATCAGGGGGCGGGACGGGATATTCAACTCTAGGGTGCGGTTTTGCTCTATATCCAACGTATTTTGATACCCAGGGTATTTTGCGCAGGTGAGGAACCTCAGTTCAATCGCCGGTTATGGCGCGTGCGGCTTCGGGAGCGCTGGCGAAGAAGCGGTTCTCGGGGCGCGGCAGGCCGAGGTTTTCGCGCAGGGTCTTTCCTTCGTATTCGCGGCGGAAGAGGCCGCGGCGCTGCAATTCGGGGACGACCCGGTCGACAAAATCGTCGAGCCCGCCGGGTACATACGGGAACATGATGTTGAACCCGTCGCAGGCGTCGCTCAAGAGCCACTCCTCCATCTGGTCGGCGATCATTTTGGGGGTGCCGACCAAGGCGAGGCCGCCATAGCTGCCGGCGATCTGGGCCAACTGACGGACCGTCAGGTTGTCGCGCCGGGCGCGTTCGATGACCCGGTCGCGGCCGCTCTTGCTGGCGTTGCTCTCCGGGATCTCGGGCAGCGGCCCGTCGAGGTCGAAGCCCGAGGCGTCGTGACCGAGTGCTATCGACAGCGAGGCGATGCCGCTGTCGGGGTGCACCAGGCTGTCGAGCAAGGCGCGCTTCTCGCGCGCATCGGCGGCGGTCTCGCCGACCACGACGAGGGCGCCGGGCAGGATCTTGATGTGATCGGGGTCGCGCCCGACCTTTTTCGCCCGCTGCCTGACATCGGCGTAATAGCGTTGCGCGTCGGCGAGCTTGCCGCCGCTGGCAAAGATCACCTCCGCGGTCTCGGCGGCGAGCTGGCGGCCCGCATCGGAGGCGCCGGCCTGGACGATGACCGGCCAGCCCTGGATCGGCCGGGCGATGTTCAAGGGGCCGCGCACCGACAGAAACTCGCCCTTGTGGTCGAGCACATGCATGCGCTCCGGGTCGAAATAGAGGCCGTCCTCGACATCGCGGATGAAGGCGTCCTCGGCCCAGCTGTCCCAGAGGCCGGTCACGACATCGAAGAACTCGCGGGCCCGGCGATAGCGCTCGCCATGCTCCATATGCTCGGTCAGCCCGAAATTGAGTGCGGCGTCGGGGTTGGAGGTGGTGACGAGGTTCCAGCCGGCGCGCCCGCCGCTGATGTGGTCGAGCGAGGCGAAACGCCGCGCGATCATGTAGGCGGGCTCGAAGGTGGTCGACGCGGTGGCGATCAGCCCGAGATGCTCGGTCACCATCGCCAATGCCGGCAGCAGGGTCAGCGGGTCGAACGAGGTGACCGTGGCGCTGCGCTTCAGTGCCGCCATCGGCATGTTCAGCACAGCCAGATGATCGGCCATGAACCAGGCATCGAAGCGGCCACGCTCCAGGGTCTGCGCGAAACGGATCAGGTGTTTGAGATTGAAATTGGCGTCGGGCCAGGCGCCGGGGTAGCGCCACCAGGCGGTGTGGATGCCGACCGGGCGCATGAAGGCGCCCAAATGCAATTGGCGTGGTCCCGTCATCGCTGCCCCGTGTTTGGTGTTGCCCCATCATGGGCCGGTCGCCGCAGGGACCGCAATATGCGCGGCATCGGGCGGTAAGGCTGCTATCGTGGTTCCTCACTCAACCAAGGATAAGATCCGTTTCATGCCCCGCTCGCACGACGCTCCGCCCATCACGCTCGATCGCGCTCTCGAAGTGGGCCCCGACGACTGGCAGGCGCCCGGGTTTTACCAGCTGATGACGGCACTTGTCGTGCCGCGGCCGGTCGGCTGGATCTCGACCATTTCAGCGGCCGGGGTGCCCAACGTGGCGCCCTATTCGTACTTCAATCTGATGGGGAGCGATCCGCCCTACGTCGCGTTCGGCTCGTCCGGGGTCAAGGACAGCCTGGCGAACCTTCGCGAGGTGCCGGAGTTTGTCGCGAACATCGTCACGATGCATCTCTTGGAGCGGATGAATTTCACCTCCGGCGATTTCCCGCGCGGGGAGGACGAATTCGACTGGGCGGAGCTCACCGCCGTGCCGGCGGCAAAGGTGCGGCCCTACCGCGTCGGCGAAGCCAAGGCGCATCTCGAATGCGAGGTCGCCCAGATCGTCACCGACCGCAACACCAACATCGTGCTCGGCCGCATCGTCCACGCCCATGTCGATCCGTCGGTATGGAAGAATGGGCGGATCGATCCGCGGCTGCTCGACCCGGTGTGCCGCCTCTCGGGCTCGGGTTATGCGGCACTCGGCGAGCTGGTCAACGTCCAGCGCCCGCAGTGGAAGAACATCGAGGGCACCATCGGGATCGACGCCATGCCGCGTGCCGAGCGGCGCTAGCGTGGCCATCTCCGACAACCGCGCCGGCGATGAGATGGCGGGAGGCATCCGCCGGATCTAACTCCACCGGGGGTCGAAGTAGGTCGGTAACTGTCCACCAAGCGCCGTCTGAGGGAGCACTTCGCGGATCGTTGGACTGGAGGCTCAGTGGGTGTCGAAGAATGTCTGGTAGGCGGCGACCTTCATATTCGAGGTCAGCCCCGGGGTGCCAACGAAGCTGATTAACCAATCTCCAACCTATCGCGCTCTATTTGAGCCGGAAGGAAAGGTCTCCGTCCAGTTGTCGCTGTCGAAGAGAGCGAGAGAACCATGCCAAAACACGTACTCGTGGTCGACGATGACCGTGATCACGCGGAGAGCGTGGCCGAAATCCTTGAGATGCGCGGCCACCGGGTAGAACTCGCCTATACGGGCGAGGAAGCAATCGCGCGCTTCTGCGAGGCTGATTTCGACATGGTGTTGATGGACGTTAAGCTGCCCGGAATGAACGGCGTCCAAACCTTCTTCGAGTTCAGGAGGGTGCGAGCCGACGCACGGGTGCTAATGATGACTGGTTATAGCGTCGAGCAACTCGTCGCCCAAGCTGTGGACAATGGCGCGCTCGGTATCCTGCGTAAGCCTTTCAACGCCGCCGACTTGCTGACTGCGGTGGACAACGTCAAGCCGCGCGGCATCGTGCTGATCGCCGACGACGACCCGCTGTTTACCGAGAGCATAATGCCCGTGCTCGCGGCGCACGGTTACCATGTTGAGACTGCCGGTACTGGCGAAGAAGCGTTGCAGAAGCTTTCGAGTGGTGAGATTGACTGCTTGCTGCTTGATGTCAGGATGCCGGTATTGTCCGGGATCGAGGTTTATCAAAGGCTAAGAGAAGCCGGTCGGCTGGTGCCGACAATTCTGGTCACTGGTCATGCCTCGGATGAGGAGACGCGGAAACTCTGCCCGATGACGCAAGGTCTGCTTATCAAGCCGTTTGATCCGGCGGCGCTGCTGCGCGCTGTGGGCGAGCTCAGCTTGCCGGCCCATCGCCACCCTCGGTAAGGTCGAGCCCTGATTGACGGTACCAGGCCTCGCGATGCGGGTTCTTTAGAAAGAATTAGCAATCTTCCCGCAGCCTATCGGCGTGCGGCGGGAGACAGCTATGGGCGGGGCTCGAGAGGTGAAGCTCTTCCTGAGGTCGCGAGCAGGATCAGCCTTCTTAAGATTCATGCTGGTCTGCGGACTGCTGTCTGCTGGCGTAACATATGGCTTTTACAGATTGAGCCTCACCTCCTTCACGGCCAACAAGGGGGAAGAGAAGATCACTGCACTGCAGTTGGTCGAGGCCTTCGTCGCCAACTATTCGAATCTCCGCAGTGAGCTCGGGGCCGATAAGGCGCCAGTTCCAGCGTCATTCCGCGCTCACTCCATCGAGCTGTTCAACAAAGCGCGCGACGCCGACAATGTGTTGCGGTTGCGGTGGGTCGGGCGTCCCGGGCATTTTATCGGCACGCCGCCAACGGACGCGGCAATGGCCGACGCCATCGAGGCATTTTCCGTCGAGGCCGATCCGAGGCCGCGTGCGGGCTTTCTGACGGTCGGCGGCCAGCAAGTCTTCCGCACGATCTACCCGTCTTTCGCCAGCCAACAAAGCTGCGTGGATTGCCACAACAAGCTCCAGCCCGAAGAGCATTGGCAGCTGGCTGAGCTTATGGGCGCGTTCTCGATCGACGCGCCTGCCGGGCCGTTCCTGCACAGCCTGTATTTGCAATGTTTGGGTATCGGGCTCGGCCTCTTTGCCGCGATGGGCGGCATCGGACTGGCGATCTCAGTGCTGCATTATCGCCAGCTCGCCGAGCGCGAAGCCGCGCAGGGGCGCCTCAAGGAAAGCGAGACGCGGTTCCGCGACTTCGCCGAAGTCTCCTCCGATTGGTTCTGGGAGCAAGATGCGAATTTGCACATTTCCTTCGTATCCGAAAACGAGGTGTCAAGAAACCTGCAGGCTACCAATGCGAGCCAGCTGGGCAAGACCCGCTGGGAGATCGTCACGCGTGGGTTTACCGAAGAGCAACGGCGCGTCCATCAGGCCGATCTCGACGCCCGGCGGCCGTTCCAAAGATTCCGCTTCCAGCGGGACAACGCAGACGGCCAACTACGACACGTTGAACTCAACGGCAAACCCGTTTTCGACAGCGCCGGCCGTTTCAAAGGGTATCGCGGAACTGCGAGGGACATCACTGCAGAAATCGCCAACGAAATCGAGTTGGGACGCCGGGTCGAGGAGCGGACTGCAGAATTGCGTCTGATACAGGGCGAACTCTTGCGCAAGGAGCGGTTATCGACTCTGGGCCAGTTCACCGCGACCGTCGCTCACGAGCTCCGCAACCCACTGAGTGCGATCCGCAATACGGTGTTCTCGATTGCCGAGACCGCCGCCGCGCGGGGCCTCAAACTCGACCGTCCGCTCGCCCGCCTCGAACGAAGCATAGAGCGCTGCGACCGGCTGATCGCCGACCTTCTCGAATACACGCGCGTTCGCGAGATCCAGCGCGTATTACTTCCACTGGACGAGTGGCTCGGCGAGGTGCTCGACGAGCAAAAGCTGCCGGAGAGCGTCACGCTGAAGCGCGATTTCGCGGCGCCCAGTGTCCAGGTCAGCCTAGATCCGGAACGGCTGCGCCGTGTTGTCATCAACCTCGTCGACAACGCCTCGCAAGCCCTGACGGAGGTTCAAGGCGCTGCGAGCGGCCGCGAGCCGGTCCTGACAGTGATCACGAGCGCAGCGGGCGGCATGGTGCGCCTCCGCTTTGACGATACCGGGCCCGGGATTGCTCCTGATGTGCTTCCCAAAGTCTTTGACCCGCTCTTCAGCACCAGGAGCTTTGGTACCGGGCTCGGACTACCCACGGTCAGGCAGATCGTCGAACAGCACGGGGGCGCCATCGAGATCGCGAGCGAGGTCGGTCATGGCACGTCGGTTCTGGTGACACTGCCGCTGGTAGCAACTCTGACGGAGCTGACGGCATGAGCGGCCGCTCGCGAACGCGCGAGGTCGGGTCGCTGCGATCGGTGCTGATCGTCGACGACGACGCCGATTTCAAAGAATCGCTCGCCGACATCCTCACGGCGAAGGGTTACGACGTGTTCGCGGTCGGCGCTGCCGATACGGCGGTTCGGGAGCTATGCAATCGCGGCGATAACGACGATGCGGTCGCGGTTGCGCTGCTCGACGTTCGCCTCGGCGTAGCGTCCTCCGGGGTAGACCTCCTATCACGTCTGCGCGATGAGCGGCCGGAACTCGTCTGCGTGATGATGACGGCTGATCTGGATACGCAGACCGCGATCGAGGCCTTGCGCCGTGGCGCCTATGACTATTTCGATAAGTCCTGCGAGCCCAGCACACTGCTTGCCGTTCTCGATCGTTGCTTCGAAAAGGTGCAGCTCATGCGAGAGAGACGGGCGGCCTATGAGGCCCTGTGCAAAGCCAAGGAGGAGGCGGAGGCGGCGAACCAGGCGAAGTCCGGGTTCCTGGCCACGATGAGCCATGAGCTGCGCACTCCGCTCAACGTCATCATCGGCTTCTCGGATATGATAGTACGCGAGGTGATGGGGCAGATCGGCAACGAGCATTACCGGTCTTACATCACGGACATTCATTCGAGCGGAACGCATCTGTTGGAGATCATCAACGACGTCCTAGACCTGACAAAGGCAGAGGCGGGCAAGTTGGAGCTCAGTGAAGAAATTTTCGATCTGCGGCAAACGATCCGCTCGGTTGAGAAATTGACCGGATCTCAGGCGCAAGGAGCGGGCCTGTGCACGGCGTTTAGGTTTCCCAAGGATTTGCCGCTGCTGCGAGCGGACGAGCGGAAAACAAAGCAGGTACTGATCAATTTGATCGGCAATGCGGTGAAGTTCACACCCCGTGGCGGAGTCATCGAGGTAGCCGGTCGATTGGACAGGCAGGCCGGCTTGGCGATCACCGTTGCGGATACCGGAATCGGCATCGCCCCAGAGGATCTGCAAAGGGTCTTAGAGCCGTTCGTGCAGGTCGACAGTTCGCTTAGCCGACTTCATCAGGGCACCGGCCTGGGGCTGCCGTTGGTCAAGGCAATCATGGGCTTGCACGGCGGCACGCTGGACCTAAAAAGCGAGGTCGGCGTCGGCACCACGGTTACCGTCGTGTTTCCAAGGGAACGAATGGTCGCGGTGTGTGAACTTGCCCCCAATAGCCATCTGACGTGAGGGGCCCGGCTGCTGACGAACACCTTGCTTGATACCCCGGCACTGCGGGCTACCCGAGTTAGATCTGTTTTAGGGCTGGAAAACCCCAGCCGGCCGTTGGCCTCGGCGCGGTCCACGGCCGCCGAGGTGACAGAACGCGGCCCGACTCGACAGCGACAGGATCGTCACCGAGGACGGGCTTGTGGATGAAGGTGATCGCGTTCTTGCCGGCGTTGGCGGCGACGGGTTCTTCGAGGAGCTTGCCGTGGATCATCGGATCATATCCCGGCAAGTCACCTGCTTGGGCATAACGCCACAGACGGCCGGCCAAAGGCGCGGCAAGACTTGCGCAGAACTCCGACCAGAACCTGACAGCCGGGCCGCGGGATACGCAATCCCAATGGATGGCGAGGGCGCCGGTTTCGACGGCTGAGCCCGAAGAGCGGGAGACAGCCCGTCGCAAGGCCATCGATCATGCTCGGAAGGCGCTCGAGGCGGGGGGAGAACGGCGTGATTCGTCCAGCGCCGGTTCTGCGCGCCATGCTGGAGCGGGTCGGCTTCGGCCCGGGCGATCACATCGTAACCCATTGCGAAGGCGGCGGCAGAGCGGCATTGGGCGCCGCCGCGGCAGTGCGCGCCGGGTTTGACGACGTCCGGGTGTACTATGTCAGCTTTGCGGATTGGGTACGCGACGAGAGCTGCCCGATCGTACGCGATTAGGCGGCGAAAAGTTCGGCGGAGCGACAGCCGACGGCGCCGGTACCTGCGCCGCCGCCCCGCGCGCCATCGTTGGAAGGCTATACCGCTGGGGCCGCGGCCGGGTTCCCGGTGGCCGAAGCTCGGCGTGTCGGTGCGGTCGACCAAGGCTTCCGGCCCCTCGCTCGCTGGCGGCAGGGCTGTCCGGGGAAAATTGAGGGGCAGCTCGGGTGGGCGCTTTACCCCAAATTTTGCTTGCAAAAGCCCCTTGCCCGGGCTCGTCCCGGGCATCCACGTCTTGAGCCAGCCACTATCTCCGCACCGAAGACGTGGGTGGCCGGACCAAGTCCGGCCACGGGGATCCTCTCTGGTTGCACAGGATCGTGACCTCGCAACCGCCTTCGATTCCCCGGACAGCCCTGCGCTTTCGGGCAGAGGGTTGGGGTGAGGGGCACTCCAGCTACTCCGCCACGGGGCCGCAGGGACTCCACCGGCCTTCGTCGAAGGGCTCGACGCGCGCTTGGGGAGGATCACACTGCCGCCATGGACGCGCCACTCCCGCCATGTTTCCATTTGGCAAGCGCCACGAGTACTTTATAAATACTTCGCGGTACTTTCCGTAATGGAGTTTATCCGGCGCGCGCCGATTTACGCCTATCGGCGCGACCTACTAGATGTAGGGAGGCTAAACCCGCTCGTACCATGCCCTAGAGCGCAGCACGAGGCGCACCACTGTCAGCATTACCGGCACTTCGACCAGCACCCCGACGACGGTTGCGAGCGCCGCACCGGATTGAAACCCGAACAGCGCGATAGCAGCGGCTACTGCCAGCTCGAAAAAGTTTGAGGCTCCGATCAGAGCGGAAGGGCAGCCGACGTTGTGCGGCACGCCGAGCACGCGGTTAAGCCCGTAGGCGATGCCGGCGTTGAGATACACCTGAATGATAATCGGTACGGCCAGCAGCGCGATCACGAGCGGCTGCCGCACGATTTGGTCGCCTTGAAAGCCGAACAGCAGCACGAGCGTTGCTAGCAGCGCGACGAGCGATGCCGGTTGCAACCGGCGCAGCGTGGCCGCAAGCGCCGCCTCGCCGCCCCGCGCCAGCAAGGATCGCCGCCAAACTTGTGACGCGATCACCGGCACGACGATGTAGAGGACGACTGACAGAAACAGCGTCTCCCACGGTATGGTGATCGAGGAAAGGCCGAGCAGCAGCCCGACGATCGGCGCGAAGGCGACAACCATGATCGTGTCGTTGAGCGCGACCTGACTAAGCGTGAAATTCGGATCGCCGTCCGTCAGGTTCGACCAGACGAACACCATTGCCGTGCAGGGCGCGGCAGCGAGCAGGATCAGGCCCGCGATATAGCTGTCAATCTGCCCGGCCGGCAGGTAGGGCCGGAACAGCCAGCCGATGAACAACCATGCGAGCGCGGCCATGCTGAAGGGTTTGACGAGCCAGTTGATGCTGACCGTCACGCAGCATCGGTACGATCATCAGCCAGATCAGCACGGCGACCGGGATGTTGACCTCGGCGACCGTCATGCGGCCGAGCATGTGAAACGGCGCGGGCAGCAGGCGGCCGAGCACGACGCCGACGACGATGCAGAGCGCCACCCACAGCGTCAGGTAGCGCTCGAACGTGCCAAGCGCCGGCCGCGCGCGGCGCGGCGCGGCTTCGGTGATCGTGCTCATGCAACACCCTGACTGGAATCAATGCGGCCGATTTGATCGACCTCGCGCTTCGCTGCCATGCGGTCGAGCTCGTCGATCGGCAGCGCGACAAAGAGCTTGATGCGGCTTTCGAGTGCGCGCAGCGCGTCGCGGAACGCGTTGCACCGCTCGACCTCCGTTCCCTCGATCGCCGCCGGATCAGGCACGCCCCAATGCGCGGTGATAGGGTTGCCCGGCCAGATCGGGCAGACCTCGCCGGCAGCCTGATCGCAGACGGTGAACACGAAATCCATTTTCGGCGCGCCGGGCTGGGCGAACTCGTCCCAGCTCTTGCTGCGCATACCGGTCGTTCGCAGGTTCAGCCTTTCCAGCAGCTTGATCGCGAGCGGATGCACGCTGCCGCGCGGGAAGCTGCCGGCGCTGTAACCCTTGAACCGTCCCTTGCCCCAATGCTCGATCAGCGCCTCGGCGAGAATGCTTCTCGCCGAGTTGGCGGTGCAGAGAAACAAGACGTTGTAGGTGCGCGCCGGCGTCACGGCTGCGGCTTGCGCGCCTCAACAATGGCCGAGACGACGTAGTTTTCGATCCCGCTGCCGGGAACCCACGTCGCGATCAGCTCGCGGCTTTCGGGGCGCGGCGTGATGCGGATATCGGTAAAGCCAGCCGCCGCAAGCCATTCCTCGATCCGGGCGGACGATGCCGCGCCGGCGACGCAGCCGCATAGCATCTCCGGCTTGGCCGCCAGTTCGGCCGGCAGCGGCACGGCGTTGATCACATCGGAGACGGCGAGCCGCCCGCCCGGCTTCAGCACGCGGAAGGCCTCGCGGAACACCTGCGCCTTGTCCGGCACGAGGTTGATCACACAGTTTGAGATCACCACGTCGCCAGTGTTGTCGGCGATCGGCAGATGTTCAATTTCGCCGAGGCGAAATTCGACATTGTCCGCGCGAATCGACGCGGCGTTGCCGCGCGCTTTGGTCAGCATTTCGTGGGTCATGTCCACGCCGATGACGTGGCCGGTCGCGCCGACCTGTCCGGCGGCGAGGAAGCAATCGAACCCCGCGCCGCTACCGAGATCGATCACGGTTTCGCCGGGTTGCATCGCGGCAATCGCTTGCGGATTGCCGCAACCGAGGCCGAGATTTGCCCCTTCGGGTACGGCCGCCAGCTCGGTGTCGGAATAGCCCATGTTGCGCGACTTAGATTGCGTGGTGTCGGCTGGGCCGCAGCACGAGGAAGTCGGCCCACAGCACCCGCTATCGCCGGCGGCGGCAATCCCGCCGTAGCGCGCGCGGACCATCTCTTTCATCTGTACGTCATCCATAGGTGGTTTCTCCCTTCGCGTGAGACCAGGCCTCCGACGAGCTGGTCGAGGGCGTGGAGCAGCAGCCCGCAGCAGGGTCGCAAACCGGCGCGACTGACACGCCCTGCCCGCAACAGTTTTCGGTGAGGTAGGCTAGTAGCTCATTCATGGCGGTGTATTCGGCCGAGTAGATTTGCTGGCGGCCGAGCCGGCGCTGTGTGATCAGGCCGGCATGCACGAGCTGTTGCAGGTGGAAGGTGAGCGACGCCGGCAGGACACCGAGGCGATCGGCGATCACTCCGGCGGCAAGGCCGGCCGGCCCCTGCGTCACCAGCAGGCGGAACACATCAAGCCGGGTTTCCTGAGAGAGAGCGCCAAGTGCGGCGAGAGCGCCCGTCTTTTCCATAGCGGCGGTTGTCCCATCATTTTGACGATTGTTTAAAATATGAGTGCGCTTCCCGAAGTCAATGATGTTTTGCAAAATATCAAAATGGGACGTGATCGCATGGAGGTCGATATCGCCATCCAGTATTCCGACGACACGCCGCTCCTTGTCAGACCCCGCAGCACGCCGCCTATCGGCTCGCGCAGCGCGAGAGCGTATATCGACGCCACGGGTTCGCCTTCGGTGACGCGATCACCGATGCGAGCAGCGGTTTTGAACCGGCCCGCCTGCGGCGCATAGATGAAGCGTGCGCGGCCGACACCGCCAATAGGTCGAGGCTCGCCGGCGAGCGGCAGTGTTGCGCCGGCTTCGACGATTTCGCCGAGCCGCTCGCCCCACTTGGTTTCAATTGCAAGATCGACGGCTTCGCCAGCAATGAAATTCGGGCTGAGCCCAATCGTGAGTGGCGCGAGCCCGCGCATTAGGATCGGCATTTCGCGGGATGCGAACCGCCTCCTGCGATTTTATCTTCGGAACAGTCCGTTCGTCAGCGGTCCAAGATCGCTCACGGAGTAAGAGACCGCCACAGTCGCCCTCCTCCTCTCTTGAAAGGGAGCCAGGATTCGAAGCCCCGTTTCCTCCGCATGCGACCCCGTCTCGTAGAGGTCGGCCCAGCTCGGGGTTTGATCGAGGATCAGCCGTACTTTCCAGGCGCGCAGCCAATGCTTCATATTTCGTTCCCGTTGCCTCGCCGCGCGCATGTCGTTGTAATGTTCGGCAAATACGAGCCGCGTTAATCCGTATTGCTTGGTAAAGCCCTCGACGAAGCCCGCGCGATGCTCCCAAGTGCACCGGGAGGTCGCCTGTTACCCTGACGTACAACTTGTATGGTGATAGTCCCCGATATAGGGGGACGCCGGCGGGCACTCCGATCGTGGGTAGGTCTTGTCGACCGTGGCCATCTCGGACCCGCCGGCGTCGCGGTCGAACACGCGAACGGTAGACTGGGCTCTCGCCCGCATACAATCCGGCGTGCTGACCAAGATGCAGATGTGTATTTAGGTGCGTAGTGATATGGCCGACAAGCTGATTGTTGGGATCGATGTCTCCAAGGATTGGCTGGACCTTTGTGCTTCCAATGCGGCGGGGGTCGAGCGGATCGCCAATACGCGCCAGGCGGTGGCGGCCTGGCTGGAGCGGGTTGCTCCCGGGCTGATCGCCTGCGAGCCGACCGGCGGCTACGAGCGCACCCTGATCGCGGCCGCGCGCGAACGCGCGATCCCCTTTGTCCGGGTCCACCCCAATGACGTCGTGGCCTTCCGCAAGAGCCGCGGCATCAAGGCCAAGACCGACGCCATCGACGCCCGGCTGATCGCGGCGTTTGTGTGCGACAAGCTGGCCCGCGCCGAATTGCGCACCAGCCTGATCGGCGACGAGCGGTTGCGCGCGTTGGCGGCGCGCCGCCGGCAGCTCGTCGATGCGCTGCAGGCCGAGCGCTGCCGGCTGGACGCGGCGGCGCTGCCCGCGGTGCGCGCCAGCCTCGAAGCGGTCATCGCCGTGCTGCGGCAATCTCTGGAGACGCTCGAGGCCGAGCTCGCCGAGGCCATCGCGGCGCACCCGCCGACCGCCGAACTGGCCAAGCTGTTGCAGACCATCTTTGGCATCGGCCCGGTGGCGGCGATCACGCTGATCGCCGATCTGCCCGAGCTCGGCCTGCTCTCGGCCAAGCAGATCGCCGCCCTGGTCGGCCTGGCGCCGCACACCAAGCGCAGCGGCAAGACCCGCTACCGCGAGACTACCGGCCACGGCCGGCCGGGCGTGCGCCGCGTCCTCTTCACTCTTCAATGCCGCTCGTGCCGCCGTGCGCCATCCCTCGCTCTTCAAAGACTTCTACGACCGCCTTGTCACCGACAACCGACGGCCCGGGAAAAGCCTGCCCCAGCGAAAGCGGGGGTCGCCCTCACCGCCGTGATGCGCAAAATCCTGATCACCGCCAACGCGGTCGCCCGAGATCGTCAGCCCTGGCGTGGCCGCCCCGCAGCCGGCACACCGTGCCGACCGCATGCCGAGCAAACTGCCCATCGGGCAGGTCGGGTCAAGACCGCAGCCGCGCCCCGCGCGGTGGCGCGCAGCGCCAGCCTTGAGGCGGCCTGACCGATGGGCCACCCCCGACTTTCCGGCTTGACGGCGTCCACGGTAGATGGCCGG
>WNFR01003888.1_pt1 | contig 15456 bp, 16 predicted proteins | sample 5400221 | NCBI WGS metagenome assembly WNFR01 (sample SAMN13153357, study PRJNA577476) | soil metagenome | isolation source: 40 cm soil under Madrone tree | place: USA:California | collected 2016-06-14 | reverse complement strand
CACTCACTCATAATCTTACATCCATTCCCTTGTTCCAAACAATGCCTCCCGCCAACATTGCATATCCTCCAACCGCGCATACACACTATGACGAGTCGTCGCAAACACCAGTAATAACAAGCACCCAGCCACTTACGGGAGCAAAAATGGTTGTGGGATCCGATGACAACGCAGCCCAAAGTGGAAAGGCTGAACGACTGCGGGGAGGATGTATTCCGTGTCCGGTATGACCCCCGCCAATATGATGTATCGCTTGCCGATGTGGCTGACCTGGTTTGGGTTTCCAGGACGGAAGTATATGTTGGATTATCCCATGTTGCTGTTGCTGCTAAGCGCCTGCCGTACGGAAATGTAATTGGATGCAATGATTCTGGACTTTTTAATTATCGATATTGAGGTCTTCGGTAGGATGTCATGGACACTATAATGTTAGTTAGCAGAAGGACAGTCGGTATCAGTACCCAAGCTATGTCTTGATTCTATTATTCTTTTTATTCGTCTTGAAATTTGAAACCTCTCCGCTCGACTCTCCGCTCGATTGCGTCATTGGGGCCAACATTCTGTCACGTGATAGAGCTGATTCTGGGTATACATAATCACGTGATCTACGCGCCACTATTTGGACACTATTTGTCAGGGCTGGCCTGTTGCTCTTTTCTTCAACTTCCTCGACGTTCTCTCACAGGATCTACACGAAACGCCCAAACTGCATTCACGTTCCTTTCAACGACACACTATTATGTCAATCTTTGGTTTTACCTCCCTCATCATCATCGCCATTTCTACACCTGCTCTCACTCTGGACATAGGCAACGCTGGGCTTTACTATCGCCCTATCTACAACCCGCCTGATAAGTACCATAGGCAGGGCAACCCGCCGGACAGAAGCAACCCCCTAAGAGGCCCAGGTAGTCAACTCCGTGTATTTGATTACAATGGCCCGGTCATGGACACACTAGCCCACACACCGCCCGCTTACACTCGGCCTATGTACGATTCACCTGCTGTACACCCCCGGCCTGTGTACAACCCACCTGCAGTGTATGTACCACCTGTATACGCACCACCCGTTTATGCTCCTCCGCTGGGATACACGCAACCCCCTTATAACTCACCGACAACTGCCACCCCGCCGACCATGTATCCCCCTCTAGTGACCACAGATCAGCCCTACAATCCTCCAGCACCCTACGCCTACACTTCCGCACACAATTCACCGTCCACATCTTCAACTTCCACATGGCTACACCCCACTCCAGCTGCGCCCACTCCTACACCTATACCTGAGGACACTAAAGAGGATACCAAAGAGGACGTCCACGAGAGCGCACATAAGGACACCCCAAAGGACTCTCCCGATGAGGGCCACAAGGACGTCCCCGAGGACACCCCAAAGGACTCTCCCGAGGAGGCCCACAAGGACGTCCCCGAGGACACTCCCAACCACACGTACGAGGGGATGCCAAAGGCGGACAAGGACGCTCACAAGGATGCCCCTGAAGACAGTCCTGGGGGGCCCCACAAGGATGTCTCTGAGGAAACGCCTGAGGACGCGCACAAGGACACTTCTGAGGACACTCCCGGAGATACCCACAAGGGTAGTACCGAAGGCACTCCTGAGGACGCGCACAAGGAAACCTCCGAGGACACCCACAAGAACAATTCCGAAGCCACCCACAAGGACGTCCCAGAGGGCACATACAAGGAGCCAACTCCACCTAGCCGCGGTCGCGGGAAGCCATCCCCGTTGCCAAATAGTGTAGACCGTCGCAATGCCCCGCGAGTTGCTCGCAAGAAAATCAATAAATACGCAAAGCGCGCGTTCCCCAGGCAAGGTCATACTCGTCGTTTTCCATTCCTAAAGAAGAGGCAACAGGCCGGGCAGCATAGTGTCGTACCTGTGACTGTGAATATGATACCCGGTGCAGGCCACCCGACAAGCACGAGTACTGCGCTTGCGACCACTACTGCCAATGCATTGCCAGCTAGCCCGTCACTCGTTGCCCCTGGTATCAAGATTGACACCTCCCAAGACGCCCTGAGTTTTTATAGTAACCCAGAGTCAACTATGCCGAGCGTAGAGGCACCAACCCCACCGGGATCGTCTCGCTCAGGGGGCGACCAAGATGCAAACCTCGACCCTAGTGGACCTGCGCAGCAAAACGATAGATTCACCACTATTGCTTCCGTTCTCGGCATCGTTATCGGCTTGATTGTGTTTATCACTATCATCAAACTTACGAGCCACGCCATGCGCAGGCGTAAACACCCAGTAGGACTTGGCAAGTACGAAGACCATCTCAGTAGCAAAGGGCTTATTCCGGAGATGAGCGACAAGGGACATTTCGAGACTCATGACGTGATCATCACCCGTCCAGACGGTTCGGAGATATCGCCACTTTCATCCAGTCGCAGCAGTTCACCGTCACCACTACCGCTCGACATTTGTGTTGTGAGTCCCAGTCCGCCGCCGCCACTCCCAATGCCAACATTTGCACCACCTCCTGTTCCCACAAGTCCATTGGCAGTACCATATGTGAAGCTCTTGTCTCCAACGGCCAACCTTGCGCAACAGAATCTTGTACAGAACAGAGTTTCTGCAACTTCAGAGACAATGTCGGTGTCTACAACCACGACGGACATGTCAGAGAGACCACCAGCTTCGGACAGCGAGGTCATGGGAAGACAGTTATCCCACCGTCGTATGCGCAGTGCACCCGGATCCGTTGCATGGAGTGCACGTAGTAGCGCAGCGACGGGTAAATTCACATCTGGCGTAAGTGGTTCGGAGGGCTATTGGGAGTCAATTGACATATGCGGATCGGAGAGGGCGAGTCGCGCAGTCTGCAGATCGTCGAAGGGAAGGAGCGTCGCGATGAGCGTTATGTGGTAGTAAGAGAGAGAAGAGACATTGTATTGTATTATTTATGGTACGACTATTATATAATTGGATTCCCGTGTACGTGTCCACGTGATGGTGGAAAGAGGGCCACGTGCGATGATCACGATCACGGGCGTCGCGACTCTGGTTTGGTTTGTCTTGTTTGGTTTGTCTTGTATGGCTATGGCTTTTAATCCTAAAACACCCACCCGTCACAGATCCCGTTCGGATGTTGCGAAAACACCACTTACTCCCTCTCTTCTCATCTCCGCTTTCAATAATGCCTCCATCTCTTCACCCACTAAACCAGGGGGTAACAAGTCTTCCAAGTACTCTGTCGCCGATATCACCAACCCGTTTATCTCCAAGTCGCGTCCCCCTTCTCCCGTAAAGCGCGCAACTTCCGGCAGCATCAATGTCACAGAGTCTTTACAACGGCAAGCTAGCTCAGGCGTCATCCGCAAAGGTGGCGTAGAATCAAAGTTAGATGTCGTATCAAGAGACTATGTTCCACCACCAAAATCGGAGGCGAAACGTTCGCGCTCTACCCCAGCCATGGTCTGTTCAACTTATTTTTCACATCCTATCAATATTCGAACCTCATCTACACTTAAAGCGGGATTCCCGTGACCGGTTTATCACCAATCGGGAAGTCACAGAGGTCGCCGCAACGCTCGATCTTGTGTCATTGAACCCGACAACGACCTCACCAGGACATACAGCCCGCCTCGTGGCAGCGACTGGCGTGCCCTTAAATAAGCGAGTGCTTGCGTACCACGAGGCGCCGCCAGCTGCATCGGATGCGACGCTCACCCAACAGCGCGAGCTAGCCCGTCCACTGTACGCTCGACCTGGAACCCTGGCATCGTCGTCGGGTGCTGTTACGAATAGGTCGCGAAAGATTGCGACGCAGCCCGAGCGTGTGCTCGACGCACCTGGAATGGTCGACGACTTTTACCTCAACTTATTGTCGTGGTCCGTGTTGAACATCGTTGCTGTCGCGCTCTCCGAGAACACCTATATCTGGAAAGCGGACACAGGCTCGGTGGTTCTGGTAGGCGAGGCACCCGAAGGCACTTACGTCTCCTCGGTGGACTTCTCAAACGACGGCGCGTTCCTTGGGATAGGGATTGGCACTGGAGATGTTGAACTGTGGGATGTTGAGACGGGGCAAAAGCTGCGCTCTATGAATGGCCATCAGGCACAGATAGCCGCTCTCAGCTGGCATGGGCATGTTTTGAGTTCGGCGTGTGGCGACGGGAGTATCTGGCATCACGACGTGCGCATCGCAAGGCACAAGGTGATGGAGCTTTTGGGACACAGTGGTGAAGTGTGCGGGCTCGAGTGGAGAGCGGATGGAGAATTCCTTGCAAGCGGGGGTAATGATAACGTTGTCAATATCTGGGACGGCCGCGTAGGGGATGTCACCGAGGGTTCAAGAGGTGTCGCTCGATGGACGAAACGAAACCATACAGCCGCAGTCAAGGTAATCGATACTCCGTTTCAAATATGATTGGCATGCTCACGGACTGTTTTTAGGCCCTTGCCTGGTGCCCGTGGCAGCCGTCACTTCTTGCGAGTGGTGGTGGCACAAACGATGCCACCGTCCATGTGTGGAATAGCACGACGGGCGGGAGATTGCACTCGCTAAAAACGCCAGCGCAAGTGACCTCTGTGCAATGGTCGCCTCACAAGAAAGAGTTCCTGACGACTCATGGATACCCGTCTAACGGAATCATGGTACACGCATACCCATCACTCGACCGCGTGGCAGAAATTCGCGACGCCCACGATTCGCGTGTGCTGTTTAGTTGTGTCAGCCCAGCGGGTGACATGGTATGCACAGGTGCGGGTGATGAAAACCTCAAGTTCTGGCGGATATGGGAGATACCTTCGGCGAAGAAAAAGAAGGAGAGTAAAGAGGGAAGGAGCCTGACAGGATCTGGAATTCTGTCCTTGCGGTGAACGACGGTGGAGAAGTGCTTACAAGCTAGTAGAACCTGTCGTTCATGAATACGCATGCATTCCCGTTGATGTTTTCTCAGCATTCGTCTTCCAAGCCGCTGCCCACATTGCAATGTCAACCTGCGCGGCATAACCCGGGACATGACACTATCATGGGACCTCTAGTCATGTTCTTGTGTTCAGAAGTGCTATACATTGTTTCCTATCTATAGAACCACGATATGGAACGACAGGCTCGCTCGAATCCTAGGTGCAGGCTTCCTGGAGCAAGACTGACCCCAAGAACCACAGCCGCCTCGGTTCTCGGTCGCAAGGCGGTCAGGTCAACCGCTGCTTCTTATAAGAACTTGACATGCATTGAGCTTCTCTTACGGACAAGGACCTCTTCTTAACCTTTCACAGCAGCTTTACACGGCCATCCCGATCTTATTACGGGCTTGTCCTTGTGACGGCCCTTTCCGGAAACCGACAGTCTTCTCCAGGTGGACGTCTCCAGCTTATCAGCAGCACAGCTCTCGACTGTCAGCTGATCCCAGGAATACAACTCCGGAAGGGCTACACGCCGGTCCCGTGGGTCCCAACGCAGGATATCAACTGGATTGATCCGAAGGCGCTGTCAAACAACAAGCATAAAATGGCCGACATTACCGGCAACGTTCCTCAGGACGTAAAGCGCGTCGTTTGTACCACCCTCGCCTTATACAACATTAGGATACGATGATGCCTTCGGCGTTGGAGGGGACCTTTCGAGATTACGGAGATGGAGACGCGACCTAAACCACGGCACGGCAGGCCGATGAACTGAAAGTGGTCGTTGTCTGCGAGCTTGTAGTGCGGAGAAGGTATCGAGGGATGTCAGGCGTCATGTTTCTGGCTCATTACAGCGGGGACAATGGATGGAGCTGGGGCGGCCCACTGCGGCTGTATCACGTATCTCATAGATACGTGCGTGAATAATTTTCACTGCCTTTGTTAGTTTAGATGTGAGACAAACAATGAGGAAATTTTGATTCCTAGAGAACGGCGCGCACAGCTGCGCGAGCGTCCCTCTTGTCATTCTTGGTCCATGAACGAAAAAATTAAAATTAGTGACAGAGAATTAAAAGATTACGTTTCATGGAACCTCTCTCCTGTAAGTTGACTGACGACCATGATTTTTCTCGTATCGGTCGGGAGGGACTGTCTGAGCGACCCTTCCCCTCAGAGGTACAGTGCTCGATTTCTTATCGCAAGCATTTCGGTCGCCCAAGAGAAGCATGTCATAACCGTTCATTGTAAGATTGGTTCAGTTCCCACCGCGTCACCGACGTGACTAGCTCAGCTTCTTTATGGCGCTCAGAAGTCCTTCTTCTCCCAAGTCCTAGACAAAAAGAAGGGTCGCCCTGTCACGAAAAGATTCACCAGAAAGACGCAAACGTTGCTTACGGCTTCCAAGCCGCTGTGGAAGCTTCGTTGAGGAATGAGGCGCCCTCGATGTAGTACTTCGACGGCTGCGAGAGCTCGGGCATGCCGGGCAAGGTGTTCAGTGCTTCGCCTCAAATGACTGTAATGTAAACTCTGAGCGTTAAGAATATCAGTCTTGTGAAAATATCGGTTTTTTATCGTCGTGAACCGATCCGACGACCTAGCCTGGAGTGAACTTCAAAGTGGATGGTCTTGTGCAAATCAATCAAATCAATACTGGTCGCCTCGGGCCGCAACGATCCGCAGTTGTCACCAGTCAACGGCTATGATAGTCCTCCTGGCACCCTCGTTCTTTATATTATTGCTACTGAATGCATACATCCGCAAATTCCGTAGAACCTCCTTTTCGCAACGCTCTGCCGCATTTACGTCTCTCAAGCTCGAAGACCATGGGCAGAGGGGAAAGAAGTTTGTAGGCTTCTTCCATCCGTACTGGTGAGTCGGGTGCCTGTCCAGGACGCCTCTGCTTGTAGACGCTTGCTCAGAGGTGCACAGTAATGCCGGCGGTGGTGGGGAGCGTGTACTTTGGACTGCAGTCGCCCTTATGCAACGCACGGAGCCTGACGTCATCAGCGTCGTCTACAGCGGTGACACGGACGCGACCAAGGAGCAGATCATCGCGAAAGTTAAGGTATGTGTGGGCTCACTGTACACACTGTGGCACTCACTCATCCCTCTCTCGCGAAGGCTCGGTTCGACATCACCCTCGCCCCTGACTCCCTGCACTTTGTCTTTCTCGAATCGAGGTGGCTCGTGGAGGATCGTGCATGGCCGCGATTCACCCTCCTTGGGCAGAGCCTAGGCTCCATGTACCTTGCGTGGGAAGCCATATCGAAGTTTATCCCAGACCTCTACATCGGTGGGCCTTCTTTCTAGTCCCTTCACCGCAGTTTACCAAATAGTTATAGACACCATGGGATACGCATTTACCTTCCATGTCGTCGTATGGCTTACCGGTATCCCCGTGGGCGCATATGTGCACTATCCAACCATTAGCACGGACATGCTTGCGCGCGTCGAGGCCCGGCGCACAACATACGCCAATTCCGACTCAATCTCATCCTCTACTTTTCTGAGCCGCGGCAAGCTCCTGTGAGTCTGTACATCGCGTGACTCCCGTTATTTGTTTATGACCGAGTCTTTGTTGGTAGATATTACCGTCTCTTCATGTATCACTACGCGCTCGCCCTTCGTCGGTCGTCGTTTCTGATGGTCAACTCTTCCTGGACAAAGAATCATGTCGACGCAATACTCACACATTCCGATCCACTCCTCGATATCATACATCTACCCCTCACTTTCACCGGGGGCTTGGCCCTTTCTATCGTTCACGCACTCGCGTCGTCATCCTCTACTCGTGCCCATACTGCACCCGACAGAGCAACGATCGTCTACCCCCCATGCAACACGCAGGCCTTGTCCCAGCTCCCGCTCGACGGGCGCCCGTCGCTCTTGTTGAGTCTTGCCCAGTTCAGGCATGATTTTTCGTCTATCCTTCCCTTTCTGCATGTTGACTGGAGGCAAGGCCAGAAAAGGACCACGCAGCACAGATTCGTATGATGGCTGCGCTACTGGGGCGCTACCCTGAGCATCGCCAGGCTGTACGCCTCTTACTCGCCGGAGGAGTTCGGAATGAAGAGGATTCTGCGCGTGTCGATGACCTGAAATCGCTCGCAGACTCGCTTCACGTCTCGGTATGTAGCCCATGTTTCATCTCTTTTTTTTTTTGGGGGGGGGGGACTGGCTAACTGATTTACGGTACCGACACAGGATCACGTTGAATTTGTGATAAATGCACCGTACCCACGCATTTTGGAACTTCTTGGCCATGCCGGCGTTGGACTGAACACGATGGTGGACGAACATTTCGGGATCAACGTCGTGGAGTTCCTGGTAAAAACATATTCTCATTGTAGTTCAGCAGAATTAGCTTATGGATGCGCCATTGTCTAGGCTGCAGGCGTGATAGCCGTCGTGCATGCATCAGGAGGACCTCTGCAGGATATTGTCGTGCCAGTTGATGGCCTGCCTACCGGTGAACTTTTTTTCTTCGCCTTTTTTTGTGCCAGCACATGGGTTGACAGTGAATCTCAGGTTTTCACGCGAAAGATCCGGAAAGTTTCGCCCAGGTGGTACACGAAATAATGACGATGTCGGAAGAGGAACGACATTCTATCCGGGCACGAGCGCGGCAGTGGGCCACGACGACGTTTTCCCAGGAAGCTTTCGAGAAGGGCTGGACACAGTCCGGGTGGTCACGATGGCTTTGACATCCAACAGTGTGTTCCCATCGCTCTACGGGTCGTGGCAACGTGGGTACGATACATCTCAGGGCCCATTCGCGTAGTGTGAATGTGCTAATGACCTGATGGCGGGGTTTGGTTGCCGTGTGGAGCATCGCCGGACAGAATGTTGTGGCACAACTTTCATCCGGCCCAGCTTGTTGCGAGATAGACGGCTGAGATGGCTTGCCGAATAGGGCATAGACAATAGACTATTTGCGTGCTTTGGTGGGCCTCATGGGTTCCCCACTCCCCACGTCATAAGAACCTTACAAGCTTCCCAACTCACGAGAACTACTTTTGGGTGTTTTCAGTACGGGATGATAAAGCTGAGCCGCCACTGAACAAAACGATACAGGCAGGAGTAGGACTACGTTGTCGAGGGCAACCAGGGACGAAAGACGGAATTCTGTGAGATTGCAGTGAATGGGAAGGCTATATCAAATGCCCCGGCGCTTTATGGTCTTCGACAGTTCAGTATCAACCCGAGAATGCCATGGTTGTAATTCAGATAAGAATATGCCGCAAGAAATGTATATATTGTGAGACCGTGGGAGCTATACATTGCTCTTGGCGACACACCACGCTAATGGGCACTTCTGGCAAAGTAAAGCATTAGGGAGGTAGTCACTGAACGAATATCGGTTCAGCTGTCTCGGGGAGACAAAGCACGACCAGCGTACATGTACTGTTAACGTTGAAGACTAAGCAGCTGCGCCACGGGTGACGTATTGAGCGTTAACTGCAATGAAGTGGTAGATGACGATGGTGACCATGGAAAGGACACCAAGAGTGTTGGCGAGGGAGTACAAAGTGTCATGGGTGATCATGGCGAAGATGAAGGACTTGGTCATATACAGTCAGCATAGCATTTTCAAAGTGAAAGAGCAAACTTACCGCAGTTTGTCTTGGTCTTGGTTGGGGTCAGAGAGTGTGGTTTGGCTTGGGTTGCTTGGGTTGCCTTGGGTTGCTTGGCTGATGCTGACGTGTTTCTATCCAATCGTGGGAAAATGATGCGCCCAAGTCCGCGACTTAATGTGACAAGGCGCCAGAGGGTTGGTCTCTCATCGCGCCTTATCGCGCCGCTATGGCAGTACAGATCCAAAACCTGGTGAAGCACAGGTTACTGTATTGGGGGGGGGTTTTCTTTTCTTTTTACAGTATCAATACAGTACATATGGATATTTCAACCAACAGCATGTAAAACGGCTGCGCAAGCGACGCGGTCTCTACCGCTTGGAACGGAATATGGAATTGTAAATTTCCCAAATTTATTTTATTTAGTGCATACAATGGCGATCGAAAGCCCAAGCTTGATCGCAGGTTGAGCTCAAGTGCTCTGTTGTGGGGAATGCATTGAGGGTCAGAGTAACATGTGCTCACGTTGGATTGAGCTCGGAGCCATCGTCTGGGGAGAAGAGACGGATGTCATCGAGAGGGTGCTAGTCTAACTCTGTCTTCCATTTAAGTTGTCTCTTCACATTGATGGTTTCTCTTTTCTTTCCCCTTGGCACCCGCACCGCATATATTCACCCCTTTCTTTTTTCCTCCTTACCATGACTTTGTCCTCCGTCCCGGTCATTCTGAACGAGTTCCCCGTCCCCCCATCCCATATTCCTCACAATGTCTCGTCCTCATCGTCCTCGCAGAATCCACCTCCGTCACTTCCCCCATCCCTCCCTCTTCCTCCAATTCCTGGACCGTCCCCTCTGTCTGAACAAGACCTTTTTCAAATCACCGCCGCTACCCGTTCTCGTCGCGCGTCTCGCCTATCAACCTCCTCCAAGTCTTCCTCATTGAGGGAATCCGTCGTCAGTATCGCAAGCGTCAGCAGTGGTACATCTCCCATCCCCACCTCCGCAGTCGTCTCCACCTCAGTTCGCCAACGGGCTGGGTCCATCGCCTCTACCTCCACAAACTCTATTCGCTCCTGTTCGTCTTCTAATGGTTCCCTATCCCTTCTTCTCCCGCCTTATGTTGTCGCTCGTGCCGCCAACCCCGACAACCAAAAATCTCCTCCTATCTCTATGGCCATAAACCCTGCAATCCTCGAGGACGATGAATTCTTCCCTGTTGACCCTGTTGAACAGGTTCTCATTCAAACCTCTCTCGCTGACATTCCTCGCGCCTCGCTTTCACCGCTACCATATCCCAGTCGTGACCCCGCTCTCCACAATGAGCCTATCTCCTCGATCGACATGGGCGACCTCCCTGCTTTGCAAGACGATGACACAACCGATCTGGATTCTCTGGCCCACAATATACACGTACAAATGCGCGCAGCGCGATCAAAGAGTTCCACGCACAAGTTACACGACCGTCAAGCCGTGTCACAGTCCCAGCGGGACAGTAGTTCTACCGGCGGTCAAGATCATGAACGTACTCCTTCACTTAACCGTTATCGAGACCGAAATTCTTTTCGTAATGCCGACCGCGAACACCCCGCATTTTCTGCAATACCCCGACCAGATCGGTCCGAGGGTGCTTCCAGTCCCGATATTGCGACATTCATGGCGGCAACACCCCGTTCGAGGCGTCGTTCTGAAACAACCTTGTCGCGCTCTAGATCACGGTCCCAATCCCGTCCGCGGGCACACAACTCCTTACCGGGTTCGCGTCGTACTAGCGCCAAGGGGAGGTTGTCTCTTCAATCCCTCCCTGATACATTCGGTCGCCGTCAAAGCGAGGGCAGCGCAAACCTTACGTCACGGAGCTTGTTGGCTTATGCCAGTAGGCCTGACGAAGACGAGTCTTGGAACGATCATTCTTTCGTGGAGGAGTACGGTAACGTTATCGGCGGTGGCGGCCGTGGTTTTCCGGGTGTACCTGACGAAGATGATGCCGCTGGCGAATCTGATTCAAGTATTGATTTACATACGCCCCTGCCGTGCGTCGCATTTTGTTCCTGGAGCTTTTCGCCCAGCACTGACACTCTACAGAAATCTCATGCTACGAGATGGGATGCTTTCACCTCACTCAAAATTGTTGCCTCAGAATGTTCGACCTGATTCACTCATGGTTGCCATAGACAGCAACCGACCTGGAAGTACAGTGTCAGTAGGTAAGCGACGCTTCTTAGCGGGTTGACGTAAAAGGTTTTTACAATTTAGTAGTGTCACCCAAATCAGGTATTTTCAAGGACGAGCGTGACACGATTCGTCGGCGAGTCCGACACCGTGATGGACGCTTGTTACGCGGCGGTATTGGCCTGACAACTGGCCTAGGGTGGAGTGACAGGTGAGCTAATGCACAATCCGTTCCTGTCTTCCATCATTTCCCCTGATCGTTTCTTTCTCTCCGTGCCTGTACAGCGAAGATGAAGACGCGCCATCACCTCTCACCAAACGGCTTTCGCATCTGTCTCTCTCACGCCAATCGTCGGCATCATCAATTAAGACAGGTCCCCGCGCCTCGCGCTCACATCCGCATCCTCTTTCACGTTCCTTCTCTAGTGACGCGAAAGGCCACCCAGCAAACCCATCCCAGAATCTGAGACGTACGGCTATTCCACCAACATCGTGGCAGAAGCGTAATCGAGGTGCTGCATCAACGTTGTCCGTCGGTATCCCCAAACATGATTCACTAGAGTTGCCTTCATCCTCTACACGGTTTTCGGAACCCCCACAATCCCATGTAGACAGTAATGCGGACTCTCGGTCCAACGATCAAGTGAGAACCCCATCGAGTTCATCCACACAGAGTCTACTTGGGCCGATCACACCCGACGTGGCTGACCCGACTCCACAGAGTGCCCCAGCCAGACTCTGGGACCGTGAGAAGAGTCTCCCACCCATTCCCTTATCCCGTGGCCCGTCGATTGCAAGTCTACGGCCTACAGCATCGTCTTCAGACCTGAAGAACCTCGACTCGAAAGTAGGCGGTACACCATCACACTGGCCGATTTCTTCCGGGTCCGAATTGTCCGACCCAGTGCTCCTGTCCTTACAAACTCCTAGACAACAATTTAACACAGCACCAACTCCTCGTGCATCGCGAAGCACTCCTCGCCCTCTACAACTCTCTGCCTCTCTTGGGGCTGTTGTTCAACCCGGCGAACCTTTGTTCAAGCAAGGTCTATTACTTGACTATAATCGACAGTTATACGACGAGCAACGCGCCCGTGCTTTGTCTGGCCCATCTCCATTGGTATCGGCCGGTCAACGCTACAGTGTCCGTTTTCTTGGTTCGATGAAGTCTTCAGGTTTGGCGAGGTCAGAGTCAATGGATTTCTCGTCATTAGAACCTGGCGAGCCGCGACTGCGCCCAAGGACAGGCACCGGCATGGTCTACAAGAAAAGTTCGACAAGTCTAACCCGAGCTGCTGCGGATGTTCAGGCTCAGAGTCGGCTACGCGTGGGGTCTGAGAGGACTAGTTCGATAACTTCATGAACAGGCTTCAGCGATCTTTTTTTATTCGTGTCTTATTCATGAATTGTCAAATCTAATTTATTCACCCTCTTTCTAGGCATCACATCTCATGTCTACAGGATCATACTCTCTATTCTTTGTATAATTTTCGCCTACCGTTACGTGCTGTGTGCATATTAGTTACCCTCGTCCTTCATCTTCAATCCACCTACCTTCCCTCCAAAGTAAAAAAACTCGAGTTCGTTCACTCCCTAGATTTACATCCGTATTTCACCTTCCGGATCCGGACGGTCTTTTTATTCCCTATTTGTCATACATTATACCGTTTTCCTTCTAGCGTTTGCTGTTGTGGGTGTACACTACTTGGTGGCATGGAGATGAATGATGTCTCACAATGGATTTACGAGAAACGTTTGACACTTAAAAGTCGTGCCTTGTATATAAGCAATTGGATGGAAATACTCACTTCTTGTTGCACACTAGTACTACTTGTATCTGCCACGTGGATGTATACATTGGGTACAAGTACCAAGGCCAATCGGTGGACAACATTCGTGCGAATAAGTTAGCATCTTTGTTTCGATTACGGTATAACGGAGTGGGCTCCTTGTCTGCTGGGTCACCTCGGGTACCACAAAGAGAAATACGGTATGGTCGGCGGAGGAACGACAAATGAAATGAATGGAGGGACTCCATGTGGTGTATGATTGCAAGAAATTTTTTTTTGGACAAAGTTGGTTTGTTGGAAGAAACGATTTGCGCTGCTCGCTTCAAGCACTAGTGATCCCCTGATTCTCCCGGGAGGAGATCATCGCCACTCGGTGGTAGAGAATCCCCGGCTAACCATTTGCGTACACAAACATGTCGTGCGCATTACGCCCAGGGTCGCGGGTTCGCCTGGATATGGGTGGATGGATGGATGGATGGATGGATGGGTGCTATGAATTGCTGTAGATGGGTGATAACAATGCCTCCGAAACGGCGGTGGCGCTCACGATAGTGGCCAAACTATGCCTTCATTCATTACGTGCCTGGTCTCGCCCAGTTCCAGTCAGTCGAGAGGACCGTTGGTTTCTTTTCTAGAGAAAGGGGTGTGCAGCAGTGCTGCAAAATCGGGACCTGGAGAACAACGGGCATGTGTGCATCCATGTGGTGCATACATACACATGATTCGCGCGGTCACATGAGCGAGCGCTGTCTTTCACTTGCAGGTGAACAATGTACTCGTCGCTTTCAACGTGCGGCCCCGTCAAATGGAACCACAACCAAGAGTCTGCTCTCTTCCCACACGTCGTTTCACCTTTCGAACCTGCATATGACGGCCGCCCTACCACGACCCTTTCAGAGAGAACGCGCGAGCTCTACTTGCAGTTCCTTTGGCTTCCAGAGGTACTGTCTGTTTTTCTCACCCTCTATCGCGCAACCCACCATACACGACCAGTCCACGATGCCGCTTGCCCAATTCGTTCATATGATACACCTACTTGCGCGGCATTCTGCACCGCCGCCGGGTGATGTGCACCCGCTGCATCCAGCGCTCGACGACATCCTGCTCACCGGGAATTGGTGCTCCTACAAATACGAGGAACGCCTGCTTCAGCACGTCGTCGACGTGCACGCGTCCTCCGGCGCGGACCTGGAGACGTCCATCATGCTCTTCGTTCTGGAACGCTATGCACTGTGCGGGGACCCGCAGTCCGAGCCCGGGGATCAGCAGCAGCAGATCGGGCGTGCCTGCTCCACCCCGGATGACAAGAAGCGTTCGCTATCCGGTATCGAGAAGCGAGAGTAAGGAACATCGCACCGCCTGCTGACCGACCCTGAACCTTCATTTTTTTTTTTTCCGTCTAATTATAGGGTGCAAATACAGATCCTCCTTCATTTACTAAAGCTGTCCCTGCCAGGCAAGTGCCCGTGCGTGCCCGTGCGACCCGTCCCTGTGAGATCGTCGTCGCACGCACGAAAGAGGCGAAGGGCGCAGCCGCAGTCCTCGGGTGATGATGAGGACGACGGAAATAAAGTGGAGGCCATGCCTCGGAGTATTCTCGAAGATCGCCTCGAGGGGCTCATGGACAGGCTTGCCCTTTGGCAGATGGCACTGCCGGACCCGGAAGCCAGTGCAGATGGGACGAAAACGATGCGCGACTGGATGCAGGTGTTCTGCGACGATGTGGTGCAGCCCGCGTGAGTACATTCGAGCGGCGCCAACGCGCGACATTCAAAATGACCTTAGGATTATTCTTTTTGGTCAGGTTCGCTCAGAAACTACCCGAACAATACAAGATCCTGCGTAGGAAACTCTTCCGCATCCCCCAGTGGACATCATCGGAGGACGAGGGGGACTCGAACGGATACGAAGCACAGACCGTTCGACACGACTCGCCGCCACCGCCGCCCGCAGCAGAATACAAATCGACACGTGACGTCGTGGCATCGCGCTCGCGTTCACTCTCGGTCTCCCTGGAGCAGGAAGCTGACATGCGCCGAGCCGAGCCG
>WNFR01005029.1_pt1 | contig 15457 bp, 12 predicted proteins | sample 5400221 | NCBI WGS metagenome assembly WNFR01 (sample SAMN13153357, study PRJNA577476) | soil metagenome | isolation source: 40 cm soil under Madrone tree | place: USA:California | collected 2016-06-14 | reverse complement strand
GATCAAAGTAACCATCGGCCCCAGGAAGGTCCGCGGCGGGTCCGGTTGGGGCATTGCGTTGCGCGCGATTCCCACCATAACGAGCGCGCGCCGCAGCCGCTCGATCACCAATGGCGAAGCAAAACCGCCGCCGTTTCCGCGAACATCGACAATCAACGCGTGTTTGCGAGTCTGCGGGAAATAAAGCTTTGTGAACTCGTTCAACCCGGGCTGTGTCATGTCCGGGATGTGGATGTAGCCAACTTCGCCACCGGTTTTTTTGGCAACGTCATCAATATTTTTTTGCACCCAGGCGAGATAATAGAGTGGAGCTTCGTTAGCGGTCGGCACCACCGTCACGTCGCGCGCGCCTGCGTCACTCGGCTTGGAGTTCACACGAAGAATCACTTGTTTGTCGGCGGTGCCAATCAGCGCGTCGTAAAGATTGGGCAACGTCGGAACCGGCGTCCCGTTGATCGCTAGAATATAATCTCCGGGTTTAACATTGACGCCCACCGCAGTGAGCGGAGAGCGGGTGTGCTTGTCCCAATTTTCGCCCGGCAGAATGCGGTCGATGCGATAGGCGCGCGTGGCCGGGTCGCGGGAAAACTCCGCGCCGAGCAGGCCGAGTTTGATGCGTGGCGTGTCCGGCCGTTCTCCAGCCCCGACATAGGTATGGCCGCTGTTCAATTCGGCGATCATCTCGCCGAGCAGATAAGTGAGATCGTTGCGGTGATTCACAAACGGAAGCAGCGCCGCGTATTTGTCGCGCATCACTTTCCAATCGATGCCGTTCATCGTCGGTGAAAAGAAAAAGTCGCGCATTTGCCGCCAGCATTCGAAATAGATCTGGTTCCATTCCGCGTGCCGATCGAGCTGCATATCGAGCCCTTCGATTTTGTGCTCGTGGTCCTTCGTCTCGATCTTGTCCTTCGGCACATCGATGATGGCGTAATCTTTCTTGATCTTCACCAGCATCCGCTTGCCATCGAACGTGATTTGATAATCGTTCACGTCGCCAATCACCGTCTCTTTCCGGTCTTCCACGTTGTAAACGCAGAGGTGCGATTTCCGGTCGGGACCGCCGCCTTCTTCTTCGTCTTCGCCGACCTCATCACCGACAGTGCGCCGGAGATAAAAGATCCGATCGTCCAACATTCGAATGTTCCGGTAATTGCCGGGTACAATTTCCAATCCAAGGATGCGGTTCTGGATCCCGTCTGGATCGACTTTCACTACGACGGGCTTCTTCGGTTTCGCAATCTCCGTTTTGGCCGCGTCCGGCTTTTTCTCACTGGGTTTTTCTTCTGCTTTTTTCTCGCCGGCTTCTTTCTCTTTTTCCTTCTCTCGTTTCTTTTCGGCTTTGCCCACTTCGTCACTGCGCGGTCCGAGCGGATTCTCGGTTTCTTTCGCGAGGGTGACGAGATACACGCGCTCCATGTCGCGATAAACATTCGTGAAGGCCTCTTCGCCGAACGTCGGCTTGAAATCGCGCGCCGAACTCAGCAGCAAATACTTTCCGTCATCGCTGAACACGGGCTCGCCTGACCCGTACCAATTGTCGGTCACCGCCGTCTGCTGCTTGCTCGCGAGTGAATAAAGATAAACCCGCGGCATATTATTTTCCTCAGGTCGGCCCCACGCGATCCACTGGCTGTCCGGCGACCAGTTGTAAACTTCGATCTCGAAATACTTGTCCTGATCGACTTGCGTTATCGTTTTCGTTGCAAGATCGACATATCGCAGCCGCTGCAATCGGTCGCTCCAAAGCAGTTTCTTGCTGTCGGGCGACCAAATCGCTTTGTAGTAATAAGTGTCCGCGCCTTTCGTGATCTGTTGCGCGTCGCCTTTGCCGTCTTGCGAACGAACATACAATTCGTTCTCGCCGGTCACATCCGAGTTGTACGCAATGTATTTCCCGTCGGGCGACCAAACTGCGTCCCACAGAGAAAACATCGCCGCGCGCAACCACGATGGTCCGTTCACCGTCAGGCGCGAGGTTTACCGATTCGATATGTTTGGATGCATCGACCAGTGCCGAGCGTCCGATGGCGAAGTCCTCCTTGATTACGATCGGCAGAGGCGCAGCCTTTCCGCTGGTGAGATCGTAGCGCCAGATGTAGCCCGCTTCTTCAAAAACGATCGACTGCTTGCCGATCGACGGAAACTTAATGTCGAAATCTTTGAACTTCGTGAGCTGTTTTGTTTCTTTCGACGCCAAATCGGCTGAGAACAAATTCATCCGGCCATCCCGGTCGGAAATGAAATAGATTTTGTTGTCCGGTCCCCACATCGGGCAGGTATCCTGCGCCGGGTTATTCGTCAGGTTATCGGTCGCGCCGGTTTTGAAATCGTAAATCCAGATGTCGTCGGCCATGCCGCCGCGATAATGTTTCCAGGTCCGGAATTCGCGGAACACACGATTGAACGCCATCTTTGAATCATCCGGCGAAAATGCAGTGAACCCGCCGCGCGGCACCGGCAATTGCTGTGGCAGCTCCGCGTCCATCCCCACCGTGAAAAGCGAGCCGATGAAATCGTTGAACGACTTCATGCGCGAACGAAAAACAACCAGCGGTTTCGTATTTTGCCACGTCATCACGATGTTGTTCGGTCCCATTCGGTCCGAGATATCGTCCCGGCCGAGTGTTGCCGATGTGGTCAGGCGTTTCGGCACGCCGCCTTCCGCGGGCATCGCGTAAACTTCGGTGTTGCCGTCGTACTGCGAAGTGAACGCGACCTGTGCGCCGTCGGGCGAGAAGTGTGGAAAAGAACTGTAGCCGGGACCACTGGTCAGGCGCCGCGCAGTGCCGCCATCCTTGCCAACTGTGTAAAGTTCGCCCGCGTAACAAAAAACGATTTGCTTATCGTTCGTCGTCGGAAAACGCAGCAGCCGCGTCGTGTCCGGAAGATTTTGGGCCGGCGCAATCCTGGCCGGCAGCAGAAGCAACGCGACTGAAAAGACAAACAGCGAAGTGCGAGACAAAATGCGCATAAGAATCATGATCGAGACACCCAAACTGCAATCGAATTAGCCGGATGCAACCACTGTTCATGCGGATCGCCTTACGCTTGAACGATTACGGCTTGGATTGTTTCTTGCTGGATATTCGCCGACCAGAGATTAGATAACGCATTCATGGCCGAGAAAAACGCCGTTTCCGTCGTGACAGGTGGCGCTGGTTTTTTGGGTTCCCATTTGACCGACCGTTTGCTGGCGGAAGGTCATCGCGTCATCGCGATCGACAATTTGATCACGGGCAACCCCGCGAACATTGGTCATCTGGCTGGAAACGAGAACTACAAGTTCATCAAACACAATGTTTCCAATTTTATTTTTCTCCCGGAAGAAAAAATCGATTACGTATTTCATTTCGCGTCGCCGGCGAGCCCGATCGATTATTTGGAATTGCCAATTCCCACTTTGAAAGTCGGCGCACTCGGGACGCACAACACGCTTGGCCTGGCCAAGGACAAAAAGGCGACCTTCATCCTGGCATCGACTTCGGAATGCTACGGCGATCCGCTGGTGCATCCGCAAAAGGAAGACTACTGGGGCAACGTTAACCCGATCGGGCCGCGCGGCGTTTACGATGAAGCGAAGCGTTTCGCCGAAGCGATGACGATGGCCTATCACCGTTACCACAAGGTCGACACCAGGATCGTGCGCATCTTTAACACTTACGGTCCGCGGATGCGGTTGCGCGACGGGCGCGTGGTGCCGGCGTTCATCGGCCAGGCGTTGAATGGAAAACCGCTCACCGTTTTCGGCGACGGCTCGCAAACGCGCTCGTTTTGCTACGTGTCCGATTTGATCGACGGAATTTTCAAACTGGCGATGAGCGATTTCCACGAGCCGGTCAATCTTGGCAATCCGCGAGAGATGACGATCAAACAATTCGCCGAGGAAATCATTCGCATCACCGGGGCAAAATCGACAATCGAATATAAACCGCTGCCAGTGGACGATCCGAAAGTGCGCCAGCCCGACATCGCTCGCGCGAAGAAAGTTCTCGGCTGGGAACCGAAAGTTCAGTTCGACGAAGGAATCAAAAAGACGATCGAATATTTTCGGAAATCGCTGGCTGCGCCGCGCTGAAACGCGCCGGAACGTTTCATCGCAAGGTAAAAAATGAAAAAATGGCGCAACTCATGAAGCGCTGAGGTGTTGTCTCTTCAGTAATCGCCCAAGATGGATGTTGATGTGCAAGATTTCACTGGCGCTGGCAGGCGGTTCAGTCGAAAATCCTTCATGATGAAGCGCGCGCTTCTTGTCGTTCTCTGCTCTGTCGCTCTTTGCTTTCCCGTTGCAGCGCAGCAAACGATCAGGCTCGACCAACTGAGCCTTTATCAACCGGAAATTCTCAGCACGGCGGATTGTTCAACACTGCTTAAAGGCCTCCCGATGCTGACCTTTCTGGACCCACGCTATCTGCCGGCTTGGAGCGAGCTCGGCCAGATGGGAATGACGCCAATCGACTTTGCATCGGACATGTCCTACACCGTTGCGGAAGTAGACAGAATAATTGTGCGGCCGGACCATTCAAAAGATTCCTCGAAAGATTCGCCCGCCGAAGCGGTGAGCCCGCCGTCGAATCCAGTTTATTACGGCGGAGAAGTGGGCTTTCTCTACGGGCACGCGAGCGGCAAATTTGGTGGCGACCTGTTAGAGACTTATATGCTCGGCACGGTCGGCGACGACAAATTCCAAATCACCGTCGGCGCGTCCTACCAAGAATCGAACCAGCGCATTCCGCGCCGGATTCGTTAACGTTTTTTCGGGAATCGCTGAAACCTGGCCAACCACTAAACGTGTGGCCGTAGACTTAAGATCGTATGCCAGTTCGGGCGCATTTCGCGGATCGTTTTCTGCCAGCCGCTGTGACGTTTTCCAAAGTTCTCTCCGATCCGACGACGTCCAATGATTTGAATAAACTCGGATGCGACGCGGTTGAGTGCATCACCAGCAGCTAGATGTCTCAGAAAGAAAAGTTCGCTAGAAATCAGAGCTAATTGCGCGTTGACGCGCTCCATGCCCTTAATCGTCAACGCTTCGATTACTGCGTCGCCTTCGATCCAATCGAGCGCTTGCACAAGACGCTTTGCTTCGTTCTGCAAACCTGCAAATCGCGCGACCCGAGCAACCACAAGTCCGGAGTAAATACCGGTAATAACCCCTGTGGTCAGCGCCACGAATAATTCGCGCATAAGCCAGGACCAATCATTCCAAAAACTGCACATGATTATTAAATCTACTTTATGATCGCTACGGTAAGTGCAAGGTTTAGCGCGAATGCAGCAGCAAACCGGTGGGACGCCCTCAGACTGGCCGTCATATCGTGGTCGCTTGCACAGCGCGAAGGTGCCGCCGTGTTTTGTTAGCCGGGACGATCTGCGCAAGCTCTATACGCAGCTCGATGCACGGACTTCTGAGGCGCTCGAGAAACATATTGCTGGTTTGACACGTCCACCAAACGTGGACGCGGAAGGTTGGAATCGGACACTTCAACATCTGAGACACGACGCAAAGTTAAATATCACGGTACTCGGCGCCGACGGCGAACAGATCGTTGCACGGTCTGTAGAAGCACTGTCTGATCAGGAGCTTCCAGATCGGATTGCAGTGGCGCGCTTTGATAGTGCAGCCGCACTTCAATTTATCAACATCACGCCAATCCATCGGTTCTACGTGCATTTGGATTTCACCGAGCCGCCCACCTTTGCAAATTACAATCCCTGGTCTCAACCGACTCCTAATGCCAGTCAGATAGAAGTGACAGGAAGCGATCAAACCTGGGTAGCTGGCGTTTATCAATTAATCATAGGTTTTTTCCGCGCTCGTCGACGCCGGCGTGCATGGTTACACGCACAGCGTACCTTTAACGTCGCTCATTGGATTATCGGTTTCCCTGCAGCACTCTGGATTGTTTATCGCCTGAACTATTACGTGCCGGCGCTCGGCGGAATGCATCCTGCGCTGCTAGGCGCCATATACGCATAGGTCTTTCTAGTAAGCCTCCTAATTTTCCGTGGTATCATCTGGTCATTTCGCTGGCTCTTTCCTGTAATCGAGCTTGCAGGTTCGCGACCAAAAGCCGTGCGAGCTGTGGTAACCCTGATTTTGAGCTCGTTGCTCTTGTCTTTACTTTACGATGTGTTGAAGGGAGTTGTCTGGCGCAGCTGATTTACACTTGTAACGGGAATTAAGGGTTCGTGCGGGCACAAATTTATGCAAAAAATCACGCCGTTTTTGTGGTTCGATGATAAGGCGGAAGAGGCGGCGAAGTTTTACGTGTCGATCTTTCCGAACTCGAAAGTCCTAGATGTAACACGCTATGGCGACGCCGGGCCTGGGCCGAAGGGCACCGTCATGACTGCGAGATTCGAGCTTAATGGACAGGAATTCACGGCGTTGAACGGTGGCCCGCTATTCAAGTTCACTGAAGCCGTATCGTTCGTCGTGAATTGCGAGACGCAGAAGGAAGTTGATTATTTTTGGGAAAAGCTTTCGGAAGGCGGAGAAAAATCACGATGCGGCTGGCTTAAAGACAAATATGGTTTGTCGTGGCAGATCGTTCCCACGGTTTTGTTCGAGATGATGCAAGACGAGGATGCCGAGAAATCGCAAAGAGTTACGAAGGCGCTCCTGCAAATGGATAAGATCGACATCGAAGGTTTGAAGCAGGCGTATGAGCAACCATAATCCAGACTGAGCTGAACATGCCGTGAATGCACGATGCCTTTTTGTTTGTAGTGCGCTCTTGCTGTTGGCGAACGTAGCCCACGGCGCCAGGTACCAACGCACGAAAGACGGGAAAACTCTCGTTTGGAATAATCTGCGCAGCGTGGCTCAAGAAGCGACTTGGTCGGGCGGCCGAGACTCGGCTGGATATGCCACCGGGGAAGGCACGCTAACGTGGTATCGCGGTGAGCTAAAGATTGCAACTGACTCCAGCAAACCACTTAAAGAAGGCAGCGTTGTCGTCAGCAGCTACACCGGTAAAATGGTCCGAGGCAAATTCGAAGGACTGGTAATGAAGGAACAGGGTAGAACAGCCCTCTACACCACGTTCGTTAATGGAAATAAAGCCAGTTACTGGTCTGCTGAGCCGACAACCACTCCGAAAACCAAGGAGCAAAAACGCGCTGAACCTGCTCGCACGGAGCCGGTCGAAGAAGAAGCCGCAGCCGAGGAACCGATGCCATCGCCCGTTGCGACTGCGACTCCGAAAAAGGAACCTTCGGCGGTAGCGGCATCACCAACAAAGCCGGCGCCATCGCCAATTCCAAGTTTCCCTCCTGGTGAACAACCGTGGACCGAACCCATTCTCACCGCACCGGCCATAGCAATCGCACCCGAGAAATCAGGCGCGCCGGCTGATCACAAGCGCGAAGGAATTGTTCGCAAAGACGTTGTCGGCGAAACGCCGGCGCCAATCCGCGACAGTCATACTTTAGAGTTGGCCAATCCCTCTTCGTCGTTACACATGACGGTCGGAGCGGCGAGTTCGCCTCAAGCGTTTCTGCGATCGACGCCATCCCCACCGCCGGCAAGTCTGCCACCAGCGGAAACTGCGGCAAAGAAGGGCAAGATCGCAGATTTAAAAGAACAAACTCAATCGGTTCTATTGCAAGTCGCCGATGCGACGGACAATTTTCGCGAGATTGAGCAGCTTGCTTCGGTGGGAAAATTGCCACCGCCCGTATCGGAAAATGTCGTCTCGCTTGTCGATCGCGCGCGTGAACGTCGACTGGAGTTCGGATACGAAGCGGCCGCTAAAGAATATGGGACTGAAATCCAAACGGCCGACGCCCTTTCGGTCGTCGATCAAGTGACACGCAACATCGCTTTTAATAATGCTTCCGCGGCGAACTCCAAGGTGGCGGATTTTCTGAAGAGCAATCCCGAACCGGTTGCCGATAGTCAGAAACGTTTATGGCGTTATCTGACTTCAGTGCGCGCGTTGTGCGGCCGATTAGAGAAAGAGGCCGATGTCCATTTGCAGCGAGCACAATCACTCGCTGCGGCAGGCAAAAATAACGAAGCAATCCAGGAATATCGAGAAGCGAATCGGATATTTCCGAATCCGGCGACAGCCGAGAAGATCCGCCAGTTGTCTTCGCCCCAAAGCAAACCGCGCAAGCCGTGATCTGTACTGATTCGATGACTGACGATAAAATCGAGGACGAACCGAAAGAGAAACCCCATGCCGAGGCGATCATCTGTCCAGTGTGCGGAGCGATCGCGGTACAGGAGAAATGCAAAATCATTTGCCGGAGCGAAAAGTGCCGAGGCCGAGTGGTGATGAACTGCTCGGAGTTCTAGCGCCGGACGACAACGTTTACGAATTATTTCGGCAATATTGTCTGCGGCATGAGTCTTGCATCTCTGCGCACTGACCACCACATGTTCAATCTCTCACCCTGCATGATCAAGAATCGCACCGCTCAATCCGGTATTTTTAATCCACGCTGTCTGCTTTCTGTCTCGCTCTTTTTGAGCGGAATCTTGTTGGCGGCGCTCAGTTTTGCAGCCGCACCGAATGTAATTGGAAGCTCGTACGCCAAACGGGCCAATTCAATTGCCACTAAGCACCATCAGCGTCCGCCGGCCTCTCCAGCGCCACAGAGTATGCCTCTGAGTGCGACGACCGGCCCGGGCTGGTCGATTGTGAACTCCCCGAATGAGGGCACTGATCGTTGGAATTTTCTAAGCGACGTTACTTGCGTTTCTGGATCGGATTGCTGGGCCGTTGGGACCCACCGAAACAGCGACGGCTTTGACCAAACACTAATTGAACACTGGGATGGAACTTCGTGGTCGATAATTCCATCCCGCAATAGCAGCGCTCAAAACAGCTATCTCTGGTCAGTAACCTGCCTGTCGCAGAATGCGTGTTGGGCGGTTGGCGATTACTCAAATGGCATCGCTATGCAAACGCAGATTGAGTTTTGGGATGGCGGATCATGGACGGTCGTCCCCTCTCCGAACTTTAACACTCAGAACAACTATCTTTCTGCGGTAACATGTGTAGCCTCCAATTCCTGCTGGGCCGTTGGGTCGTACGATAGTGGTAGTGACCATCAAACTTTGATTGAACGATGGGATGGCAACTCCTGGTCGATCATTTCTTCGCCTAATGATAGTCAAAAGAGCCGGCTCGCTGGCGTGAGATGTATTTCTGAGCGGGATTGTTGGGCTGTGGGCGGTGGTTTGCTCGGCTCAACCCTGACTGAACATTGGGATGGGAGTTCGTGGTCAATCGTAGCGTCGCCGATTACGAGCAGCTACGCGATCCTAACCAGTATCACGTGTATGTCATCGTCACAATGTTGGGCCGTCGGCTATTATTACACGGGCTACGGCGACCCGCTTACCATGACTTCATCTCAAACGTTAATGGAAAACTGGGACGGTGTATCGTGGTCAGTCGTGACGCTGCCGACCCTGAGCTCACAGTATAGTTTCCTCGCTGGAGTAATATGTCCGAGCGTGTCGGAATGTTGGGCCGTCGGTAAGTCGCAGGGCTCTTTAGTAGAGCACTGGAACGGCAATTTTTGGACGGTCGTAGCGTCGCCCAACAAAGGTGCCAGTAATCTACTCGGAGTTACATGCACTTCGGCGTCCCAGTGTTGGGGAGTGGGGCAGTACATTAACGACTTCGTTAATCCGGCCGTTTCTCAAACGCTTGTCGAAGAATATGCGCCGACTGTGCCGCCGTTAACGGGCGCGGCGTCGCGGATGACCCACGGCAGCGCAGGCGCGTTTGATGTCGATCTTCCACTCATCGGTAAACGTGGTGTTGAGTGTCGCAGCGGCGGCGCGAATGGAAACTACTCGGTTGTGTTTAGTTTTGTGAATGATGTGACGAATTGCGGGAGCGCTGGCAGTGCCGGCGGAACGGTTGTCGCCGGCCCAAACTCCAATCAATGCACTGAAAATCTAACCGGCGTTTCAAATGCACAGTACATCGACGTCGCACTAAACAACGTGGTCGATTCCCAGAATAATACTGGCAACGTTTCCGTGCCCATGGGTGTGCTTCTTGGCGATGTTGATGCAAGCGGTCGAGTGGACTCGACTGATGCTTTCCAGGTGAGACAGCAAACTCTGCAGAATACGAACTCCGCCAACTTCCGAATGGACGTTGACGTGAGCGGTCGCATCGATTCCACCGATGCTTTTATCACGCGGCAACAAGCGCTAACCTCGCTCCCATCCGCTCCGTAGGTCACCTTCACCGCAGCGAAATCGCCTCGGCTTAAAATTTTCCGATCTGGCGAAACCACCGCAACGCAAGTTGAACTTGCGCGGCTTTGATTTCGTGACGGCCAAGGAACGGTTCGACGCGAACGCGTTTGAAGCCGGTATTCACCAGCGAATCGTGGAATCGATTGGAGTCACTGGCTGTCGGCCAGGCGGTCCAGGCGAGCTGGATATTCGTAAACAAACACTTTGCGTCCGGGAAATCTTTTCAGAAGCGCATCTTGCTCCAGTTGGTCGCACGACTTGACGTTGAAATACAAGCTGCCGGCCGCCGACATCACAGGCGGGTTCCGAGTCAGATCGCCGGCGTTGGCATGGTAAGTCCCGCTTCTGAGCAAAAAAATCTTCTTCCCATCGCCGGCTTGCCGTGCCGTCCGCTCGAGGTCTCGCTGCTGGTAGCTGGTATAGGCTTGTATCGCCGCGAAACATACGCTGCCGGCGATCTGGAGTGCTATAGCTAACTTCCATAAACGACGGAGACCAGGTGCACCATCGTGACAGATCCATGCGTAGACATCGACGACAGCCAGGACCAGGAATGGAAAGTAAGATAACAGATAGCGCGGACCGGGACCACCTACAGAGGCCGGATAGAAGAAGTAAATCCCGATGTTCATCAAAAATAATGCCAGGTACATCTTGACCTTGGGCGAAGCGTGGTAACGCCTCCAGAGCACGATCAGCAACAGCGCAGGCGGAAAAACCCAAACAAGGTTTACCAGTCGCACACCGGTTACCCGGAACCCAGTCCATGAGACCAAAAGATTGTCGTGCAGGTGTGAATGGTTTAGGGCTGGAGGAGGCTGGAACGGATGGCCTGTGATGAGGACGTCGTATATCAAGTTGCCGCTGGCCAAGAGACCAAACCCGACGCCGAAGAACGTCAGTTCAGCGAACCTCTTGCGTCGCAGCAGGGCGACTCCAATCCAGGCGCCGAGAGGAACCCAGTCGATGTAACGGATCATGGACGAATAGCCAAGAAGCGCACCGGCGCCGAAAAGCAGCAACCGCGAATTTCCATTGCGACGCCGCGCTGCATCGCAGGCAACGAAGGCGGCGAACACGAAGAGAGCAGTCGCCATGTGAGCACGAAGCGAGGCCGCGTAGTAACAGAAGAAAAAACAAAGCGTCAGCAAGAGCCCAGCGATTTTCGCCCCGTTCTCTCCCGTCTGGTGCTCCGCGTACCGCAGAATGAGAAATACAAGGACGGCGCCAAGAATCGGATCAATGAGCCACGGGACTCCGAGCAGCGCACCGAGCGCCAGCAGAGCAGGCCAGCCCGGAGGATATTTTGAGAACCGACGCCCCTGATTATCTATAAGACAATTCGTATCGACGAAGTGGTGCAGCGGACCCGCTTTGTCGTAGAGAGGATCCTCCGCGTACATTTTTCCCGACGCGAATAGCTTTGCTTGATAAAGATAAGAATAGTCGTCTCCGGACGGGGGGAACCGCTGGATCAGGACAAAAACAATGAGCAACGCCTCGACCAGGAAGATCGCCGAGACCAGCAGTATTCCCCTTACAGACATGAATTTCCTTTTTCTTCCTGCAGACGGACCCGATTCCCTTGCAGCGAGTCGTTTCTTTCCCGCGCAGTTTACACTTAATTCGGGAGTCGTCGCTTTGGCTGTGCAATTCGGATCTTCAAATCGTGAAATTTTTTGCCTCGCGGTCGGATGAACACCTACGGCAAGATCGACATCTACTTATGAGAGCGAGCGTGCGAGTCGTTGCGTTTGTTTTTTTGTTGCTGCCGTTGATGGCGCACGGGCAGATTCGCGGCCCGAGCCAGTTTCAGATCACAAAAATCACGAAGAACCTGATTCCCACGCCAGATTACGGCGTGGCGCAATATCGCGCTAATCCCAACGATCGTTGGCTGGAAGTGGAAGTTGAGTTCGTTGCCGCGCCAGAATGGACCGATGAGCTGACGTTTAAATATTATGTTCTTTTCAATGGCAAGCTGCTGACCGGCGAAGTCACACATATCAACATTCCGGCTGGCCGCGAGCAGCATTCGGTGATGTATGTGCCGCCGGTCGCGCTGGTGCGATTCGGAGGCAGTCGTCCGCTCCTGCCAAATACGTTCCAAAATATTGCCGTGCAAATTGTGCAGGGCGGCGCGGTTAAAGACGAATTGAGTCTGGCGCGCGCGCCGGCCCAATGGTTTGCAGGGCTGCCGCCGATTTCCGGATTTGTCCTCAATAAAAACGAAACGCCGTTCGCGCCGCTTAACTGGGACCACTACGTGCAAATCAAAACCGCGCGATAGCGCGGAAGTTCCAAATTCCAATATCCAAGCTCCAGAGAAGCTCCAACTTTCAATGACCAAACAAGAGGGTGTTGCTTCCAGCGAATTTGAGATTTGGAGCTTGGAATTTGGTTGGGATTTGGGATTTGGTTCTTGGAATTTTTGAATTCAATGGCCGCACCAACACGCATCATCAGTCTTAATCTCGGTTCGCAAACAATCGGCCTGGCGGAATTTCGCCCGCAACCGCAAGGCGGACTGGTTTTGCACGGCCACCGTTTGCGAGAGCTCCTGATCGATCCGGCGGGTGAGGGGATGCGTCGTGCGCAAATCGCGGCGGCGTTGCGCGAGATGGTGAACGAGCTGCAAATCAAAAACGGAAAAGTGAATTACGCGGTGCCGGGTCAATCGGTTTTCGCGCGATTTGTGAAATTGCCGGCCGTGGAAGAGGAAAAGATCGAGAGGATCATCGCGTTCGAAGCGCAGCAGAACGTTCCTTTCCCAATCGACGAAGTGATCTGGCATTATCAACTCGTCGGTGGCGGCGGGGAGGAGCAAATCCAAGTCGTGCTCGTCGCGATCAAAGCGGATCTGCTCGACGAGATGAACGGCGCGGTGGAAGAGACCGGTTTGCGCACATCGATTGTCGATGTTGCGATGATGGCGCTCTATAACGCCTTTCGTTACAACTACAGCGATCTGAGCGGATGTTCGTTGCTGATCGACATTGGGGCGCGCACGACCAATTTGATTTTCATTGAGCCGGGTAAAATTTTCTCACGCAGTGTGCCGATCGGCGGCAGCTCGATAACGGCGGCAATCGCGAAGGAATTTGGCGAGCCATTCGCGGCGGCCGAGTTCCGAAAAAAGCGCGATGGCTTTGTGAGTTTGGGCGGCGCGTATGCCGAGCCGTCCGACGCCAACGTGGCGCGTGTCTCAAAAATTATGCGCAGCACAATGACGCGGTTGCATGCGGAATTGATGCGCTCGATCAGCCATTATCGTGCGCAGCAACAGGGCAGTTCGCCGCAACGCGTGTTCCTCTGCGGCGGAAGCGCAAGCACCCCGTACATGCGCGAGTTTTTTCACGAGAAATTGCAATTGCCGATCGAATTCTTTAATCCGTTGCGAAACGTGGCCGTCGTCGAATCGGCGCAAGTAGGTGAGATTGCGCGCTCGGCCCATCTTCTAGGCGAGCTGGTTGGTCTGGCATTGCGGACGGTAAGCGACTGCCCGATGGAGCTGAATCTTCGCCCGGCGAGTGTCGTGCGGAGGCAGGAGCTCGAAAAACGCCAGCCGTTTTTTATCGCGGCAGCTGCTTGTTTCGTGGCAGGGCTTCTTGGCTGGAGCGCTTACTACGGACGCGCTGCGCACGTGATCGAGCGCAGCGGGCAGGTGATTCAAGAAAAAGTGAATGCACCGATGCGCGCGGCCGAAGCAAAGATCGACAAGTTGCGCAAAGACGCGGCGGCGTCAGATAGACTTGCCACGCCTCTCGTCGCGGCAATCAACGATCGTTTTTTCTGGGTGGAGATTCTGGAAGATTTAAACACGCGCCTGCCGAAGGAAGATATTTGGATCACGGAGCTGGTGCCGACTTCCGACGGTAAACCAGTCGGGCCGGATGCAAAACGCCTCGCCGAAACGGCGGCCAACCCGAGTCCGACACCGGTTTCGACTCCAGTAAGATCGACAATCAAGGGTCAAGCAACCGGCCCGGCAATCGATGGGATTCTGGTGCGCGGCCTTTATTTGTTTAACCCGAAGCAGCAGGAAGTTGTCATCGATTATTTTCGCAACCTGGTCGGTTCGCCGTTTTTCGCGGTGGATCCGAACAATCAGGCCCGTGTGATCAAGGCCACCATCCCGAACAATACCGAGTGGGCGTTTCCCTACGAGCTGCGTCTGGATTTGCGAAAGCCGATAAAATTGCCATGAACTGGTTCCGCGAAAATCGATGGTTGGGAACGTTTCTGATCGTGTGCGGTGTCTCTGCATTGCTGGCGCTCTTTCTTCTTTTCAAGGCGAAGAGCAATTTTGAAGAGGCTTTCGGGCATTTCAATGATGCGGCGGCGGAACGGAATCGCCTGCAACATCTCGATCCATTTCCAAACGAAGCGAACTATCAACAGCTCAAGGTGCACTTCGAGAATTACAATGCGGCGCTGAATAAATTGAAGGATGAATTGAAAACGCAAGTGCGCCCCATCGATCCGCTCGCGCCTAACGAATTCCAATCGCGCTTGCGCCAGGCCATCATTGCAGTGTCAGAGAAGGCGCGCGGGAACAAAGTGAAGCTGCCGGATAATTTTCATGTCGGCTTCGATGAATTCACGGCCGCGCTACCGAGTACCGCAAGCGCGCCTTTGCTCGGCCAGGAGCTGGCCCAGGCTGAAGTGCTCATGAATATCTTAATCGATGCGCGTGTGGACGCGGTGACGGGATTTCAGCGCACGTCGGTGCCAGCAGAGACGGCAGCAACAACTCCAGCGGCCCGGAAACCCGCGGGGACCGCGATTACAAATCCAAAAGTGATCGAGCGCAACATTGTCGATCTAAGCTTTGTTGCTGCGCCATCGGCCGCGCGAAAAGTTTTGAATGAAATCGGCGGCTCAACTCAGCAATTTTTTATCATTCGCACACTGCACGTGCGCAATGAGCAGGAGAAAGGTCCCGTGCGCGAGCAAAGCGCCAGTTCGGGCGCAGCGCCTTCCGGGGCCGCCGCGACCGCAACAACGGCTACGCCGACTGGCGCCATAAAATTCATCGTTGGCAACGAGCACATCCAGATCGGCGCCCGGATCGAGATGGTGCGTTTTATTTTTTAACGATGACCAGACCCAAAACTAAAGATGACGCGGTCGAGTTTCCGGGGAGCGCACGCGCCCCGCGTGCTCTTTCCGGCGCCTCGCCGGAAAGTTCTCAAGCAATCTGCTACTCAAAGCGCAGATTACCTC
>WNFR01003886.1_pt1 | contig 15459 bp, 15 predicted proteins | sample 5400221 | NCBI WGS metagenome assembly WNFR01 (sample SAMN13153357, study PRJNA577476) | soil metagenome | isolation source: 40 cm soil under Madrone tree | place: USA:California | collected 2016-06-14 | reverse complement strand
CGTGGAGACAGAAATAGTATTTGAACTGGGGATCGGCTTTCGTGAGCATCGGAATGCTGGCCCCGGCGGAAAAGAATTTTTCTCCGGCGCCGCGGATGACGATGACGTGGGCGCTTTCGTCCATGCGGGCTTTGAGGATGGCCGCATCGAGCTGAAGCATCATGTCGTAGGTGTAAGTATTAGCGGGGGCATCGTCGAGTTCGAAAATGGCGATGCCGTCTTCGATGCGGTATTTTACGAGTTCCTTGGTTGCGACGCTTGTTGTGGTGGCCATAATTGTCTCTTCGTCCCTTCGTTTGGAATCTTTGGAACCTTCGGGAAATTCTTTAATGCTGGTCTCCTGCGGTTATTCCGTCTGCAAAAACAGGCTTCGGCTCCGTGCCTGAAGGCAGCACGCCATGAAGGAAAAGGCCGACGATGGCGGCGGTCAGTTCGGAGGCGTCCGGATCAACGCCGGGCTTATGCCATTTGTAGGTCCAGTTCATCATGCCGAAGAGGCTGAGGACCGCGACGCGGGGGTGGATGCCGGGCGCGAGGCCTTCCGAGGCAAGGGAGTCGAAGATTTCACGTGCCAGGGCGTAATAGCGGCGCTTGATGGCTTGGACTTTTTCGCGGTAAGGGTCGCCGAGGGCGTCTTCCTCGTGGGAGAGGACTTTCATCTCGTTGGGATGGGAGAGGAAATACTCGATGTGGTTGAGGACGAGGAAGTGAAGGCGTTCGGCGGGTTCGTGGACGCCGAGGAGACGGGATCGGAGGCTTTCGAGGACGAAGGTAAAGGTTGTACTTTGAATCAGATAGAGGAGGTGCTGCTTGCTTTCGAAATAGTAATAGAGGCCGGCGAGGGATACCCCTGAGGCGCGGCTGATATCGCGCATGGAGGTGCCCTCAAAGCCGTGCTGGGCGAAGACTTGAGAGGCGGTGCGTAGGATGTGCTGGAGCTTGGCCTCGGAATCGCGTGGGATGGGGATGGAGGAAGGCATAGGCGTCTCGAACGCTCGTTCGACAAATGTAGTTCGTGGGGCTATATGTGTCAAGCGCGGATTTCGTTGGTTGTCGCTAGTGCTTTGCGGCGTTTTTCAGGGTGGCCTTCAGGTCGAGGTTGGAGACGAGGCGATGGAGGTAGTTCGGATGGAGGCCGAGAAGTTTGGCGGCCTGGGTGAAGCTACCCTGGGACTGTTCCAGGGCAGTGAGAATGAGATGTTTCTTGGCGTCGCGCACGGCGTCGTGGAATTTGGCGGCGGAGTCGGAAATGGGCAATGCGCGGTCGGCCAGAGCGTCCGGCAGGTCTTCGGGAAGAATCAGGTCGGAGGAGCCGATGACGATGGCGCGCTCGATGGCGTTCTCAAGTTCGCGGATGTTGCCGGGCCAATCGTATTGAGCGAGACAGGCACGTGCCGCGGGAGAGAGTCCGCGGACTTTGCGATTGGAGCGCGCGGAGTAACGCGAGACGAAATGGTCGGTGAGCAGAGGGATGTCTTCGGGATGCTCGCGAAGGGCGGGCATGGTGACGGAAACGACGTTGAGGCGATAGAAGAGGTCGAGGCGGAATTTTTCGTCGGTGACGGCTTTCTGGAGGTCCTTGTTGGTGGCGGCGATGAAGCGGACATTCAGTTTGATGGAGGAGGTACCGCCGAGACGGACGAATTCGCGTTCCTGCAGGACGCGAAGGAGCTTGGCTTGAAGCGTGGGCGGCAGCTCTGCTACTTCGTCGAGGAAGACGGTTCCGCCTTCGGCGACTTCCAGGAGGCCTTTCTTTTGACAGACGGCGCTGGTGAAGGCGCCGCGTTCGTGGCCGAACAGTTCGCTTTCGAGAAGCGTTTCGGTGAGAGCGGCGCAATTGAGTGCAACGAAGGGGCGGGACTTGCGGGGACTGTTGAGATGGATCGCGCGGGAGGCGAGTTCTTTCCCGGTGCCGCTTTCGCCCAGAATTAAAACTGTGGAATCGGACGGCGCGACGCGTTCGATGAATTGATAGACCTGGCGCATCCGCGGGCCGCGGCCAATCATATCGTGCTGGAGCTGGACTTCGGCGCGGAGCCGCAGGTTTTCGTTGTCCAGGCTCTCGAATTGGCGGGCGTTTTCGATGGCAACGGAAGCGAGACCGGCGATAGCGGAAAGCAGTTGTAAGTCGTCGTTGGAGAAACGCGTGGCGGGGTTGCGGGTATCGAGATAGATCAGCCCCAGGGATTGCGTTGGCGTGGTGAGCGGAACGCAGAGGAGAGAAAGGCCGGAAGCCGGGGGAGCGTCCGGCGGAGCTGACGCGGAAATTGGCGCCCCTTCATAATCCAGAACGGCGACGCGTTCTTCGACGACGCGTTGTGCGAGAACGCGGCTGAGATGCACAGGATGATCGGGGCCGGCGGCGCGGTCCCAGGCAATGGGAGCGGAGAACTCGCCGGTGCTGGAGTCGAGGAAAAGAATGGCGCCGCGTTCGGCGGGGATCACGTCGAAGAGCATGGCGAGGAGTTGCCATTGCAGGGCGTCCATGTCGCGCATGGAGCCAATGGCGGAGCTGATTTTGAGAAGAGTGGAAAGAGTGCGCGCGAGGCGGACGGCTGGGGGCAGAGCCGCGAGAGATTCGGGTTGCAAGTAGGAGAGATCGTCGGGCTTGAGTTGCTGGGCGGAGACACTGAGGGAGGCGTGCTCGTCGAGTTGGACGGAGCTGCTTTCGGCGGCCGTGGCGGCTTCGGGAAGAAAGAGGAAGGAGGAATCACCGATGGAGATCTGGTCGCCGAAGGAGAGAACACGTTCGGAGATAGGAATGCCGTTGACGAAGGTGCCGGCGGGGGAGTCGAGATCGCGCAGGGTGAAGCAACCGGAAGACTCGGTGATGGAACAATGACGCGGAGCTACAGAGGGATCTTCGAGGCGGACGGCATTGGACGGATCGCTGCCAAGCGAGAAAGGAGCGGCGACGGGAAAGCTGGTGTTTTTCCAGGGACCGCTGATGACGGTGAGTCTTGGGGGCACGATTTGAGGCTCGGGTGGCCGGTCTGGCCGCGCGTTCTTGCTGAGAGCGGGGATTGTAACTCGGTGAGCTTGGATAATCTACAGGCAGAAGGCCTATCCGAAGGGATAGGGTGGCTATCTGAAGTGTTAGAGCACGAATGCTGGGCCGACGTGCGGCTCGGGAATGACCGCTGATTGACTGTAAGCCATTACTCAACAATAACTTAGAGTAAAGAAGCGATTTTTCGCTGACTTTCCGTTGCTGTGCAAAAACTGCAATTCAAGCGATGGAGAGCGCCGGAGAATCGCTCTTCGGATAGACAGCATCACGCGGAAGATTTCGGCGGAGAAGGATTCCGAAAGTCCCGGGGAATTCTTTTCGACGGTATACCGTTGAAACTTCGCAAGATGGACAAAATCGACGTGCCGGGACGCGGAACGGTAAGGCGATGGCCACAGCCTTGCATTCTTCCAAGAACGTCGGGCAGTTAAAAAAACACTGAGGTGGATCATGAACTTCACAAAAAATATCAAGTGGCAACTGGTTCTGGCGGCTCTGGGAGTTTCGCTCTTCATGACGGGCGCGGTTCGCGCGCAAGAAATCGACAACACTGAGTTTGCAAGTCCGGCGGCGTCGGTTGGAAGCAATTTCAATACTCCGTCAGCGGCAGCGGCCAACACAGCGGTAAACAACGCGCAGGTTGAATATGCGGCAGTTTCCGAGGCTTCGATTCTTCACGCGACCCAACAGGAAGATGCCAGCGTGGGCAGCCTTCCGCGCACTCTTGGTTCGATGATCGCGCTGGGCGTGCTGCTGATCGCATGCGGCCTGCTGTGGAAGAGCGCCAGGAACCGGAGCAACGACACCTTAAAGACTCACAATTCCCTTCCCATGCGGAAGAACCCACTCTCCAACCGCAAAGCCCAAGCCCTGCACTCGTAAGTGCATATTGAGCCTCACTCCGGGGGCCCGACGAACGCCCCGCTCCCGGAATGAGGCGTCAGGTTTCCTCCCGCCTCGATTCGCGTCCTGCCAAATTCCCTTCCACGGTTACTTTCCTGGAGAAAAAAACGGCAATTCCCTGCCGAGATTTTTTTGTCTGGCGAGGGCATAGACCTTTTCGGCGACTGCAAGATCCCAAGAGGCGATGCCGTTCGATTTGAAGAGAGTGATTTGTTTGTCGTTTGCGCGGCCTGGAACTTTGCCGGCGACGAGTTGGTCGAGTTCGTGGACCTCGTCCCATTTTTTGGGTTGCTGCTGGAAGGGAATGATGAGGTCGCCGGCTTCCTGTTTGGACTGCTCGATGGAATCCACGAAGATTACGCCGGCGCGAGAGATGGCGGTGTCGTCGAGTTCGCGTTTATGGGCGTGATTGGCGCCGATGGCATTGATGTGGGCACCTTCGGCGATGTCGTTGCCATCGAGGACGGGCTTGGCGGAAGTGGTTGCGGTGTTGACGATGTCGGCGCCGCGTACGGCTTCGGCAGCAGAAGAGGCGGGGTGTACCGGGATGCCGAGGCGGTGGGACATTTCGGCACAAAAGTTCGCGCGGCGCTCTGGATCGCGACCGAAGACGCGGACGGAATCGAGCTTTCGCGCGGCGGCGACGGCCTCGAGTTGGGTTCTTGCCTGGCCGCCCGTGCCGAGGATGGCGGCTGTCCGCGCGTTCGGGCGGGCAAGATATTTTGTGGCGACGCCGGAAGCGGCGCCGGTGCGTTGCTGGCCCATGAAATCGGCTTCGATCATGGCGAGAAGCGCGCCGGTGGAGATTTCGTAAAGCGGGACGAGGAAGCGGAGAATGCCCTTCACGTAAGTGTACTGCTTCATGGCGATGAAGCCAGCTTCGGTGTCCATAGCGGCCATGTAGTGAAAGAAGCCGCCACCAGCGGGGAGTTCAAAGCGGCGGCGCGGGTGGAGAATCACGCGGCCGTCGGCTTGTTTTCGGGAGATTTCTTCAACGGCGTCCATGGCCATGGGCATGGTGAGAAGTTGGCGAACTTCGGCTTCGTTGATATGGAGGGTCATTGGGTGGCTCTGGACGACAAGGGTGTTGCTGGCGCGAGATGAAACTCAACGAGGTTGAGGGTCGTCTCGGCGACGGTGCCATGATGATGATATTGATAGCTGAGGATGCCGATGCCGGGAGAGATTTCCATCTCAGTGTCGTCGGGATTGGTGATGTATTGCAAGAGGAAGACTTCGGCGGAGCGAGAAGGTAGACCTTTAATGTCAGTTAGACTTTTCGTCTCCTGGGTGGTTACAACCCAGCAGTAATGATCGTCATCGCGGCGGACACTTTCGGCGTCGCCGAACTTCATGCCTTTTTTCAGTGGCCAGCGGAAGAGCAGATTGTCTTCGGCGAGCAACTTGTCGAGCGATACGGAGTCTTTCTCGAGTTTCGCGTAGTCGAAATCCGGGGGCAGAGAGTTGAGGAAAACTTCGTGGCGCTTTGTTTCGATGAGGAGCCAGGGCATAGCTGCCACTTCACCGGTGGCCCAATCCAAATCGCGGGGGAAGCCGGAAAGTATGGCGATGGTGAATTCCGGTTTCTGGATGACTTTCTCAACGGTCATCTTGAGGGCGACGTTCGCATGGGCCTCTTTTTCAGTTTGCTGGTCGGACCAGGTGACTGTGCCGCGATAGAGCCACCAGGTGCCAGGGGTGAGCGGGAAGAAGAGGTCGAGTTGGGGTTCTGGATTGGAGTTGGCGAAAACTTTTGACGTTGAGGTTCTTCGGGCATCCTCGTCGGATGCCCTCAGAATGACAGGGGTTGGGGTTATTGCGGACGCGGAAATCGTGGCTCGCTCGTGATTGCCTGCCGGTGGGACTTGCGTGGGTCGCTGTGCAGTGAGGGGCAAGGTAATGAGCAGCATGAGCGGAATGAGGAATAGGGTGACACCGATGATTGCGAAGGGTGCGGGGACTCTCTTTAGGAAGCGCATAATTATTTTTTGGCCGGCGCTTGTTGGGGCTGGGGTTTATCTGATTTGGATGAGGCGGCGGGAGTTTCGTCCTTGATGCGGCGGACTACGGTTTGGATCAGGACATAGTGGCGATCTTCTTTTTTTGCACCGATGAGGCGGAAGCGGAATTCAGGCTGGCCTTTGGGGTCCTTTGCGAGGCGGATGGGAAAGGTGCCGCACAAATTGTTGTCGATGAAGGCGGTCTCGTAGCGGGTTTTGCGGGTATTCCAGGTGTAGACACGCAAGGTGGTGAAGTCGCACGGCAGGCCTTCCGGGCCGCGCGCGCCGGCGACGAGATATTGCGGGTGATCGCCCTCGCCATCGGTGACGCGATTTAATTCGAACCAGGCGAGCGGGCGAATGTTGGCGGATTCGGTGGCTTCTCGCACGGGGTCGGGCAGATCGAGGGAGACGAACCGGGCGACGACCCATCCTGCGATGGGGATGGTCTGATCGCCGGGTTGGGTGGTGTTGGTGATGGCGGAATTGCGGACTACTCCTTCGCCCGGCGGGCGCGTGGCGATGCCGCGGATGAGGAACCAGTCTTCCTTTTTGGTTTCGGAGGGCTCACCGGCGGTTTCTTTTTCATCGGAGACTTGCACCCAATCGGCGGTGGCGCGGCCCACAATTTCTACGGGCGCATTGCGGGCGAACTGGTAGAGACGCGCCTCATTGCGGCCGGGATGCACGCGCAAGTTGGTGGGAACCTTGGTGCGGCCGCGCGCTTGCACGGGGATGGCGGAGGCTTGCTCGAGCAACTTGGCACTGCGATGCCAGAGGTCCGGGTCCATGAGATACCGGCCGTCCATCCAGCCGACAACGCCTGTGGAGGTGCGGACCTTCACGTTTTCGTTGTGGCGGGCGAGGACATCCACGTGGTCGCCGTAGAGAAGCACGCCAAGTTGTTCGCGGACCTGGGCGACGCTGCTCCAAAGTGTGACGCTGCGCTCGCTGATGTAAGCGTCGCTGAGCGATTCGTGTTTGGGGCGAAAAATCCAGGCAAGCAGCGCCACCAGACAGAGGAGCGGCACGGCAACCAGTAGCTTGCGTTTCATGATTCCTCAATAGTGATCCTGAAGATTGTACCTGAAATGAGGCCATGGCCGAGGTGACACATGGCATGGAAGAACCGGTAGAATCAACGGCGCGGGATGAGTATTGTGGGTCGCGGGGGAAACCATGAAATTTCTGAATAAGTTTCAGCCATTCGGGCTGGCAATTCTGCGCGCGGTACTGGCGTTGATTTTCATTTACCACGGATATCCGAAGCTGGTGCGGACCGACGCAGCGATGCGAGAGTTTTTTGTGCAGCACGGATTCCCCGGCTATTTTGTGGGGCTCGCGGGGACCCTGGAGTGTATTGGCGGCGGACTGCTGCTGATCGGGCTGTTCACACGGCCGGCGGCATTGCTGCTGGCGGCGGAGATGGGGATAGCAATGTGGAAGGTGAAGATCGTGCACGGAGTTTTCGCGGTGAGTGAGTATCAGTTTGAGCTGGCGTTAGCGGCGGCTTGCGTGGCTTTGGCCACAGTGGGGGCGGGGAGTCTCTCCGTGGATCATGTGATGTTGGGAGACGGCCGCGCAAAACGCAGGGCCGCGAGAAACAGGGAGGATTAGAGTTGAGCCGTGCTTTCCCTAAACCTGGGCGGGAGAGCCTGGGACGGCGAGTGCGGGCGTAGACGGAGCCAACGGCAGGGCGATCCAGAGGATGACATAGACGAGGAGCCCGGTGCCGGCGAAGAAGACGGCTAGCAGCCAGACGATGCGGACGAGGGTGGGATCGAGATCGAAATAGTCGGCGAGGCCGGCGCAGACGCCGCCGATTTTTTTGTCGCGGCTGGAGCGCATCAGGCGCTTGACCGGAGCAGCATAGCCACCGGCGGGTGGCGCGGCCTGGCCGGTCAATTGGGCGCCGCAGTTGTAGCAAAACTTTGAGCCTTCAACTACTTCCTTTTGGCATTTCGGGCAAAGCATGGTTCACCCCCACAGAGCGATATCCAACCGCATTCTAAACAAAGATACGAAATGTGGACCAGAAAAGTTTCAAATGGGTCGAAGAAGACCTAGTACTCGAGGAGTTTCATTACGGCGGCGGTGATGTCGTCGGTTTGGGGGAGGATGGCGTCTTCGAGTTTTGGATGATAGCCGCAGAAGGTGTCGGTCGCGGCGACGCGCTTTACCGGGGCGTCGAGTTCTTCGAAAAGTTCTTCGGCGATCCGGGCAGCGATTTCGGCGCCGTAGCCCCAGCTCATCATGTCTTCATAGGCGACGATGACGCGATGGGTTTTGCGAACCGTAGCGGCGATGGCTTCCCAGTCATAGGGAGAGAGAGAGCGGAGATCGATGATTTCGACGGAAACGCCGGAGCGCTCGAGAGCGGCGGCGGCGACTTCGGCGCGGCGAACCACGGCGCCGTAGGTGATGATGCTGACTTGTGAGCCGTCTTTTACGAGGCGGGCCTTGCCGAACGGGACAGTGTAATCGGGGCCGGGATATTCAGAGCGGTTGTAGGGCTGACGGTAGAGATGCTTGTGCTCGAGGAACATGACCGGGTCGTCGCAGCGGATCGCTGTGCGCAATAGGCCGGCTACGTCGAGGGCGGTGGAGGGCATCACAACGCGCAAACCGGGGCAGTGGGTGAAGATCGATTCGCCACTCTGGCTGTGATAGACCGCTCCACCCGTGAGGTAGCCGCCGATGGCTACGCGCAGGACGACGGGGCTTTTGAATTTGCCGTCGGAGCGCCAGCGCATCACGCAGAGTTCATCGCGGATTTGCATCATCGCGGGCCAGATGTAGTCGAAGAATTGAATTTCGGCGACGGGCTTCATGCCGCGGGTGGCCATGCCGATTGCACGGCCGACAATACTGGCTTCCGCGAGGGGCGTGTTGAAAACGCGGTCGGCGCCATATTTGCGCTGGAGACCTGCGGTGGCTTTGAAGACGCCTCCCTTCCCTTTTACGTCCTTGAGATTTTCCTCGCGGCTGGCGTCGGCGACGTCTTCGCCGAAGACAGTGATGCGTTCGTCGCGGGCCATTTCGTCTTGCAGAGTGGCGGCGACCATTTCGACCATGGTCTTTGGGCCGCCGTGGAACTTCGGCTCGGCGGCGAAGACCGGCGCAGTGGGATCAATGTCCGGCGAATAGACGTTTTGATAGACGGAGGAAACTTCCGGCGTCGCGGCGGCCAGGGCTTGGTCGGCGGCTTCGCGGACTTCGCGGTCGACTTCGGCTTCGAGGGCTTCGATTTCCTTCTGGTCCATCAGGCCTTCGCGAATCAGGAAGAGGGAGAACTTGGAAAGCGGGTCGCGGCGGGCTTCGCCTTCGCGTTCTTCAGCGGTCTTGTAGAGCTTTTCGTCGTCGGAGAGCGAGTGCGAATAGGGGCGAGTGACGTGTGCGTGGACCAGTGCTGGGCCGCGGCGTTCGCGGACGTAACGAATGGCTTCCTTGCAGACGGCGTAGCTTTCGAGGGGGTCGGTGCCATCGCATTCGGCGACGTGCAAGTTGGGAAAGTTTCGAACGAGTTTCGAGATGCTGCCGCCTGCGGTTTGGACTTCGACGGGAACGGAGATGGCGTAACCGTTGTCTTCGATGAGATAGAAGAGCGGAAGCTTTTTGGCGCAGGCGGCGTTGAGCGATTCCCAGAACTCGCCTTCGCTGGTGGCGCCGTCGCCGGAGGAGACGTAGACAATTTCTTCGAGGTCGTGATCGAGCGATTCGCCTAGGGGAGCTTTCCGCGCTTGGGCAAAGGCTTTCGCGTGATGGCCGTAATAAAGAGTCGCTTCGGCTGCGCCGACCGCTTGAACGAATTGCGTGCCGGTGCAAGAGGACTTGCTGACGATATTGAATTTCTGATGGCCCCAGTGGGAGGGCATCTGGCGGCCGCCGGAGCTGGGGTCGTCTTTGGCGCCTACGGCCTGGAGAAGGGTTTCGAGCGGGGTGACGCCGAGAGCGAGGCAGAGAGCGCGGTCGCGGTAGTAGGGATAGATCCAATCCACGCCGGGACGAAGAAGCAAGCCGGCCACGGTGGTAACCGCTTCATGGCCGGCGCTGGAGATTTGGAAATAGATTTTGTTCTGGCGTTTGAGCTGGATTTCCCGGTCGTCGAGACGGCGGGAAAGATACATCGTTCGGTAGATGCGGATGAGGGTTTCGCGATCGAACCCCTGGTGCTTGGGGGCTTCCAACTTGGCTACTTTGACGCGTGTTTGTACCGCCATTCAGCCTTCCTTGCGTTGGAGTAGAAAAAATTTCGCCTACGGGATTTAATTATACCGGAGGGCGCGTTGGAGTGCACAGTAGAACGTGGGCTGGGTTGTGAAAAACGAAGGTACTAGACCGGTGTCGCCGGGCAGAGGTAGCGCCGCCATCCTGGCGGCAAGCGTGCGGGCCTGCAGGATGCAGGCGCTACCGACGCGCATCGCGCCGATCCCAGCCACCTTGGTTCAGTTCTTCAAATTGCTTTTCGGTGTCAGCAAAATGGGCGTCGCCGGATTTTAGAACTTTGGGAGAGGCAGCAACGAAGGGCTCTTCCGTGGGGATTCGATCGACCCAGCGCTGCTCGGAGAGCTTTTCGTGGTTGGAGAAGCCGAGGCGGAGGAGGAGCTTGACAGTTTCATTGGAGGCGGGAGTTTCGGGTTCGTCCTTGGCTTTCGTTTTGCCTTTTGCCTTGGATTTTTCGGGTTTGGCGGCTACGGGCTCCGCGGCGGGTGTGCCGTCGGTGGCTCGTTCGAATTTGTAGAGCAGTTTTTTGTCAAGACGAAATGCTTGCTTCCAGACTTCCAGTTTGTGGCGGGCGAGCTGGGCTTTTTCTTCGTCCTTGCCAAAATCAAATTGCATGTAAATGTGGGGCATAGATTCAGTTTGTGACCTGCGTGGCCTGGTGTCAAGACGGAGCGGAACAGAGTAGCGGACAGCCGTCCGATTGCACGGATACTGACCATTGGCAAGTTGCGGGAATAGAGGCGCGGCGCGGTTATTGGAAGCTGACGTTCCACGCGGTGCCGGGGCGGTTTGAGATGTTTGCAGTAAATTAAATTTACGGACGGCGGCACCTCGGGTACTCTTAAGGTTCGGGATGATGAAGAGAATGCGCCGCGATTCCAACGCTCCGGGAAGAAAGCTGAGGGCGTGTGTGTGTTTGGTGGCGTTGATGCTGCTGTGGGCGCCGGCGTGGGCTTCGGCTTTGCAGGCTGCGGGCATGGCTTGTTGCGATGGGGCGATGTGTCCGCTGCATGGGCATGGGCATGCGCCTAAGAAAAGTTCTGGCGATGCGAATTCGGCCAAGGATGCGCCGATGGCCGGTTGCGAGCATCACGGGCGGAAAGCGGCGATGGATTGCAGCATGGCGTGTTGCCATCCGACGGATCCGGTTGTGGCGGGAGCGATCGTTTTTGTGGTGCCCAGCGCTGCAGCGATTTCCGCGCCCCTCTTCAGAGGCTCCCCCACGCCTGGCCTTTCTTCTTCGCTGAACTCCCTGGTTTTTGATCTGGCTTCTCCCCCTCCGCGAAATTTGCGTCTTAGCCTCTAGAAACTCCCTCGAATTCATAGCTGTCCGGTCAATTGCGGCCGCCTCCCTTGCTTCGTCAGGGCAAGTGGAAGGCAGGCCCTGCATGAGCCAGGCGGGTCCACCTGAAGGTGGACGCTACAGTTCACTTGAATGGAGAAGCGTTTTATGAATCGGCGAATTTCATTTTTGATGGGGCTTCTGCTGTTGGGCGCCGGGGCTTTGTTTGCGACGGCAGTGGCTACTGTGCGCGGCATTATGCATGACGCGCAGCACCGGCCGATCGCGGATGCGGAAGTGGTGCTGAAGGCGGAGCATTCGGAGTTCACGCAGACAACATACACCAGCGCCGAAGGTGAATTTCATTTCGATTCCGTGCCAATCGGGGAGTACCGCATCACGGTCAGTAAGGCCGAGTTTGGGACTCAGGAAGAAAAACTGACCGTGCTTTCCGGGACCGCGCCGATTTTGCATATTGAATTGAAGGTGGCGAAGCAGGCGCAGACGGTCACGGTGACATCCGAGGCTCCGCCGGCTCAGGAAGAGTCGGTGACGCCGACTACTCTTGTGACGCGCCAGGAGATTGCGGAGACGCCGGGAGCTGGGCAATCGAACAGCCTGGCGATGATCACGAATTATGTGCCGGGGGCTTACCTTACGCACGACCAGTTGCACGTGCGCGGGGGACACCAGGTAAGCTGGCTGATTGATGGTGTTTCGATACCGAACACGAATATCGCGACCAATCTGGGGCCGCAGATTGATCCGAAAGACATCGACATGCTGGAAGTGCAGCGCGGCAGCTATTCCGCCGATTATGGCGACCGCACCTACGGCGTCTTCAATGTGGCGCCGCGGACGGGGTTTGAGCGCGATAATCAGGCTGAGTTGATCTTGACGGCGGGGAATTTTTATCAGACGAACGACCAGTTGAATTTTGGCGGGCACACGAACCGGTTTGCTTATTACGCGAGCTTGAACGGGAATCGCACGAACCTGGGGCTGGAGACGCCGACATCGGCGGTGATTCACGATCAGGCGAACGGGTATGGGGGATTTACTTCGCTGACGTACAACGTGGATGCGCAGAATCAGCTGCGGCTGGTGGCGCAGTTGCGGCAGGATTTTTACCAGGTGCCAATTGAGCCAGGGCAGGCTCAGGCTGATTCGAACAAAGAGCGGGACGGATTTGTGCTCTTCTCATGGGTGCGGACGTTCAGCCCGGGGCTCGTGCTCACCGTCTCGCCGTTTTATCACTACAACAACGTGAAATATGGGAGCAGCCCGTCTGACCAGCCGAGTTCGGCGACGGAGACGCTGTCGTCGAATTATGAAGGCGGGCAGGCGAATTTGTCGTGGATTGCGAAACGCAACAATTTGCGGGCCGGGGTTTTCGGATTTGCGGAGCAAGCGAGCCAGCTATTTGGTTTGGTCTGCAATCAACCGCTGGATTGTAACAATGTGAATCCGCCCGTGACCACAAGCCCGGCGGGCGGCCTGGCGGCGGCTTATGTTGAAGACCAGATCAAACTGACTTCGTGGCTATCGGTGGATGGAGGGATCCGGCAGACCCATTATTCCGCGGAGGTGGTGGAGAATGCCAGCAGCCCGCGGGTTGGCGCTTCGCTGCGGATCCCCAAGCTGAACTGGGTGTTTCGCGCGTTTTACGGACACTTTTACCAGGCGCCGCCGCTCTCGACGATCTCGGGCCCGTTGCTGGACGCTGCCAACAACCAGAATCTGGGCTTCATTCCACTGCACGGGGAACGCGACGAAGAGCACCAGTATGGCGTGACCATTCCCCTGTGGGGCTGGACGATTGATGCGGACAATTTTCTGACGAGGGCAAAGAATTATTTCGATCACAACAATTTCAACAACTCCAACCTGTTTTTCCCCATCACAATACAGGGCGCGCGCATCAGCGGCTGGGAGCTGACGCTGCGATCGCCGCAGATTCGGAAGCGTGGGCAAGTGTATTTGACGTATTCGAACCAGCTGGCGCTCGGTTTCGGCAACATTAATGGTGGGTTGACGGATTTTTCATTTGGCGACGGCTTCGGGCTGCTGGATCACGACCAGCGGAATACCCTGCATTTGGGCGGGCAGGTGACGCTGCCGTGGAGGAGTTATGCCTCGACGGACATTTATTACGGCTCGGGCTTCGCGAACGGAGATCCGAGTTTGCCCGGAGATCACCTGCAGCCACATACGACGTTTGATATGACGCTCGGCAAGGACTTTGGGGAACGGTTATCGGTTTCGGTGACGGGATTGAACGTGGGCAACCGGCGCGTGCTGCTGGACAACAGCTTCACGTTTGGCGGGACGCATTACAACAATCCGCGCGAGATTTTCGTGCAGTTGCGTTATCGTTTTCACTACTGAGGATGAAGATGAAACAAATATTCACGATTGTCGCTTTGATTTGCGCGGGCTTTGCCGCAGGTTGCCAGTCCGCGCCGGAGAAACATTATCCGATCCAGGGGGAAGTGATTTCCGTGGACGCCGGCAAGAAACTGATTACCGTGAAGCACGGCGATATTCCTGGATTGATGCCGGCGATGACCATGACGTATCAGGTTGCGGAGCCCAAGCAGATCCAAACTTTGCAACCGGGGGACAAGGTCACGGCGGACTTAGTGGTTTCAGAGAACAAGGGACGGTTGGAAAAGATTGTGCTGGTCGGCAAAGGGGACGGAAAAACCTCTCCGGGCACGACACAGCACATTCCGGAAAAGGGCGAGGCGGTGCCTGACATTGCGCTTGTGAATCAGGATGGGAAGGCGATTCACTTCAGCAACTATCGTGGAAAAGTGCTGCTGGTGACGTTTATCTACACGCGTTGCCCGCTGCCGGACTTTTGCCCGCGGATGAATGAGAACTTTCGCGCGGTGCAGAAACTGCTTCAGGAAATTCCGGACGCGACCGAGCACGCGGAGTTTTTGAGCGTCAGTTTTGATCCGGAGCACGACACGCCGGCGGTGCTGAAGCATTACGCTTCGCTGTACAAGAAGCACGCGCCGGGCGAGAAATCGTTTGATTGGCAATTTGCTGTGCCGGCAGCGAAGGACTTGCCGGAGTTGGCGCAATTCTTCGGTTTAGTGTATCAGCCGGGTCAGGCGCAGATTGTGCATTCGCTGAGCACCACGGTGATCGGCACGGACGGCAAAGTTGAGAAGTGGTTCTCCGATAACGAGTGGACTCCCGCCGAGGCGGCGCAGACGATGGCGGCCGTAATCCAGCATGGGTGAAGTGTTGCGATTTCCGGGCGGACACGGTTAGACTGAGGCACAATTTCACGGCGATGGAGTTCGCCATAACCGCCCGGGCCGGATGCGCCGGGGCTGATGACTCCTGGCTGCCAGGCGGCACCAGGAGTTTTTTCTTCTGTGCAGCGAGAGCAGCCGGATTGGAGATCCGTTGCGATTATTTCTGATTGGGGCGTTTGGGGCGATTGGAACGCTGGCGAGATACGGGCTGCAGGGGCTTGTGCAGATCAAGATGGGGAGCACGTTTCCCTATGGCACGCTGCTGATCAATCTGACAGGGTGCTTTTTTCTTGGACTGATCGGGCAGATTTTGCTGAACCGGGTGATTGTGCCGCCGGAATGGCGGATGGCGATCGCGGTGGGCTTTTTCGGGGGATACACCACGTTTTCCAGTTTTGGATGGGAGACTGCGAAGATGCTGGAGGCGGGGGAGTGGCTGTGGGCTACGACGTACGTGGCGGCGAGTGTGGCGTTTGGGTTGTTGCTTTCGGTGGCGGGGATCCGGTTGGCGAGCCGGTTTTAGGGCGTGGGGAAAGCGCCCGCCTCCCTTCCTTCGTCAGGGCGAGCGGAAGGCGGCCGCTACAAAGGCGGGAATCTAGGAGCGGGGCATGACGCACCAGAAATTTGAAGGCGAGCGGACGCTGATGCGGATTCACATCGGCGAATCGGATAAATGGCATGGGAAGCCCCTGCATGAAGCCATTGTCGAACTGCTGCGGAAAGACGGGTTTTCTGGCGTGACCGTGCTGCGCGGGGTGGCGGGATATG
>WNFR01004611.1_pt1 | contig 15464 bp, 12 predicted proteins | sample 5400221 | NCBI WGS metagenome assembly WNFR01 (sample SAMN13153357, study PRJNA577476) | soil metagenome | isolation source: 40 cm soil under Madrone tree | place: USA:California | collected 2016-06-14 | reverse complement strand
ACCAGCCGACGAGCAGATAGCGCTTCTCGAGGAATGCAAGGACGACCACAGTGACCGCGATCACGAACAGTGCGGCGACGGCGATTTGCCAGGCCAACAGAGAGTCTCCGGGATGCGGATACATCGGAGCCAGACGCACGGGCCACAGCAGTCTACCGACGTAGTCGAAGTACGCGCCGATCGCATTTTCGATCCGAACCGTGGGCGGATACTCGATCGTCGAGCGCATCGCGCCTCCGGCACGTTGTGCGGCGAGAGTTACAAACGCGCTCGCTGCCGAGAGCGCGACCAGCGGAACTTTTTCGAGGAGGAGCCAGACGACGGAACGCACACGATCTTCAGTCCCAGACTGCGCAGCAGCGGGTTGCATACGGCGCAGAGGCCAGTAGTCCCAAAGCAGGAGGAGAAAGGGAAGCGTGATGACTTGTGGCTTGGCCATCAGTCCGCAGGCGAACAGAATCAGGACTACTGCGCTATATCTCGCGACGCGAGGCTTCGCCGCGTAGCGCTGGTAGGCCCAGAGCGCGAGCAGGAGAAAGAACATGCTAAGCACGTTCTTGCGCTCAGCAACCCAGGCCACGGATTCGACATTGAGAGGATGCACCGCGAAGATTGCCGCGGCGATCAGAGAGGGCCACATTCGTCGCGTCGCTTGCACCAGCAGCAAGAACAGCAGCGCGACGTTGGCGCAATGCAGAAGAACGTTGATGTAGTGATGTCCAGCGGGATTCAGTTTGAAGATCTGATAGTCGAGCGCGTGGGAAATCCATGTCGCCGGATGCCAGTTGGCGGCGTCGAAGGTGGTGAAGGCCCACTTCAGCGTGCTCCAGCGCAGCCCCGCTTGGATGTGGCGGTTGGCGGTGACGTACACATCGTCGTCGTAATTTACGAATCCGTTCTGGTTGGCGGTGTTGTAGATCGCCAGCGTGCACGTAACGAGCAACAGGCACAAGATGAGATTGCGCTTTGACTCGGAAGCAAAGAGCGATCCTGCCGGTTTTTCCTCGGGCGCCATTTCCCAGCGATGAAGTTTCCTCATCATTTAAGCATGGCGGCTCGTATCAATTAATAACTCCGCAGTTGCACCAGGTTACGGTAGTTCGGGTTTACTTAGGCTCGAGGGTTATACTGAGTGCCGATGTGGCAGATGCTGCGCTTCGTCTGGAACTCTACTCGCGGCCACCGGATTGCGCCCTGGCGCAGTCCCTATCTTCTCTGGCGCATCGAGACCTTTACCGGCGTCAAAATGACCCAGATCGGCTTCCTCGAGTTCTGGGAATTCTTGTGGACCGAGCGGCAAAGCCTATGGCGATTTCTGAAGTGGACCGGTGAGATGGATCGCTACGTTCATCCCAAGGCGAAAAATATTTGAGCATCATGATGTCCACAGACCAGCTAGAGCAAAAACTCGGACGCTGGACTGAAGCCAGCGTGATCGACGGCGCCACCGCCGACCGGATTCGCGCTTTTGAAACTTCCCACGAATCGCACAAAGCGCGCTGGCCCGTTGTGCTCGCCATTGTGTTCGGCTCGATCATGGTCGGGGCGGGCATCCTGCTTTTTGTCGCTGCCCACTGGGACGACCTCTCGCCCGCCCAGCGCTTCCTGCTCGTGGTGACGATGATTGCGGTCTTTCACATTGCCGCGGGAGCGCTGATGCCTCGCCTGAGGGTCCTTGGAATTGCACTGCATGCCGTCGGCACGGTGGCGTTAGGTGCAGGCATATTTCTCGCCGGGCAGATTTTCAATCTTCAGGAGCACTGGCCCGGCGGAATCCTGCTCTGGGCCATCGGAGCCGTCCTCGCGTGGGCCTTGCTGCGCGACTGGGTTCAGGCAACGCTGGCCGCATTGCTGGTTCCAGCATGGATCGCATCCGAGTGGAGCGTGCGTGCCGAGCACTTCAGCGGTACGGAAAGAATGTTGGTACAGTTCCTGACACTGTTGGCAATCACTTACCTCAGCGCCCGCCGTGAAGCAACTGACTCGCACTTTCGGCGCGCCCTCGCCTGGGTGGGCGGGCTTGCGATCCTTCCGCTATGTGGAGTTCTCGCCGCAGGCCATCTTGAATGGCGCCAAATGCCGTCGATGCCGGTTTCGGTCCGCATCGCCGGTGCGCTGATCGTCTTCGGTTTGCCGTTGCTGGCTGCGTGGCTGCTGCGAGGCAAAGCGGTTGTGTGGAACATTGCATTTGCACTTTGGGTTTTCGCGATGGGCTTATTCGACAGCTGGGAATATTTCTCGAGAGTTGGTATTTACGGCGTCTGCGCGCTGGGTGCAATCGGTATGGTGCTTTGGGGAGTACAAGAGCAGCGTCGCGAGCGAATTAATCTCGGGATTGCGGGCTTTGCCATCACCATCATCGCGTTCTATTTCTCTAACGTGATGGACAAACTTGGCCGGTCAGCTTCTCTCGTAGGTTTTGGATTGTTGTTCCTGCTGGGTGGATGGCAACTCGAGCAACTGCGCCGACGGCTGGTAGCCCGCACCACTGGAGGGGGGTCATGAAGCCAATGACCAGAGCGATCGCGGTCGCGCTCATCCAGATTCTGATCGTCAGCTCGCTCGGGGCGAAGCTCCTTTATGATCGACGGACGCGTCCTCGTGCCTGGTTTAAAACCGAAAGATACGATCCAGACCTGCCGATTCGGGGGCGCTACCTTAGTCTTCAGATCGAGGTCACCGATCCACGATCTCCGGAAGAAATTCAAGGTAAGTTCGCGAACGATCTAGCGATGAAAGAAAACCAGAACGCTCAATATCGCGCTCGGTTTTTCGACTTCGGTCACGAGTGCGGTTCCATTGCATTGCGTGGGGATACGCCGATCGCAACATTCGACAATTCCGAACTTTGGGACTGCCCTAACCTTACGTTTTCTCGCCGTCGAATAGAGAACGACACAGTGCTGCGAGTGAACGAACCAATTCTGTTTTTTATTTCAGACACTGCGAAGGACCCAAGCCGCCTTCCTATTGGAGACGAACTTTGGGTTCTGGCCACCATCCCCGGAAAAGGGCCACCGCGGCCGATCGCGCTCGGAATCAAAAAGAGTGGCGGCACTTCGATCAGACCGCTGAGCTTGAACTAGCAGCTGGTCCCACCGCGAGTAGCAAAGAAAAAGCCGCCAGTTCTCACTGGCGGCTTAAATCGAATTGACCGGTTTCCCTGTGTCTGCTTACAACCCAGGAGCTCCGAGGTTTTGATGCCCACTGCGTAGTGTCAACCGGACTCCACGCTCCCAGTTCACGCGAGTGGTTGCGGTCCAGTCGATTTCATCCGTGCTGATCACGCCACTGCCTCCGCCGGCCAATGAGTAATTGATGCGGCCCTCGCGATAACTGAAATTTGCCACCGACAGGACCATTCCGCCCTTGAGCACGAAGACTGGCATCCCCGGTGCTGGACGCGTGGCCGCCACGCTCAACGCCTCAGACGAAACCGGCTCGCTTGGAACCGGTAACGCCGGATTCTTGGTGACCAGGCTGGCATACGACATCCGCGGTACCGTGGCCGCCTCTTCATCTGAGGTCGGAGTCACAGGAGTCGAAGTCACCGCGCGCGCCGCGACCTGAGGCGTCGATTGCTGCAACGGCGAATCATGCAACGATCCGCTCTTCGGCTCGTTAAAAAAGTGCCATCCCGGCCCAAGCGACTGCGCCATCTGCGGTATCTGGACATCGTCCATCAGTCGCAGAGTCATGACCGACTCACCTTTGAGCGCCGGCCGCGGACCGCGCGCGGGCAACATGATCACCTTCCACGGCCACAGCGGCGGAAGCATCCATTCGACAATATCGCGCTTGGCGTGTCCCTTGCCTTTGATGTCGCCCTCGCGGTCAACCTTGTAGCCGCGGGTCGCGATCACCTTGGCATCCAGCGGCAGATCGCCGCTCGGCAACCCGATGCGGTCAAATTGCAGCTTCATATTTCCCTTGCCGAAAAAGTGTCCGGGATCTTTTGCTGACTCAAGGTGTCCGACAAGATAGCTGCCGCGCGGAAACGCCTGCTGGCCGAACTCCGTGATGCCGCGCAGATGACACAGCACCGGATCGCCGACCGCGACCGTCGCTGAAGAGAAGTTGGGTTCATTCATCGTGCATTGCAGAAGCGTGCCGGCAGGCAGGACTACGTCCCGAGTGCTGGCGCTCAGGGTCAAACCTAGCGCGAGGACAGCTAGGGTAGCGCAAACCAACGATTTCATTACCCCACCTCGATCTCACGCCTCGATTTGCGATGAAAATATCGCCCGGAGCGTGGTCAATGGTGCGCAGTTAATCACAGTTCTGTCATCGGGTCAATCGGGGACGCAAAAGAAAAGTGGGAAATGGCCCGCCAGTGGGGACTTCTGCTGGGAGCCCGGTAGATGTCGTGCTCGTCAGATCCTCTCAGCCCATCACCACATTCACTTCACTGCCTTTGCCGGCGCCTAAGAGCTGAAAGGCGGAACCGCGGTTCGCGGCGATTTCAAGATAACCCATGCTTCCAAGAATACCGAACACTTCCCCGGGCGTACCCTCGGCGTAGTTGGCGCACATGCGAGTCGCCTGGCCCTTGCTCCCGATGGCGATTTTGAAAGCGGGCGGTTGCTCCGCGAAGAGAGCGGGTAGATCCTCGGGCGTGATGTTGGTGATAAGGTTCCCGAAGCGGTCGACCTTCAGGACAACGCCGCGTAAAGTGCGCTCGTCCGTTGGCTTGGGACGGGGCGCTGTGAAGCGGACGTAGTCAGTAATCTCGTCCCCGAAGCGGTCAGCCTCGACTCCCTTTGCGAGATACGCCGCGACCGGCGAGAAGACGTCTCGCGCATGAAACGTGCTGCTGCGCGGCTGAAGAAAATAATGTTCCGCCGTGATGTGCCGGACCGAAAGCCGCTCCTCACGATCGTAGATTAACGAGAGGACGCCATTATCCGGCGCGACAAACTGATGCCGGTCGCCCGTAAGCAGTATCGGACGCCGCGCCGTTCCCACGCCCGGGTCCACGATCACCATATGCACAGTGCCTGAGGGGTAATAGGAATACGCCTGCGAGATCGTCAGAGCGCCATCGAGTACATCGAAGGCCTGGACCGAGTGATTAATGTCGATGATCTGCGCATCGGGCGCGAGATTCAAAATTACGCCTTTCATGGCGCCCACGAAATGATCGTTCAATCCGAAATCGGTAGTCAGGGTAATAATCGGAATTCGTGCCAACTGTAAACCTCGACGAAGTGGAATGCGGAGATCGTCGAAAGTATCAGGGCTGGTACCGGAAGACGTCAAGGTACGTTGGTATAGACAATTGTTATTGTTGAGTTGCGATTGACGGGGCTTGCGGCCCATGCGCGTCGCGGTGGTAGCCTGATTTTATGACGAAAGAAGCAGCCAGCACAGTGCTGTCGGTCGACGGACGAGAAGTCCATATAACCCATCCCGAGAAGCTCTACTTTTCGCAGGCGAAAGTCTCAAAGCTCGATCTTGTGCGCTATTACCTATCCGTTGCGTCCGGTGCGCTCGCGGGAATCCGTGATCGTCCAATTGTTCTGAAGCGTTTCGTCAACGGCGCTGAGGGCGAAGCGTTTTATCAAAAGCGAGCGCCGGAGAATCGACCAGCGTGGCTGCGTACGGTGACTCTGTCATTCCCTTCGGGCCGAACTGCGGAAGAGATCGTTGTCGACGACGCCGCTGGGCTCGCCTGGATCGTCAATCTCGGTTGCATCGAATTGCACCCGCATCCTGTTCGCTCCGGCAATCTAGATCACCCCGACGAATTGCGGATCGATCTCGACCCAGTTCCGGGCGTCAGTTGGGAAGATGTTCGACGCGTGGCGCTCGAAGTAAAGGTAGTGCTCGACGAGTTAGGGCTTCGCGGCTGGCCCAAAACCAGCGGTTCGCGCGGCATGCACATCAATGTACGGATCGAACCGCGCTGGACGGTCGCGGAAGTGCGCCGTGCAGCTGTAGCATTTTCGCGCGCTGTGGAGCGGCGTGCGCCCGCTCTGGCCAGTTCGAAGTGGTGGAAGGAAGAGCGTCACGGCGTATTTCTCGACTACAACCAGAACGCCAAAGACCGCACTACCTGCTCTGCGTATTCGGTACGTCCGCTTCCGGACGCCCGTGTCTCCACGCCGCTTCACTGGAACGAAGTCCCTGACTGCGATTCCGCTGACTTTACCATCTTCACGATCCCCGAGCGTTTCGCAAAAATCGGCGATCCACATGCGGATATGGATGGGGAGCCTGGTTCGCTTGAGAAATTACTTGACCTCGCGGACAAAGACGAGGCCGCCGGTCTTGGTGACGCACCCTGGCCGCCTCACTTTCGCAAGGGGGATGCTGAAGCGCCGCGAGTGGCACCCTCGCGCGCCAAGTCAACCGTAAAGAAGCCGCGAGTAAAGATGCCGCTCATCGTTGTTGCGAACTCTCCTGATAAGTCGGCTGCGCTGGCGGGACTGGAAAGATGGAAGAGCAAACATGCTCAGATAGCCGATTTCCTCGCTGCGGACGATGTGCTGGTCGACTCTATGCGAGGCAGATCTTCGACCTGGACGCGCGTCCGAGTCAATCTGCGCCATGTCCCTGAAGCACAACGGCCACCGCAAGAAACTCCCGACCCCGATGACGATCCGACGCGCGAATGGCGTGAGGCTCGCAAGAGAAAGACAACGAAAGAGGGGTGAAGGCGGCTGGCTGAATTAGCGACCGGAGGGAAAAATCGCTGCCAGCTCTTGCGGTGGAACGACTTCGAGCTGGGCGTAGGTGCAGTCGCTGGGCTTTTTGTCCGTTCTCCATCTGCGGAACTGGGCCATGTGGCGGAAGCGGTCTCCTTGCATGTGCTCATAGGCGACCTCCACGACTAGTTCGGGACGCAGCGGTTCCCAGGACAAGTCCTTACCTTGACTCCAGCGGCTCTGGCCGCCCGGCATACGCTTGACACCGTCATCGCCCTCGGTGGCAAACTCCGCCCAACCTTTCCACGGGTGAGATGCAAGCGCGTTTTGGCGATATGGTTCGAGAAATTCCGCCAGCTCCTTCCGCTTCGCGGCGGTGAAACTCGCGCAAACGCCCACGTGTTGCAATGCGCCGGCTTCATCGAAGAGGCCCAACAGCAATGAACCGATCAGGGTGCGGTCACCTTTTTTGTACCAACGAAATCCTGCAACCAGACAGTCGCAATCGCGCTCGTGCTTGACTTTGAGCATCACGCGTTTGTTTGATTCGTAGATTCCTAAAGCAGGCTTGGCAATGACCCCGTCAAGGCCGGCTCCCTCGAAGCGGCGAAACCAATCGGAGGCAACGCGGCGATCCTCGGTTGCCGGTGTGAGATGGATGGGCGGAGGCGCCGATGCAATGAGCCGCTCCAGTTCGCGACGTCGAATTTGGAATGGCTCGCCTCGAAGGTCGCGATCTCCCTCGGAAAGCAAGTCGAAGAAGACGAACGATGCGGGAGTTTGTTGAGACAGAAGCTTCACCCGCGACGCGGCGGGATGCAGACGCATCTGAAGCGCGTCGAAGTCCAGTTCATTGTCGTTGACGATCACAATCTCTCCGTCGAGGACGCACCGCGGAGATAATGCCGATCGTAGCGGATCCAGCAGTTCAGGAAAATAGCGGTCTAGCGGCTTCTCGTCGCGGCTCTGAATCAGGATTTCATCCCCATCGCGAAAGACAAGCGCGCGAAACCCATCCCACTTCGGCTCGAAGACCCACTCCCCCTCGGATGGTAATTCATCCACTCGCTTGGCAAGCATTGGCAACAGCGGGGGGTTCACGGGAAGTTGCACGCTCTATGGTATACCGCGCAGTTAATTGTGGATTAGTTTATGTATCTGCTACTCGTACCGCAGCGCCTCAATCGGATTCATACGCGCGGCTTTGAGCGCGGGGAAGAAGCCGGAGATGATCCCAATCATCGAAAGCATCACGAACGAGATCACCACGACGACGAACGAGATCTGTAGAAAAATGTCGCCTTCGTGATTGGCTGTCTTGTAGAACTCGCTATAAAGCGGCATCGGCGGGATTGCCCAAGTCAAAAAGAGGGCGACCAGGATGCCGAAGACTCCTCCGAAGAATGTCAACACCAGAGCTTCCAGTAAAAATTGCACCAGAATGTGTCGCGGACGGGCGCCGATGGCTTTGCGCAGTCCGATCTCGCGAGTGCGCTCGGTTACCGAAACCAGCATGATGTTCATCACGCCCACGCCGCCTACCGCGAGCGTCACTACTCCGATCAGGCCCAGCACCGCTTGCAGGCCAAGCGAGAAGGCGTTCACCTCTTTTTTGCTATCGATGGTGTCCCACTCCGGCGTCGCTTTTTCGTCCTTCGGATCAAAGTGATGGCGTCGCGCGACAACCTCGCGCACTGCGGCCAGAGCTTTCTTGTTCAGTTCTGCGGCTTGCGGCTGGAAGATGATCATGTCCGGATCTTTGATGTTTTTCAAATCGCGAAACATGGGAAACGGGATGAAGCCATTTTCGTTGTCCGGGCCCTGATACATCGAGTCCTGAATTTTGTTTCGCATGACGCCAATCACTTCAAAATCCAGTCCTCCGATGCTGACGTTTTGTCCGACGGCAGGAGCGCCCTGAAATGCTTTCTTCGCAGCGTTGTAGCCAAGAATCACGACGCGATGATGTTCCAGAAAATCAGTCTCGTTGAAGTAGCGGCCGTCTTCGATGTCGAGCTTGCGCATCTGTCCGTAGGGGAGTTCGACGCCGCGCGTGTTCATGGAGACGACGCGCGTCCCGACCTTGTATCCGAAATCGCGATCGATCTCGGCACTGACGGCGCGCACTAGAGGAACTTCGTCGCGAATCGCTTCGACGTCGGCGTACTCGTACTCGACTTTCTTTCCGGCGCGTTGACCTCCAGCCTGCAGACTCGTCTGCCCGGGCCAAAGGACAATCACGTTGTTGCCCATGTTCATGAAGGCATGAATCACGCTTCCGCCCAGGCCTTGCCCGTAGGCGAGCAAGAGCACAACCGAAGCCAAGCCCCAGACGATGCCCAGCATGGTCAGCACCGACCGCATGCGATTGCGGTTCAGCGCGAGCCATCCTTGCGTGATGAGTTCCTTGAGAAGCATAAGAAAGGTCGCAGGTGGCAGCTGACAGGAAATGCTCTTCGCTCGGTTTTCCTGCGAGCTGCCAGCTGCAACCTGCCAACTCTAATCCAAGCGAATATCTCCTGACCCTGTATGGACCGAGATCGTCGGTCCTCCGTTACGAACCTTGCCGACGACGCTCTTGCGTTCTTGCACACGGCCCTGCACGGTTGTCGTGACGGGATGATCCACCACTACCGTCCCTGAGTTAGAGGAGATATCCACATCAAACCCTGCTTCCGAAGGGACGCGCAGATCCACGTTGCCGGAACCGGTGCGGATGTTCCAGAGGTTCTTGGGCGTGCCATTGCCGCGAATGTCGCCGCTGCCCGCTTCGGCACGAAATCCGCCATTGACGCCACTCACCGTGATGTTGCCCGAACCGGTGCGGATGTCGACATCGCCCTCGCCCGTTTCTTCAATTTCAATATCGCCGCTGCCCGCCTTGACTCTCGCAGGTCCCGACAACTGGCGGCCGCGCACGTTGCCGGAGCCGGTCTGGAAATGCAGGTCGCCGGTGAGGCGCGAAAGCTGCATATCGCCCGATCCAGCCTCCAGGTCAACCGTGCCTTTCAATCCCTCGACCGACTGATTGCCGCTGCCGCTGTGAGTGCGCACCGTCGTGTTTTCAGGGACAGTGATTTCGTAATCCACCGAGACATTGCGCAGGTTCACGTAGTCCACGCGAATGCTGTTCCCGTTCTGGCGAAGCGGAGGATTTTTCTGAAGTTCCTCCACGTCCGCTTTGCGATTGCCCTCCAGCCAGGAATTGTTCTGGTGAATTTTGCCGTGAATGGAAACCGTGTTCGACGATCCACGACGGACGGTAATGTCTCCGGAGCGGGTGAGCACTTCGAGATCGACCGGCCCATTCACCTGGAAGGATCGGTCAAAAGTGCCGACCACCGATGCGAAGCAGGCCAGTGAACTGACCAGCACGAACATCAACGCACGAACTGCGCGATAGCGAAACATCGAAAGGTTATTCATAACGGAGCGACTCCACAGGTGTCATTTCAGCTGCCCGCTGCGCGGGATACATTCCGGCGGTCAGCGTAATCAGCGAAAGAGTAAGTACCGAAGCTACGACTGAAATTACGGAAACGATCGGATGCGGGACGAAGTCCGGCAAAGGCACAAGCGCAGCCAACACACAAACGCCAATTCCAAACGCAAGACCGAGACTCCCACTGACAATGGTAAGTAGCGCGGACTCAGCGAAAAATTGACGTAGGATGTCGCGTCGCGTTGCGCCCATGGCCTTGCGTACACCGATTTCGCGCGTGCGCTCGGTCACCGAAACGAGCATGATGTTCATCACGCCGATCCCGCCCAGGCACAGTGTGACGATCGCGACACAACCAAAGAACAGGGTGACGAAGTCGAAGATGCGGGCGAGGATTTTGGCTCCGTCCATGGTATCCCAGATGAAGAGAGCGTCTTTATCCGTTGCATCGAAGTGATGCACGCGACCGAGTGTGCGTCGAACTTGCAGCACGGCATCGTCGTGGGTTTCGGGCTCGCCAACTTGAAACACGATGTCATCCAGATAACCCTTCACAACGCCGGGCTTCTGCGGCGGCGGAAAGTCGCGGGCGACCGCAGAATAGGGAGCGAACAGGTAATCGTTATCCGGGCCGCTGTAATTGGAATTCTGTTTCTTTTTATTCAGAACTCCGACCACCGCGTACGGTACGCCCTTTATCGAAACCATCGAACCGACCGCGGGCTGCCCAGGAAACAGTTGCTGCTGCGCCGCCGAGCCTAGCACCACGACGCGGCGAGATTCCTTCTCGTCCTCATCGGTAAGCAGACGTCCGGAGTCCAGCTTCAGCGAGCGGAAATCCTGATATGCAGGCCATACTCCTACGACTCCGCGAGCGGCGGAGTTGAAGGCGCTGACTTCAGGAACCTGCCGCCGCAGTTCGGGGCTGATGTTTTTTATCAGGTAGCATTCGTTGCGGATCAGGCGGGCGTCGTCAATGGTGAGAGTAATTTCGCGGCCGGCAGCCAATCCGCCGGCCTGCGCGCTAGTGCGGCCTCCCCAGACGATCACGAGATCTTTGCCCAGTGTTTCCATATGCTTTTTCTGGTCGACAGTAAAACCTCGACCCAGTCCCACCAGCAGGATCACCGAGGCGATGCCCCACACAATCCCGAACATGGTCAGGAATGTACGCATCTTGTGCGCTCTGAATGTGGCGAAAGCCTGACGGAAGATTTCGGAGAAGGTCATGGAGCCCAGGTCCAGATCGCAGGTCGCAGGGGGGCAGGTCGCAGGTTCTTCGGATTGCCTCAGTGAACTTGGTTTTCCTGATACCTTCCAACTGCCGCCTGCGACCTCTCTTTACTGCAGCACTACCTGATCGCCCTCTTTCAGGCCACCGAGAAGCTCAGTCTTGGCGCCGTTCGAGATTCCGATATTGACGGCAAGTTTCTTCTTGCCTTCCTTGCCCTTGGGATCGGGAACTTCCACGGATGCCTTCTTGTCTTTGTCGTAGATGATCGACCCCTCTGGGATCTGAAGGACGCTTTTGTGTTCTTCCAGAATAATCTCGGCGTTGGCAGTCATGTTCGCTTTGAGCACACCTTCGGGGTTGTTGATCGACACGCGCACTTCGAAGGTCGTGACATTGTCTTTTTCCACGCCCATGGGCGAAATCTTGTTTACCTTGCCGGTGAAAGTTTTGTCCTTGTAGGATTCAACCTTGATCCTCGCAGGCTGTCCCATGTAGACCTTGCCAATGTCGCTCTCGTCGACTTTGCCCTTGACGTAGACTTCGCTGGTATCGCCCAGCGTCATGACGAGCGTGGCCGAAGATCCCAAAACCAGGATCGAGCTGACCGCGTCGCCCACCTCAACGTCACGCGACAGAATGATTCCGTCAATCGGAGAGGTGATGGTCGTGTATCCAAGCTGTTCTTCCAACTGCTTCAGGTTGGCGCGATCCTGTGCGACCTGGGCCTGCGACTGGCCGATTTTTGCCTGGAGAACCTGCAACTGCGCCTTCGAGACGTTCTGTTTGTTCAACGACATCTCGTAGTTCTTCTGCGCATCGTCCAGTGCGGAGGCGGAAACTACGCCTTCCTTTGCCATCCCCTTGGCGCGATCGTAGGCGCGTTTGAGCAACGGAACATCGGGACCTTCGGCGTCGACTTTGGCGCGCTCAAGGTCCGCATGAGTGCCGTTCATGCTAGCGGTCGCAGCTTCGAGTTGCGCGCGCGCCTGGTCGACCCGAGCCTGGATCTCTTCCTTGTCGAGTTCAGCGAGAAGCTGGCCTTTCTTGACCTTGTCCCCGTACTCAACATAAAGCTTCTTCACGATGCCGCTGGCCTTGGACTTAATCTCAACTTTTGTGATGGGCTCGATCTTTCCCGTCGCCACCACGCTCTTGGCGAGATCGCCCTTTTCTACTTTCGCCAGCTTCGAGGGATCAATCTTCGTGCCACCGCTGCTCGCGGCATATACGCCGCCCACGATCACCAAAAGCACGACCGCTGCGATGGAACCGTAGATAATCCTCTTGCGCCGCTTCGATTTCTTGCCATTTCCATTACCGTTCACAAACCGCCTCCTGCTTGAAATTCCAGATCAGAGAGCCGCGCTTCATTGTGTATTACGGGTTACGTGCGTGAATAGTTCCTTCGAAAATCGACTGCCCGAAAAGCTTTCCGAGTCCCGAGGGTTAGACCTGTCTCGGGAAAAAAAGATAGCGAACACGGAGTAGCGATTGAAGGGATTCCGTGCATCAAGTTTACAACGTGACACGCCGCTGGCATGTGTTGTCCAACGATTATGAATCGGAGAAATAGAACCAGCTTAGAATGAGCGAGTTACGGCGGATTTGTAGACCCTCATCCGGGATTGTTTGCCTCATAAAATCCGGTGGGCTCTCCCTCTGCAAACTGACCTCTGACCTCTGCAATCGACTCGCATCGCGTAGAATCCCTCCATGATTGCGTATGTGCTGCTGCGGGTGTTTCTCATCCTGCTCCTGGTGGCAGCCAATGCGTTCTTCGCAGCGGCCGAGTTTGCCTTGGTTAGCGTCCGCGAAACGCGAATCCAGCAATTGATTGAGGCCGGCCGCATCGGTGCGCGGACCGTCCTAAAGTTGCATCAGCAACTCCCGCGCGTCGTCAACGGCGTGCAGCTGGGAGTGACGATTTGCAGCCTGACACTCGGCTGGGTAGGCGAGCCGGTGCTCGCACGGTTATTCGAAGGAGTGGTCGGACGCGTTCCTTACGCCGCCGTGTATGCGCACGCCTCCGCGGTTGCGGTTGCATTCGTCCTCATCACTGGGCTGCACGTAATCCTCGGTGAGTTGGTTCCGAAGTCGCTCGCGCTGCAGCGCGCCGAGCGCGTAGCCTTGGCAGTCGCGGCGCCCATGGACGTCTTCCTTACTCTGACCGGGCCTTTGACAGCCGTCATGACTCGCACCGCGAGCATAGTGTTACGAGCCTTCGGTACCCGCGACATTCGCCACGGATCCATCCATTCGCCCGACGAACTCCGACTGATCATCACCGCCGCACGCACCTCTGGCCAGCTCTCCTCGGCCCAGGAAGAGATGCTGCTCAACGCACTCGAACTGGACAACATCACGGCCCGCCAGGTAATGGTGCCAAGGCCGCGCATTTTTTCCCTGCCCGCCGATCTCAGCCTGGATGAAGCTCTGTCCCGAGTCGTCGAGGAGCAGCACTCGCGGATTCCCGTATATGACCCGCAGCGCGGTCCGGAACACATCGTCGGCGTGCTCTATGCCAAGGACCTGATGCGTTGGACCCGCTTTCGCCTGACGTTGATCTCGAGTCCCGCTTCTGCCCTGCGTATCTCCACCATGAAGATCGGACAGATCATGCACGACATGCTCGTCGTCCCGGAGACGAAGTCGTTGCTGGAACTGCTGGGCGAATTCCAGCAGCGTAAGCGGCACCTTGCCGTAGTAGTAGACGAATTCGGATCGACTGCGGGCGTGATTACGGTTGAAGATGTGCTGGAACAACTCGTCGGTGAACTGGAAGATGAATTTGATGTAGCGTCCACCCAGCCAGCAGTAACCGACGCGAATGCGCCGCTCCACTTCGACGGCGCCGTCAACATCCGCGACCTCGAAGCCCAGTACGAATTAAAGCTTCCGCAAGACGAAGGCTTTGAAACTCTGGCCGGATTCGTGTTGTCGCGCCTCCAAAGAATTCCAAAAGAAGGCGACACCTTCGAATACGAAGGGCGGCGTTTTCTGGTTGAGAAAATGGAAGGCAATCGGATCGCGACGGTCAAGATTGAACCAGTTCCAGCGGCGGCCAAGCAGTTAGCGGGAGATTGACCTGAGGGCGCGCATCAAGAACGGCCACATCGCGGCAGCAGAGTTTCGTATCAGGGCATCGCTTCAGCGATGCCGAAAAGTTATATTCTTGAATGCCTCTTCAGGGGCTGCGGCGCAATGCGAGCGCCTGAAGGCACTTTTAAGTTAGCGATGCCCTGATACGAAACTAACCCCGAATGCTTCGTCAGATTCTGTCCCGACTGTTGTACACCCTGCCGGTTATCTGGCTGGTGGTCTCTACTGTTTTTCTGCTGATTCACTTCGTTCCCGGCGATCCGATCGAGCAAATGTTAGGAGAAGGCGCGGCCTCCGCCGACATTCAAGCAGCCCGTCATGCCTATGGACTCGATGTCCCATTCGGACAGCAGTATCTGAACTACTGGAAAGGTGTGCTGCATGGTGACCTTGGGAAATCGCTCCGCTTCAATCAGGGAGTCACCTCCCTCATCGCGAATCGATATCCCAACACATTGGAGTTGACTCTGGCTTCTTTGTTCGTCGCGATTATCCTGGCGATTCCTGCAGGAGTCCGTTCCGCGCGCCGCCGCAACCGGTGGGACGATCGCGTGCTGAGCGTCGTCAGTCTGTTTGGCCTGTCATTCCCGAACTTCGCGCTCGGTCCAGTGCTGATTCTGTTTTTCGCCATCGAATTAGGATGGCTCCCAGTCTCCGGCTCTGGAACATTGGCCCATCTCATCCTGCCCGCAATCACCATGGGCAGCGCACTGGCCGCGATCCTGACTCGCATGGTGCGAACCTCGATGCTCGAAGAACTCGGCCAGGACTACATCCGCACCGCCCGCGCAAAAGGCCTGCCCGAGCGGACGGTCGTGTATCGCCACGCACTACGCAATGCGATGATTCCGATCCTGACCGTGTTGGGCTTGCAATTCGGCGCGTTGCTGGCTGGCGCGATTGTTACCGAGACAATTTTTTCCTGGCCGGGGATAGGGCGGCTGACTATTCAGGCAATTGCCAACCGCGACTACTACCTGGTGCAGGGATGCATTCTGGCGATTGGGTTGACATACGTGGCGGTAAATTTTTTGACGGACTT
>WNFR01003883.1_pt1 | contig 15464 bp, 13 predicted proteins | sample 5400221 | NCBI WGS metagenome assembly WNFR01 (sample SAMN13153357, study PRJNA577476) | soil metagenome | isolation source: 40 cm soil under Madrone tree | place: USA:California | collected 2016-06-14 | reverse complement strand
AAATCGCTTATCGCGGCGGGTGCAAGCCTGGTCGTCGTTACGCGTGGATTGCTAGGCGCTCTGGCTTGGCACAGAGAAGCGGGAGCCGTGGAAATCAAGGCACGAACGGTAAGCGTCGTAGACACCGTGGGCGCGGGCGATAGCTTTCAAGCCGCGCTTTTGTTCGCATTACAGGCGATTGGCCGGATCGAAGCAGGGTCTCTGGCGCGGATGAGCGCTGGCGAGCTCCGTCGCGTATTGTCTTTTGCATCGACCTGCGCCGCCTTCACGTGCGGGCGTGCCGGCGCCGACCCTCCGCGCCGTACCGATGTCGATTCGGAATTGTCCGAGCTTCTGCTCGAAGCTTGAATTCTGCCCGCCAGGCCGATCCCTAGTGTGCGTAGCGCGCCGCGGCCGTCGCGTAGCCGATGCGGCGCGCCGGCGGCACGGGATGGCGCCCGGTGACCCGTTCGAGCATCAGCCGCACGTCCTCGGTGCTGCCCGCCTTGAGCGCGGAATCGAGGAAGAGCTGCTCCAGTACGTCCTGCTGGGCGTGGCTGCCGCCCAGCAGATACATCTGCCCGATGATCGGCCGCATGCGTTCGAGAACCTCCCGGTGGCTGCCCTGACGATGCGCCAAGACGGATTCGCAGACCGGCAGGGCGATGCGCCCGACCAGCCCCTGCACAGTGCCGTTGCCGCGGCCGAATGCGTCCATCGCCTCTATCATGCGGCGGGCGGCCTCGACGCGGCCGGTGGCGCTGAGGGCCATCATCCAGTGCGGCAAAGTGAAGGCCGACAGGCAATCGCCGATGCGCTCCTCGGCCTTGTCGGCGAGTTCGGTCCAGCGCTCGCCGACATCGACACCGTGCCGCTCCAGCCGGAACAGCATGGAGGCGGCGTTCTGGACGTCGATATACATGTCGGGCTGGGCCACGGTGAGCGGCGAGGCCAGGTCGCGGAAGCCCTTGTCGTAGAGCGTCAGCACCTCGTCGAACTCGCGGCGCTCGATATGGAACATCGCGCGGTGCCAGAGCAGGTGGTGCATCAGGTTGTTGGCGCCGGCCCAATGCGGCTCCAGGCGCTTCAGCCAGTCGATGCCCTCGCCGCGGCGGCCCTGCATCTCCAGCACATGGGCGATGGCATGCGCGCCCCACAGGTCGCCCGGGTCGATCTCGATCGCCGCGCGGCCTGAGCTCTCGGCCAAGGTGTAGTTGCCGGCCTCTTCATGGGCGAAGGCGCGGCACGACAGGACCGTCGCCCAGCCCGGCAGCTCGCGGCTCCACTGCGGATAGACAAGCTCGACCGCGGCCTGCATGCGCTCGACCTGACCGAGCCAGAAGGCGTTGAAGTGATGCAGGCGGAAGGCCAGCACGTCGTGTGGGTGGGCAGCGATTATGCCCTCCCACACGACAAGCGCGCGCTCGATGTCGCCCTCGACCCAGGCCGCCAGCGCCTCGACATGCGCCTTCTCCCGCGCTGTGGCACTGGCCGAATGGGCGCGGGCGTCGGCCAGCGCCTCGTTCACCATCCCGACCATCGCCTGCTTGTAGGCGAGCAGGCCGAAATAGCCTTTGACCACATGCGCCATCGCGAAGGACGGATCGGCCTTCAGGGCGGCGCCGAGATGCCGGCCGGCGTCGGTGCGATATTTGAGGTAGGCCGTGATCGCGCGGTCGAGGGCGGCGGAGGCTTCAGGATTGTGGGTCGTGAGAGGCAGGCCGTGTGAATCTTTGAACATGGTCTGCCTCCATTTTGAAATATTATTGTGCGCCGGGCGCGGCGCGGGCCGACGAGGCCTTGGCGTTGAGCTTGGGCGGGTGGGTGACGATCGACTTCAGCTCGGGCGTCGGCTTGCGTAATTTGGCCAGGTTGGGCAGCGGCCGGCGCAGCTCGGGATCCGTGGCGAAGGCCTGCTCCATGGCATGCGCGGCGCCCAAAACCTCGCCGTCGCCGCGGAAGCGGCCGATCACCTGCAGGCCGAACGGCATGCCCTTGTGGTCGGTGCCGCAGGGCAGCGAGATCGCCGGGTTGGTGGTCAGCGTGATCCAGTAGCTCGGCGCCAACCAATGGTAGTAGTTGCGCAGCTTCTTGCCTTCCATCTCCTCGACATAGAGCTGCTTCCACGGAAAGGACGTGACGCCGATCGTCGGCCCGATCACCAGGTCGTAGTCCTTGTAGAGCTGCTGGAACTTGCGGAAGATCCTGGTCTGCTCGGTATGCGCCCAGGCGAAATCGGCCAGGTTCATCTTGGCGCCGATCTCGTAGTTGGCGCGGATGTTGGGGCCGAGCAGCTGCGGGTTCTTCCGATAAGCCTCGCCGTAGCGCGCCAGGAAGCCCACGGACCGAATCACGTCGAAGCAGCGGTCGGCCTCGCCCATGTCCATCTTGATCTCGTCGCAGCGCCGGAACAGATGTTTCATCGCCTTCATCTTGGCGCGCAGCGTCTTGCGGATGCCCTTCTCGACGGGGGTGCCCCCGAAATCCTCGGTCCAGGCCACGCGCAAATTGGCCAGATCCACCGGCCACGGCTCGGCGAAAGCGAGTTCATCGACCGGGTAGGACAGCGGATCGCGGTCCTCCAGGCCGACCTGCGTGGCGAACAGGAGACAGGCGTCGGCGACCGTGCGGCCCATCGGCCCCAGCACCGAGATCGGCGTCCAGCCCAGGCCGCGCCGCTCGACCGCGACCATGCCGGGCGAGGGGCGGAAGCCCACCACGCCGCACAGCGCCGCCGGAATACGCAGCGAGCCGCCCGTGTCGGACCCGGTGCAGACCGGCAGCATGTCGGTCGCCAGCGCGACCGCCGAGCCGCCCGACGATCCCCCCGGGTTGAGCATCGGGTTAAAAGGATTGCCGGTGGCGCCCCACACCGGGTTGCGGCTGTTGGCGCCGGCGCCGAATTCCGGGACGTTGGTCTTGCCGACGACGATGGCGCCGGCCTCGCGCACGCGGCTTACCATGATGTTGTCGTAGGTCGGCACGAAGTCGCGGTAGAGCGGCGAGCCGTAGGAGGTGAGAAGGTCCTTGGTCTCCTCAAGGTCCTTGATGCCGGTCGGCAGCCCGTGGAGCAGGCCGAGCTCGTCGCCGTCCCTGACCGCGCGCTCGGCGGCCTTGGCTTCCTTGCGGGCGCGCGACACGCACATCGCGGTTACGGCATTGACGGCAGGATTGATCGCCTCGATGCGGGCAAGGCTCGCTTCCAGCAACTCGACCGGCGAAATCTCCTTGGTGCCGATGCGGCGACGCATTTCGACCGATGAGAGCGAAAGCAATTGTTCATTGGCTGCCACGTAAAATTCCCCCCGTACGATAAGCTCACACACTCATTTCATGTGGCTGGGAGCGCGCCACTCCAGTGGCGCTCATGATCTGAGCGCCACTGGAGTGGCGCGCTCCCAACCCTGACTAGCTTAGCGCTTCCCGTTTCCCCGTGGGAAGGGCACGATGGCTTGAGGAGGAAAAACAAGATGGTGCATCCGCTTCGCGGAAAAGCGGCGGTGAGCGGGATCGGCGAGACGGCTTATACGCGCGGGACCAGCAAGAGCGGGCCCGCTCTGCAGTTCGAGGCCAGTCTGAAAGCGATCGCCGATGCCGGCCTCAGCCCGCGCGACATCGACGGCATCATTCCCTATTTCCCCGGCGGCGCCATCGCCGAGGATCATGTCGCCAATCTCGGTTTGCCCGATCTCAAGCTCTCGGTGTTCGTGCCGATGGGCGGCGCCACCTGCGTGGCGGCGTTGCAGACCGCGGCGATGGCGGTGGCGACGGGCGTCTGCCGCCATGTCCTGATCTCGGTCGGCCGCACCGGCTATTCCGGCGCGCGGGCGAGCGAACGGCTGCTGCAATTCCCGCAATTCGCGCTGGCCGGCGAGTTCGAGGCGCCGATCGGCGTCTTCGCGCCGGCGCAGCTCTATGCGCCCGGCGCGCGCCGCCACATGGAGCTCTACGGCACCACGCCGCGCCATCTCGCCGAGGTCGCCGTGGTGACGCGCCAACACGCCATCCTCAACGGCAACGCCGTCATGACCAAGCCGCTCACCGTCGAGGAGCATCATGCCTCGCGCATGATCGCCGATCCGTTCCGCCTGTTCGATTGCAGCCTGGAAAGCGACGGGGGTGCGGCCATCGTCGTCAGCGCCACCGAGGCCGCGCGCGATCTCGCCAGGCCGGTCATTTCCATCATGGGCGTGGCCGAGGGCCATCCCGATTCGCCGGCCTCGATCGCCCAGCGCGCCGACCTGCTGGCGTTCGGCCTGGTCAAGGCAGCACCACGCGCCTTTGCCATGGCGGGCGTAACGCCAGCCGACATCGACGTGGCGGAGATCTACGACTGCTTCACCTTCACGGTGATCAACCAGCTCGAGAATCTGGGCTTCTGCAAGAAAGGCGAGGGCGGTCCCTTCGTCATGGACGGCCGCATCGCGCTCGGTGGCGCGCTGCCGCTCAACACCCATGGCGGCCTTTTGAGCCAGGGCCATGTCGTGGGCCTCAACCACATCATCGAGCTGACGCGCCAGCTCAGGGGCGAGGGCGGACGGGCGCAAGTGAAGGACGCGGAGATTGGCCTGGTCACCGGCTACGGCGACATGGGCGACGGCTCGCTCGCGATCATGCGGAGGGCGGCATGAGCACGGTTGCGCCCACGGCAGAACGTCCGCTGCCCGACCGCCCACTGCCCAGGCCGACGCGCGAGAGCCAGCCCTTTTGGGATGGCCTGCGCGAGGGCAAGTTCATGATCCAGCATTGCACGGCGTGCGGCCGGCCGCGGCACTATCCGCAGCCTGTCTGCCCGCACTGCTGGTCGATGGAGAGCGACTTTCGCGAGGCGCCGCTCACGGGTCGCGTCCACAGCTGGACGGTGTGCCATCACGCCTTCAACTTCGCCTTCAAGGCGGCGACGCCCTACATCGTGGTGCTGGCCGACATGGACGCGGGCGTGCGCGTGAACGCGCCGTTGCACGGAGTGGCCGAAGCCGATCTCAGGATCGGGCTGCCGGTGCGGTTGAGTTTTGAGGTCGCGACGCCTGAAATAACGCTGCCGTGTTTGGTGGCCGCCTGATGCAATGACGAGGGATTGCGGGGACACCGTGGGGACAGGGAGCGGAATTTCATCTCAGAGGCGGGCGAGATGTTCGCTGATCCTGTGCACCGTCGCATCAGGTTCGCCCGGCGGCAAGAAGATGAAGTTATTGATATAGCTTTCGACCCGTGGTCGCTCTCGCAGCGTTGCCGTCATGTTCGGTGTATTCGATGGGTTCTGCATGTCGGCGAGCGAGAATTGTTCGATGTTCTCGAGCCGGCCCGCACGGACGTAGTAGCCGCGATAGCCGAGCTTTGCGAAAAATGCCTTGGCGCGGGCCAGACCGCCGGGCGACAAGCGCTCGTCGATTTCGACCAGTATGCGAGGCAGGCAACGGCCGATGGTATCGATCGCGCCGTCCAGCACTGCCTGTTCATGGCCTTCGACGTCGATCTTGATGAAGCCTGCGGTGCCGCTATAGACGTTGTCGAGCCGATTCGTGCGCACCGTTATGACGCGGTGCGCCTGGTAGGCAGCGGAAGCATCGGCCGAGATGGTCGAGCAGCCGGTGGCCGTCACACCGTCGATCACCGGCATGTAAAGCTCGGCCTCGCCGACGCGGTCAGAGAGGGCGGTAGAGTCGACCATGACGTCGCGCGGGAACTTGAATTGGAGCAGCCGGGCAAATTCCGGCATCGGTTCGTAGGCGAAAACACGCTGCGCATAGCGGCGCAGGAAATGCACGTAACCGCCATAGTTGGCCCCGACATCGATGGCGTCCCGGTCTCGCCGGCACAAGAATTCGAGAAGGTGCATCTCGACCTCGCCGTACTTGCCGAAGTAGCGCGCCTCCCGCCAGTTCAGCACGGCCTGCGGAAGAAGCGAGCGCAGCGTCTGTTTGGCCGTCTCGTAGGGGCGCCTGCGGTCCAATGTCCGCAATTTCGCAACAGTTCCCATGGTTCCATCCTGGTCAGATGTGAATCACAAAGGCCGCTTCGGAACGAAGAACAAATGTGTATACATCACGCAGTGACCTGCGCCGACGGTTCTTTCTGGGCGATGCCATACTACAGCAATCCAAGGTTTTTCTCTATGGCAGGGGCATTGCTGCAGAAACGGGAGTCGCGCTGCCGTGTTTGGTGCCCGCCTGATGTCATTCTTAGTTGGCGAAGCGAAAGTAGTGTCTCGGTTAGAATTTTTGCAAAGGGTGGTCTCGGAAGTTCACTTTTCAAACAGGTCGCCGATATCGTCGATGGCAGAGGCTGCGATCGATGAATGGCGGGGATCCATGACAATGGCCTGACCCAGATAGGCCCAATACAGGAAGGCAGCCCGACGGAGCGCCCGTTGGCTCTCCACTCCTGCCGCGACCAGCATTGTTGCGATATAGGCAACCCTGCGGGCATCGACGGACGCGACGATCTTGGCAACGTCTTCGTCTTCCGCGGCCCAGGACCTGATGGCCCGGTCCAGGTCGCGCTTGGCGGAAAATGCCCGCTTCATGAGATGCTTCAGGCGGTCCGGTTCAGCTTTCCCGGCGTCGAGTTCCCGAATGACCCGATCGGTTGAACGCTCCTGCCAGCTTCGCAAGAGCTGCGACCGGAAATCGGCAATGTCCCGGAAGTGCCAGTAAAAACTGCCCCGGGACACCTTCAGCTTTGTGGCCATGGGGCCAACCTTCAAGGCGTTGGCGCCGTCGTTCGCCAGCGTCCGCAGGCCGTGCGTTATCCAGTCGTCCTTGGTCAGGCGATCGTTCATCGCCGCACCATACACAGGTGTATTGACGCCGGCCAATTTATCCGCCATATGGTCCATACAGAGGTGTATGGACCATGAATTGGCAAGACGCTGCCTTGGGAATGGCCGGGATTATCGGAAGCGGCGTAGCGGTCGTTCACGGCATCCTGACCCAACGCCTCATAGTCAGGCCGATTGAGGAATTTTTTCGCGCCGACAAGCGGACAGCCACGCCGATCAGAAGGCTCGTGCCGCTGCTCCTGCATTTCAGCACGATCGTCTGGTTCCTCGGTGGGCTCGCCTTGATCGCCGCGGCAAACTGGTTGGGGCAGGATGCGAGGCTAGCGACCGGCCTTTTCGTCGGCAGCACCTACTTGTTTGGCGCTCTCGGCAACCTTTGGGGGACGCGCGGTCGTCATCCTGGCTGGATGCTCATGGCAGCTGCGCTCATTCTGATCGTCTTCGGCGTCAACAAATCCGGTGGCTGAGGCGACCCTGGCTAGGTCCGAAATGGGGTCGAATTTTGGCTTATGCCGTGGGTTTCCCATGCGGCTTGACCGCAAATTGCAGAGGTATCAAACGGCAAGAATGCCGCAAAAGCAGCAAGCCTCAGCAAGCGGTGTTTACCAAGATGAGTTAAAAAGTTCTTAGTCTATGCAAGGCTGGCATCTGGCGGATGTCGCTTCAAAGAGCCTTAGCATACGGAGACCCTCATGACCGACCGTACGCCGTCCATGACCCGTGCCACCGGCATGCCCGGGGTCGACAACACCAACATCCAGACGGCCGCGCGATCCGGCGCTGCTGCAGGACATCTGGCTCATCGAGAAGATGGCGCATTCCGCTGTCGGCAGCGCGTTGTGCTGTCCCATCAAGGGAACCTCAAGGAGAGAGCCATGATCCAGACGAAACGCCGAAAACCTATGGTGAATCGCCGTGCGTTCTTGAAAGCATCTTCGACTACCGCGGGAGCCATTGCAATGAGTAGCCAGTTTAGTGAGCCGGCAGTTGGGCAGTCCGTTAACGAGTCACCAACATTTCGTCGTCCCAAGACCATTCTTCCGGTGCCAATTCCTTCGCCTCAGTTTCAGCGTGTGGAGGCCGGAGTTCCCGACACTCAATTGACTCGTGAGGCGACCGGGCTACTGCGAGAATTCAGCACGCCACTGCTGTTCAACCATTCGCATCGCGTCTTCTTCTGGGCGAACGAGATGGGGCGCCAAACGGGACAGAAGTTCGATGTGGAGCTTGTGTTCATCTGCGCGGCCTTCCACGATTTGGGTCTGCTTAAGAAGTTCAGTAGTGCCACTGACCGTTTCGAAGTCGATAGTGCGAACGCGGTGCGTGAGTTTCTCGATCATCATGGCGTGCCCAACGCCCGCATTCAGACCGCCTGGGACGCGATATCGCTTCACACCACACCCGGCATTGCAGCGTACAAGCCGTTGGAAGTGGAACTTCTATACAACGGCGTCGGACTGGATGTGCTCGGCATCGGCTACGACGGGTTTCCCGAAGACCTTCGCACGAAAGTGGTCAGCCAGTTTCCCCGGGTCAATTTCAAGCACGATATCGCAGAGGCATTCCTTCACGGCTTCGAGCACAAGACCCAATCGACGGAAGGTACGTGCAACGAAGACATCTGCTCGCATTTCATCCGCAACTACAAGCGGAGCAACTTCTACGATCAGATCCAAAATTCACCGTTCCAAAACACTTAGCGTCCATCCCGGATGTCAATCGCCGTTCAATCGTCATCAAGTCACGACGCGGCCTGGCAAGGGAGGCTGAACTGAAACATGGCCCCCTGTGGTACGTTTGGCTCAGCCCATATCTGTCCACCGTGCGCGTTGATGATCGAACGGCAGATCGATAGTCCCATGCCCATGCCACCAGGCTTGGTCGTGTAGAACGGCTCAAAAAGGCGTGCGAGGCTCTCCGGACTCAGTCACGGCCCCGAATCTCGCGTGGGCGAGCGGATATAGTTCTCGGTAGGGGCAGGGGATGCCCGGGCTGAGGATGGCAAGCGGGAACTGACATTCCTGAGCATTGCCGGCGTCCTGATGTCCCGAGCGCGGACAACGCGCTTCGCTTTGTGATGGCCAAGCTCTTTTTGCTGTTCACGACTGCGTGGCGCACAGGGACCGCCCATCGTTAGGCTGGGAACCAAGGGATCTGCCTCAAATGGTATTTGCGATGCTGAAACAGTTTTCCCCAAAATATATAAAATCCCGATTACGCTTGCTAAGCTCCTTTAGAACATTACTTGAGTTTGCTGACTTGGGCAGCATCCAGTCATGAAGCTCAATGATCAGCACCGGAAACTCATCTATCCATTCAGTATTATTTTCAAATAAATATTGTTCAAACCCCTCGATGTCTATTTTAACGATAAATGGCCTGGCGGGGGCTCCGCGATTCTCCGCTAATACGCTGTTAATTGAAATAATATCGGTTTCGCCATTCGGGTTACTGTTAATTCGATATGCCCAGCTTTCTGCTTTCGCATCAACGATGCTCCCGCGACCGTCCGAATTGCCCACCGCAGCGTGAAGAAACGTCACGTCGCCTTGTTTGTTGTTTTCCCTGGCTAGTTCAATATTTTCTCTGTCCGGCTCAATCGCAATAATCCGGGCGCGAGGATAGGTTTCAAAGAAAAACCTGCTTGCAATACCAGCGTGAGCGCCACAATCAACGATGAGCGGTAAGCCGTTTTCTGTCACGAACCTTTCATAGAGAGTTTGTAACTCTACATGCCTTGCCAGTTTCTCAAACCCATAATCATTGCTTTCAAAAACTTGGCTGATGACGGACCTATCGATGGAGTCGCGGATTCTTATGTTTATAAAAGATTTATTCAGCCTGTCATAAATTACTTGTCTGCAAAGCAACGGAGGAGACAAAACGTAGAACCGCTTCTGATGGCCAAAAGAGACGCGCAAACATTCAATCACCAACCGTTTGAGCCATTGCGCCGTCGTCCACAAACGTTGCCTGATAGACATACCTACAAATACGCTCGAACGCGGCGGTGCGTTCGCAGTGTGATCAGCCATAATTAAACTCCATAGCGTAGTGCCACTGTGCGAGAGCGTGGCGGGCATCCGAGTCGCGTCTGCAGCGTGGATAATATTTGCGATGCTGACGACCTTGGCCGTTTTGCGCTGAAGGCACGAGGTCTTTCAAGCGTTCATCCGAATCACGACTGATGGGCCCGTTAGGCCCGTAAGCCTAGGCCATTGCGAATGCGGGCGCGGTGATCAAGTGGTGACCTATCACAAAGGGTGCGATCGCCGTTGATGTGGATGCTCGCGCCGTGCGTCTGTTACGAACGCGTCTCGTGATAGGCCGGCGACGCGTGCGGTTTGTGGCCACACCTTAGGTCACTGCGCCGTCGGACTGTCCTGCCACGATGCACTGTTGGCAGATGAGCATATGAGTTTCCTCGATAAAGCAGTCGAGGCGGCGGAGCCCGAGCGCACGCCCATGACGGACCAGCGGCGATTGGCCAAGTGAGCTGGGCGCTGGCGGCGCTTAGCTACCTCAGTATACTGGTCAATCCGGGACTGACCACTGTCGGCCAGCGCGAGCTGGCGAAGTCCCCGACATCCCGCATCTCGCGCTTGGCGTGTTCCAATCGCGCACATGCTCGCGAATAGTTCAGTATTCGGCACGCGCGTCAGCGATGGTCAGTGCGAGGCCCTCCCGGCCAACTCACGGACGGGTTTTGTCGCGGTTCTGGCTGTTGCCGCCGCCACCGCCGTCGGTGCTCCCATGTGCGCCGACGTGTCGGGTGATATCCAGTAGCGTCCCCCAGCAAACAAGCGTCGGAGGTCGATACGGTTTCTTCGTGGCGACTGGCTCGGGCGGCTTGTTCTCGGTGCTGCCTTCAAGGACCATAGCATGGGCGGCGATGCCGGATGAGGCAGCGGGTGCTTCGGTTGCCATGGTAATCCTTTATTGGTTACACGCGCGGTGCCCGCAAACCTGACAGGTGACGCCAAGCGGACGGCGATAGGAGCAGAGTGCAAAGGTTCTTGCGACCATAAAGCGGCATCGGCATTTGCGCTACCTTTCTGCGGCTTTGATCCGCAGGGTGGTCCCGGGGTGGGGCTGGTCAACTCGCCTCCGAGGGATGTTCAAGCCGGCAGCCGTCCAGGAACAACCGGGCGCAATTTTTTGCTCGGGCGGCGATTTCCTCTGGATCGGGGATGGCCTGCTGTCCCAGCATGACAGCGCGCAGCGGTTCCATGATCATCATGCCGCGCAACATTCCGGCCGCTGCGTACGCATCCTCCAGCTTGATCAGCCCACGTTCGCATTGATGGCGCAACCAGCCTGCCATGGCTTCGCTCGTCCGCCGGACCGCCACCTCGAAAAAGGTCGCCGCAATCTCCGGGAAGCGGTCGAGCTCGCCGTATACCAGGCGGTTCATCGCGATGGTTTCCTCGTTGAGGGTCAGCGTGCCGTAGGCGATCAGCATGTGCTCCAAAGCCTCCGTCAGCGGAAGCGCGTCGACCGCATCGGCATCGACCTCGAGCATGAAGTGCCTGATCCGGTCGGACACGACGCTTTTGAACAATTCCGCCTTGGTCGGGATCAAGCGGTACATCGTCTTGGTGGAGACGCCAGCGCGCTGCGCCACGTCGCTCATGCAGGTCGCGGCGTAGCCGTTCGCCTGGAACTCCTGCCTTGCCGCCTCGATCATAAGGCCACGCGTCTCCTCGTCGGAGCGTATCGGCGGCCGCCCGCGACGCCGGCGCATCTCCTCTGCAATTTGTCGCATGAGTATTTTCCAAATACCTGTTGATAACCATTTTATAATGCCCATTTAGAAAATATCAAGTTTCCTAATAGGAAGGGCCGGTAAAAAGGGCACTTCCGAAACCAGACAGAGCCGGTCCGATGAGCCAGTACCCAGATATCTTGGAAAGGCCGATTTCCGCCGCTGAAGCGGCGCCAGACTTGGCCAACGCGTCGCCCCGCGGGTTCCCGTCCGAGCTCCGCGCGCGTCCCATCGACCTCCTCCAAATGGCGGACCAAGGGCTTCCGTCGGAAACGGCGGTCGCGCTCCCCTCGCCAGAGGCTCCAGCGGGCCCGGAGGCGAAGGGGCGTCTGCGGCGCAAGCTTCTCCTGATCGGCGCGAGCCTCATGGCCTCTGCGGCCGCGGCTTATTTCGGGTGGCAGTATTGGACGGTGGGACGCTTCGAGGTCTCGACCGACGATGCCTATGTCCAGGCCGACAGCACGACCATCGCGCCCAAGGTGTCGGGCTATCTCAGCGCGGTGCTCGTCGGCGACAATGAACAGGTCAAGGCCGGCCAAATTCTCGCGAGGATCGACGATCGCGATTACCGGGTCGCGCTCGATCAGGCAAAGGCCGACGTTGCGGCGGCGAAGGCGGTGGTCGCCACCAGGCAGGCCTCGCTCGCCGCGCAGCAATCCGTCATCGACGCCGCGCGGGCGACGATCAGCGTCGACGAGGCGAACCGCACCTTCGCCGAACAGGACAACAAGCGATACACCTCTCTCGCCACCACCGGCGCCGCCAGCGTGCAGAATGCCCAGCAGGCCGCCTCGCGAATCGGCGCGGCCCGTGCAGCCGTCGCGCACGACACGGCGTCGCTCGAGACAGCGACCAGGCAGGTCGATGTGCTGAAGGCCGAACTCGCCCAGGCTCAGGCAACGCTTGCCCGTGACGAGGCAGTGCAGGGACAGGCTGAGCTCAATCTTTCCTATACGACCATCGAATCGCCGGTCGACGGCGTCGTCGGCAACCGCACGCTGCGCGTCGGCCAATATGTGCAGGCGGGCACGCAGCTGATGGCGGTGGTGCCGACGGAGGCGGCCTATATCGTCGCCAACTACAAGGAGACGCAGCTCACCGATGTCCATCCCGGCCAGGCGGTCGAGCTCGAGATCGACATGTTCCCCAGCGTCACGTTCAAGGGGCACGTCGACAGCATCGCGCCTGCGAGCGGGCAGGCATTTGCCCTGCTGCCGCCCGACAATGCGACAGGCAATTTCACCAAGATCGTCCAGCGCATCCCGGTAAAGATCGTCTTCGATCCCGGCAGCCCGCTCGCCGGCCAGCTGCGCCCGGGTATGTCGGTTTATCCGACGATCGAGACCAGGTCGCAGGAACACCGCCCCATCTCGGCGTCAGGCCAAGGGGGCTGAGCCCCGATTCGGGGCCCCACATTCGGGAAGCATGATCATGTCGAACACGGCCGTTGTACCCGGTTCTTCGCGCAGCGGGGCACTTCCCGTCGGCTCGACCGACAAGGCCAGCCTGACATCGTGGATCGCCGTCGCCGCCAGCATGATCGGTGCCTTCATGGCGATCCTGAACATTCAGATCACCAACGCCTCGCTGCTCGACATCGAGGGCGGTATCGGCACCGGCGTCGACAACGGCGCCTGGATCTCGACCTCCTATCTGATCGGCGAGATCGTGGTGATCCCGCTGACCGATTATCTCAGCAAGGTCTTCTCCTTCCGGCGCTACATGATCGCCAACGCGGTCCTGTTCCCGATTTTCTCCATCGCCTGCGCGTTCACCCATGACCTCGGCTCGATGATCGCCATGCGCGGCCTCCAGGGCTTCGCCGGCGGCATCCTGATCCCGATGGCCTTCACCATGGTGCTGACCAAGCTGCCCAAGCCACAGCAGCCCATTGGCCTTGCCCTTTTTGCGTTGTCCGTGACCTTCGCCCCGGCGATCGGCCCGACCATCGGCGGCTACCTTACCGAGAACTACGGCTGGCAGACGATCTTCTTCATCAACGCCGCGCCCAGCGCCTTGATGGTGGTGGCGCTCGCCTTCACCCTCGAGCGCGAGCCGATGCAGCTCGCTTTGCTGAAGGAAGGCGACTGGGCCGGCATCGTCACCATGGCGATCGGCCTGTCGGCGCTCCAGACGGTGCTCGAGGAGGGCAACAAGGACGACTGGTTCGCCTCGCCCTTCATCTTGCAGCTCGCCATCGTGGCGGCGGTGTTCCTCACGGCCTTCGTGGCCATCGAGCTCACCGTGCAGAAGCCGCTCCTGCGGTTGCGCCTGCTGATGCGCCGCAATTTCGGCATCGGCGTGGTCGTCAACATGCTCGTGGGCTTCGCGCTCTTCGGCACGGTCTACATCCTGCCGCAATTTCTCGGCCAGGTGCAGCGTTACAATGCCGAGCAGATCGGCAACGTGCTCGCCTGGACCGGGCTGCCGCAGCTCCTCCTGATCCCGCTTGTGCCGCTGCTCATGAGGCGCTTCGACGCGCGCTATATCGGCTTCGTCGGCATCAGCATCTTCGCCGCAAGCTGCTTCATGGACATCACGCTCTCACCGGACTCGGCGGGCGACCAGTTGTTGATCCCGAACATCGCGCGCGCCATCGGCCAGGCGCTTGTGCTGACCCCGATCAGCATGATCACCACTGCGGGCATCGCGCCGAGCGAGGCCGGCGCGGCCTCCGGCCTGTCCAACATGTTGCGCAATCTCGGCGGCGCGATCGGCACGGCGACGCTCGCTACCGTGCTGACCAAGCGCGAGCAGTTCCACTCGAACATCATCGGCCAATCGGTGACGCTCTATCGCGAAGAGGTAAGGCAGCGGATCATCGACATGACGAACTACTTCCTGTCGCACGGCGTCTCCGACGCAGCCACCGCGCAACATCAGGCGATCGTGGCGCTTGGCAATATCGTCAAGCGTCAGGCCCTTATCATGGGCTTCAGCGACACCTTCGCCCTCATCGGCGTCGTGCTGGCGGTCGCCGCCATCGGCCTGCTTTTCGCGCGCAGGGTGAAGGCTGGAGCAGCAGCAGGAGGCGCTCACTGACGGTTCGGCGCCGCCCCAGGTTGGAATATCTTCATTGCATGCCCTCGACGGCAAAAATGTGGGTGCGCGTGAACGCGCCGGCACGACCACGGACCCAGACGGCCGTCAATGCAGCTCAAGGTTCCTGGCTGACGCGCTTCCAGCTCGAGTCCGGGTTGTAGGCGGTCAATGCGCCGGCGACCTCTGCCGTATTCGCGCCGAGGTCCTTTTCATATACGGCGTCGCCGGGACCGGCCATGAACGTCATCACGCCGGACGACCGATATTCGGCGGGATAGGCGACGACGGCGGCAACCTTGCCCTTCGCGTCGCCGGCTCCGTTCTGCCCCGGCGGCGTGAGGATGCGAAAGTGGTAGCCGTAGTATGGCGTCGGATTCGCGCCGCTCCGCGCTTTCGCCAGCAGCGCGCCGATCGTGTCGGCGCCTTTCGCGTCGGCGCCGTTCGACCGGGAGCTGTCCTGTCGGTCCGCCGTGACCAGCGCGTGGCAGACCTGGATCGCCATCGTTTCGTTCTCGCCGATGCGCCGGAAGAGGACTTCCATCAAGCCGGCTTGTGCATCGAAGTGCCAGGCGCCGTTCGCCGCGACGAGCGGGACCGGGAACGGCCAGTTCTCGGCGCCGATATAGAGAACCGTGGTGCCGTCCGGCTCGCGGACCAGGCGGTGCATCTGCTGATATTTACCGACGAACCGCTCGTGGAGGAGGCGGTCCTCCACGTCATCCTCGTGGATGAGCTCCTGTCCAGCGCCGAGGATCGTCATGACGGCCGTCCCATCGTGACTTTGGACGGCCGAGGCGAGCGCGCTGCTTGCTGCCTCCGCCGACGGGAAGCTCTGCTGGCCCGGTTGCTGCGCCAAGCAGGATGGCGCCCGTCCCATGACCAGCAGCGCCATTGCCG
>WNFR01003882.1_pt1 | contig 15466 bp, 10 predicted proteins | sample 5400221 | NCBI WGS metagenome assembly WNFR01 (sample SAMN13153357, study PRJNA577476) | soil metagenome | isolation source: 40 cm soil under Madrone tree | place: USA:California | collected 2016-06-14 | reverse complement strand
TTTCTTCCAGGTTCGCGACACGTTCAGAAAAGTCCATTAACGAAAACATCGGCGGCTGGGCTGCAAGACAGATTCTACAAAATGCTCAGGAATTTGGCGTCCCGTACGGGAGTCGAACCCGTGTCGCCGCCGTGAAAGGGCGGTGTCCTAGGCCACTAGACGAACGGGACTTGAGAGGGTTGGTAGCCGGACCAATATTGCAAGCTGGTAAACTACCGCACTGATTTGAAGACTGTCAAACGCGCGCATTCGCTAGTATCCTAATTTGAGATTGTTTAGTGCATTCTCAGTGTTCTCCGTGCCTTCGTGGTGATAAAGGCGCCGAAAACCATTTCACCACGGAGAAACGGAGAACACGGAGAAGGCGCAGAGACAGATTCTCACTAGAACCTAACTCTTTCCCTGGTATTGCTGTACAGCGACCACACCACTGGGTTGGTTTCAGCACCCAATTCACTAAATTATTCAAGAAGATAGTTTCGCACAACCTTCTTCCGCTCTATAATCGCATCCGCGTGTCGGACAAAATGCCGATCCTTCTTGACCCAATATTCTGAGACCCTTGCACCAGGAGATAAAGCAATGTTCACCTCGCGATCATGTAACCGAGCATCAACCAGCCCAGTGGTTTACCTGGCAGCATCGATAGCCTTTGTTTTTTCAACCGGCAGCGTTATAGCTCAGCATGATGCGAGTGGCGGTACGCCAGCAGGTATGGTGGGCGGTTCCGTAAGCGGGAGCACGGGCCGAACCTCCAGCAAGCCGGCGACTGCCTCCAGCGCACCCCGTAAACGCGCGCCGGCACCCGTGCGTAAACCACCAGTGCGAGGTTTCAGCGCAGATTACTACAACCGGCAGGGTGATGAATTTTACAAAGCGAACAACTACAAAGACGCCCTGGAAGCTTACCTGAAGGCTGTCGATCTCAACCCCAGCCTCGCGACCGCCCAATATCGCATCGGATGGATCTATAACGATCTGGAAGAGTATGACGACGCTCTCGAACCATTAAAACGGGCCACTGCACTGCAAGCCGATAACTCCGCGGCGTTTGTCGAGCTTGGCTATTCCTACCGCAAGCTCAATCGGTATAACGAAGCGTTGACCGCCTACCAGCAGGCACTTCGTATCAAGCCTGACTATGCAGCCGCCTATCACGACATCGCCTGGATCAAAAACGACCAGGATGACTATTCGGCCGCGGTCACCAATCTCAAGCAGGCACTGCGCTACAAGCCAGACTATCCTGAAGCCCACAGCGAATTAGGTTACTCCTATAGGAAACTGGGTCGTTATTCAGAAGCCGTTGAGGAATATCAAGAAGCCATACGTCTGAAGCCTGACTTTGGCCTCGCCCATCTAGGTCTTGGCGACGTCTATTTCTACAACACCAAGCAATACCCGGATGCAATCAAAGAGTACAAGGAGGGTGTCCGGCTCAGGCCTGACAGTCCAGTCGCTTTCTACAATCTTGGTTGGTGTTATAACGACCTCAATCGGTATAGCGAAGCGATTGCGGCGTTGCGCGAGGCGGTGCGGCTGAAGCCTGCAGATCCGGAGGCACATAACGAACTCGGATATGCCTATCAACAGACAAATCGTTATGCAGATGCGGTCGAGGAATACAGGATAGCAATCCAGCAAAAGTCGAATTATCCGATGGCCCATTACAATCTGGCCTTAACTTATATCGCCATGAAGAATCGAAATGGAGCGCTCGAGCAGTACCGGATCCTGCAGAGTATGGATCCTGATCGCGCCAAGAAACTTTACAACCTGGTTAACAAGTAGGATTGACGAATTAGGTGGTCTCAGATGCCACGGCCGTGGGCCGTGGAGTTCTCACGTTGGGTGCTAATCACAGCCCCCATCACTTTTCCGCTTAGACCGTAACCTTTCTCCTCCTCGCGGTAATAACATTAAAGGTCTTCCCACAAGTATTACAGAACCGGGAGCGGTAGCGACCGCACTCAACGAGCGCATCTCGTAAGGCTAGTGGTCTGATCCATCGTACCCAACGAGCGCATCTCGTAAGACTAGTGCGGCTGAGCAAGCCGCCTATTCCACAGCGTTCGCGCCTCGTGAATTCATAGGGGTCACGTTACTAAGTTGAGTGCTGTCGCTACCGCTCCCGGTTCTGTAAGCCACAGTCCCAGCAAGAAGGATTGAGGTCAAAATGAAAACCTGTAATGAGTACAAGCTCACAATGCTGGATAACGGCCGTCTGCCACACCGGTTAGTTGCAGAGCTCCGGTTTGTTGAAGATGAGTTCAGGAAAGCCTGGCCCGAGTTAAAACGCGATCCTATCGGATTTGGCTTAATAGAGGCTGGTCGAGGCGTGGTTTTCGTAAAGCGATTGCTCTTAGCTCCGAACGTGTCAGTGGGAATTCTGACGGCCTTTCTTATCGTGGTTTCAATCGTGCTTACCATTAGAGTTCTGGAGAAGGCCGGCGGTTCATCAACTCACGCAGCCGCGGCGAACGAGGACATTTTGACCTCGGATATTGTCACTCTAGACCTTTCAAGGACGAGCCGTTCAGATTTAGGGGTAGGACTTCGTGGTAAGGGACGAGTAGGTTTCGAACGCGACAAAGGCGAGGGCTCAAACGCGCAGCCAAAGCACGCACGAGGAGGAGGGACAGGTGGTCTTCACGATCCAGTTGAACTGCAAAATGGGAAGTTGCCGCAACCATCATTGATCGCGGCAGCGATACCCAAGTTATCGCCAATCAATAAGCCAAACCTTCCCGCTGCGGGCATAGATATAGATCCAGCGTTGTGGCAGGACCTGAAAGCGCCCGTGTTTGGAGATCCGCGTTCGAACTCACGGGTTGCCTCCAATGGTCCGGGCGACGGCGGAGGTGTGGGCACGCAACAAGGTACAGGGATCGGGAACGGTAAGGGACCAGGCTTTGGCCCAGGCGAAAACGGCAATACGGGCGGCGGGTCGCGGGAAATTGGCGGTGGTCTGCGTGGCGGCAGCTCAGGAAACAATCCTGACGATCGCGAGCGCGTATTGCGAGTTAGTGAAGTCGAACAACGTGCGCGTCTCTTGTCTAAACCTGAACCTCAGTACACTGAAGAAGCGAGACGAAATCAAGCGACCGGCACTGTAGTTCTGCGGGTTGTGTTTTCAAGTACTGGCGACGTGCAAGAGATAAGGGCCGTTCAGACGCTTCCGTTTGGGCTGACTGAAAAGGCGATTGCCGCAGCTCGACAAATTCGATTTCTGCCGGCCACTAGTGGAGGTCGCCCGGTCTCGGTGTATATGCAGTTGGAATACAACTTCAATCTGTATTGAAGGGATGGGTTTGGGTCTTAGGTCTTTGGGCTTTGGCTTAAACGACGGTTCATAAGGTCGAGAAGTCTTCAAAGACCAAGACCAAAGACCGAATGACAGATCTCAATCAAAGATCTGGGACCGTGGCCATCGCGTCGTCGCTTCGCTGCATCAATGCGAGTGCAAGCTCTCCCTCTTTCCTCGTTCTATCCCCAGAGTAATCGGGAACAGAGGCTGAGGTTCGGTATCTAAACCTCAGACACTTTAACCCCTTCGCGCCGTAGCTCGGGCTCCGGACGTGCTCACTACAAGTGTATTCAGAAGGAGACAGTCATGCATAAAAAGTTCTTTCTCAACTTGTTTCTCGTGCTAACAGCGGCGGCATTGATGATTGCGGCATTCGCTGCAAACCGTGGTTCCCTGAGGCCTGTTGCTGCTCAAACAGGAGAAACCGGAGGCTCACTCGCTGCGCTCGATTCGGCCGGAAAGCCAAAAGGCGAGTGCCCACTCAAACACACTGATGTCAAAGCCGAAATCAGCGGCTTCCTCTCGCGCGTAATCGTAACGCAGGAGTTTGAAAACCCGTTCAAAGAGAAGATCGAAGCTGTCTATACTTTTCCTCTTCCGCAAAACGCCGCGGTCGACGACATGACCATGATCGTTGGTGACCGGACTGTCCGCGGCAAGATTCTCCGTCGCGAAGAGGCCCAGGCGGTCTATGAAGCGGCAAAGTCAGGCGGACAGGTAGCCAGCCTATTGGATCAGGAGAGGCCCAATATCTTTACGCAATCGGTAGCTAACATCTTGCCAGGCGAGCAAGTCAAAATCACGATCAGCTATGTCGAGACTCTGAAATACGAAGACGGTGCGTACGAGTTTATGTTTCCGATGGTGGTCGCCCCGCGCTACGTACCGGGCTCGCCTTCAACTAAACGGCAACAGGGGAATGGTTTTGCGGCTGACACCAATCAAGTTCCTGATGCGTCTCGTATCACGCCACGACCGGTCGCCGAAGGAATGCGGGTAGGTCACGACATCTCCCTGGACATCACACTTGATGCCGGCGTTGTCATTGATGGTCTCGAATCCAAGACGCATCCGATCGATATCGAACGAGCCGACGACCGCCGCGCTCACGTCCACTTGAAAGATCTCGCCACGATTCCCAACAAGGATTTCATTCTTCGTTACGACGTTGCCGGAAAAACAGTTCAGGATGCGCTTTTAACCCATCGTTCCGGGCGAGGCGGTTTCTTCACAATGATTCTGCAGCCACCGGAGCGAGTGACGGTGGAAGACGTCATGCCGAAGGAGCTGGTGTTTGTGCTCGACACCTCCGGTTCTATGAGTGGCTTTCCCATTGAAAAGGCCAAGGAGACGATGAAGCTTGCGCTCGACAATCTCTATCCCACCGATACTTTCAACTTGATCACCTTTGCCGGCGACACTCGCATACTTTTTCCCCAACCAGTCGCGGCGACACCGGAGAATTTGAAGAAAGCACAAGACTTTCTGGGCTCCAGTTCGGGATACGGCGGAACGGAGATGATGAAGGCGATTAAGGCTGCACTCGATCCGTCCGATGCGCAGGGACACATGCGCATTGTTTGCTTCATGACCGACGGGGAAGTCGGCAACGACATGGAGATCATTTCGGAAGTGCAGAAACATCCAAACGCACGTGTGTTTGCTTTTGGTATCGGCAGTTCGGTTAACCGGTTTCTGCTGGACAAGGTTGCTCAATACGGTCGTGGTGAGGTCGAGTATGTGGCTTTGAACGACGATGGCTCGGCCGCCGCACGTCGTTTTCATGAGCGGGTGCGCAATCCTCTGTTGACTGATATCTCAATTGATTGGAACGGGCTGCCAGTCGCAGACGTGTACCCGCAGCGGATTCCTGATCTCTTCAGCGCCAAGCCAGTGATTCTTACGGGCCGTTACACGGCGGCGGGCAACGGCGTTGTTCGATTGAAAGGAAAGATGTCAGGAAAGGATTTTGTACGCGAAATTCCCATCGATTTTCCCGAGGCGCAGACGCAGCATGATGTCCTTGCCTCACTGTGGGCGCGTCAGCGGATTGATGACTTGATGGGCCAGGACTACGCCGGAATGCAGCAAGCGAATATGCGCCCGGAGTTAAAAGAAACGATTACGCAGATCGGTCTGGAGTATCGGTTAATGACGCAGTTTACTTCGTTTGTCGCCGTGGAAGAGATGATTGTTACCGATGGTGGTCAGCCGCGCAGGATTGATGTGCCGGTTGAAGTGCCGGAAGGAATGAACCGGGCGGCTGTGTTTGGAGCGGAGTTTGGCGCTGCGGACAAGAGTCTTCCGGTTAACGGTCGCAACTTTTCATCCTTGGCAATGCTAAACGGAGGAACTTCGAACGCACAAACTAGATCGGGGACGACCACATCCAGTTCAAAGTTGAGGCGTACAGGCGGCGTCGGTTCAGGAGTCGGCACCGGTTCAGGAGGTGGGATAGGCGTGGGAGGCAATGTTGGCGGCGGCAGTCGCGCAGGCGGTGCCGGAGACGCATCATCATCTCCGCCGCCAAAGGCAGCGGCGACTGTGATGGTAACTGCTGAATCAACCGAGGCGGATGCAGCGTATGTAAGGCCGAAACCTTCACCAGAGGAATTGCGACACGAACAACTTCGCACGAAGACTCATCCTTCGATTCTTGAGGTAATTGAGCGGCTTAAGAAGAAGGACACCAATCCGAGCGCGGAAGAAGCTCGATTTATTCGCAATGGAAAAGCCGAGCTGCAGGTCTGGTTGACAGATAAATCAGATGCGGCACTGGCAAAACTTAAGGAACTTGGCTTTGAAGTGGTGCTGGATCCGAAGACGTCAAAACTAGTCATCGGTCGCTTATCCATCGAGAAACTCGAGGCACTGGCCGACTTAAAGTTTGTTCGATACGTTGCGCCACAAAAGCTATGAACTTATTGAAGACTCATAAGGTGAAGTGATTTAGTTTTGTGTTGCGCAACGGCCAGGTCGCGCTCGCTGGTAAACAGGATGCAGTTTAGTTCCTAAGCAATTCAGTTGTGTGTTGCGCTGCGGCCAGGTCGCGCTCGCTGGTAAATAGGATGCAGTTTAGTTCCTAAGCAATTCAGTTGTGTGTTGCGCAACGGCCAGGTCGCTACCGCTCGCTGTTCTGTAATTGAGCGGCGATTTCTGTATTGAGTCGCGCTAGATGGTCGAATCACACCGCGCTCGACGTCCTGCAACCAGGAGGAATTTTATGTCCCGATTCGATAGTCCTCTCGACAACGTCCGAGTCGCCGCCCCTTGCAATGCTGATTGGGAGCAGATGATCGGAAACGAGCGTGCTCGTTTTTGCGCGCAATGCAATCTGAATGTCTACAACCTCTCCAGTATGACCAAATCTGAAGCCGAGTCCTTCATCGCAAGAAATGAAGGAAGTGTCTGTGTTCGCTTCTATCGCCGTCGGGATGGATCGATCATCACAGATAACTGTCCAGTCGGTCTGCGCGCGATTCGGCGAAGGATGTCGTATCTCGCAAGAGCTGTGGCTTCAGCTGTACTTGGTTTCTGCACGGGAATCGGGGTGTTTGAAGTACTCTCCGGTTTTGCAGTTTCCGACGACCCGGCGCGACTCCATGTTATGGGACAGATAGCGATAACGCCCGACATGTTTCCGGATCCGCCTGTAGTGCCAGTCGGACGCAAAACGCCGCTGATGACGAAGGGGCAGATGGTAGTGGTTGGGCCTGATACCGGAGCGCTTGGGAGAAAAGCCGGGCGCATAGGCCACTAAGCACCCTGAAATCAACATCTCGACCTCAGCAGTCTCTCAGGTTGGAAAGGTGGACCCTGTCCCGCTCAAGGTTGAACGCCACTCAATATTCAAAAAAATATACTGGACCAAACCACCTGAGAGATTGCTGAGGTGTGTATTAAATTGCCGGTGAGTGGCTTTCAAACTTGGGCGGGGACAGGGTCCACCTTCCCAACCTGAGAGATTATTGAAGTTGAGAGGACAAACCATTCGATCCGCCTAGTCCGCCAGTATCCAACCGAATAGTTTCCGTAACAAGTGCAAGGCCGAAGTGTGGCTACCGTTCTAAGAAGGCAGGCACACATTTAAGGCTGTGTGCGTGCATAAGAAACTTCTTTTGGAGGTCATAGAAATGGCACGTCTGATTCAAAACGCCTGTGCGCTCTCGGCAATTCTTTTTCTCGCCACGGTCGCATCGGCCCAAACCTCGCAATTCACAACCACCGCGCACGATCGACAATCGATCAATGTCACGGTTTACAATTCAAATATCGGTCTCATACGAGAAACGCGCAGGCTGTCGTTGCCTTCAGGTCGAGTCGCGCTGCGGTTTTCAGACGTGGCGGCGCAGATAATGCCGCAGACGGTCCATCTCGCTTCGCTGACTTCGGCGAGTTCACTCGGCATTCTCGAGCAAAACTATCAATACGATCTACTGAACCCCGCAAAGTTGCTGGAGAAATATGTGGGCCAGGAGGTCACGCTTGTATTACGCAGATACGAAAACAACACTGAGATATTGACGCCCGTACAAGCCACGTTGCTCTCGAACAATCAGGGGCAGGTATGGCGCATAAACAATCAGATCGTCATCAATCCGGTAAACATCGTCGAAATGCGTTTCTCCGATCTGCCTCGGAATCTTGTCGCTTCACCGACACTCGTGTGGGATCTTGATAACCGCAGCAATACGAACCAAACAGTCGAAGCCAGTTATCTGACCGGAGGAATGAACTGGCAGGCTGATTATGTGTTGGTGGTAAATCCGGACGATTCCCGCGGAGATCTGCAAGGTTGGGTCACTCTAACAAACACCAGTGGGGTTGGTTTCGCTGATGCGCGCCTGCAGTTGGTTGCCGGTGATGTCAATCGCGTCAAAGATGATAGAGAACTGGACCGCATGAAGGCCGTAGCCGGCCGGGTTGACGAGGCCTCCTCGGCGTTTCAAGAACAAGCTTTTTTTGAGTACCACCTTTACACGCTCGGCCGTCCTACGTCGATACGAGAGCAGGAAACAAAACAAGTTTCGCTGCTCGAGGCCTCAGGCTTCAATGTCGCCAAGCAATACGTCATCAACGGACAGCAGTATTACTACAGGGGCTACAACAGTACGGGCGCACCGATCAAGGAGAAGGTCGGTGTCTACATGCAGTTTCGCAATTCGCAACTGAACAAGCTTGGCATGCCACTGCCGGCGGGCACGATACGCCTTTACAAGAAGGACGACAACGGCGGACAACAATTCATCGGTGAAGACCGGATCGACCACACACCTAAAGACGAAGACGTGCGAGTGAAGGTCGGCGACGCGTTTGATGTGGTCGCAGAAAGAAAACAGCTCGAGTACAAGGTGATTGTGTCAGGACATCTCTACGAGTATGCCTACGAGGTAAAGATTCGCAATCACAAAAACGCACCAGTCACCGTTATAGTGAATGAGCCGATCGGTGGCGACTGGGAGATGGTGTCGTCGAGTTTTGAAGCAGAAAAGACGGCTGCCTTCGCGGCGCGCTTTAAGGTTCCAGTGGACAAAGACGGAGAGGCTAGGCTGACTTATCGGGTTAGAGTTAAGTATTAGGTAAAACGATAATCTTGACAACACTGCACGATGTCGCTAACTTGTGCCATCTTTTCAATCTGATCTTTTGAAACAACTGTAGAGGTGCGACCTCCAATAGTAGGCAGCTCTAGACAGACATTTCGTCTGTTCGACGTCGAAGGATACTGAGTTGTTAAAAGGGGCTGGTCGCCGAAATTCGTTGTCTATCCTTCGTAGACAGCGAGTTGGTTGCCGGGGCTAAATCCGCGGGACTGTCACCGCAAGAGGTGGAGAGCTACGACGAAACTGTTTGAGCACGCCCCGAAGAATTCAGAGGCGCGTGTTCGAATTGCGATTCTATTAAAGGGTCGGTCGTGTTCATTCGCGGCCGGCCTTTAGTATTTGAAGTTAAAGAAGAGTTTGTTATGCCCTTACGCGCTCCAATAGTAATGAAGTTTGGAGGCACATCCGTTGCCGATGCGCGCGCCTTTGAAAGCGTGGCGCGAATTATTGCCGCACATATCGGGCTTCACCCGGTAGTCATTGTTTCGGCCATGAGTGGGATGACAGACGCGTTAGTCACCAGCGCGGATTATGCGGAGAAGGGTCGAGTGTCGATCGCTGTTGCATCGCTGGATGAGGTTTTTCGACGACACAGGATCGTGGCAAAGGAAATCCTCGGAAATGAACACTCCACCGATGCGATTGCGAAAATCGACAAGACAGCTGCGGAGGTCGCGAGACTTCTTCAGCGAATCCATCAAGAGCCAGCAGAAGGGAAGTCCTTGAGAGACGAATTGCTGTCGTCCGGCGAGCTACTTTCAAGCGACTTGCTGGCTCAGGCGCTACCGAAGCAGGGTGTCTTGGCCCAACAAGTAGATCCGCGCCAGTGTATTTTGACCAATGACGAACATGGATGTGCGGCGCCATCGTTGGCCGAGACGTTCTTGAAGACAGACGCCGTGCTTGCTCCGTTTCTCGAAACAGGAGTAATACCCGTGTTGGGTGGTTTTGTTGGTGCAACTGCCAGTGGAGCAACAACGACGTTGGGGCGTGGCGGCTCAGACTATAGCGCCGCACTAATCGGTGCCGCGCTCGGCGCCAGCGAGATTCAAATATGGACCGACGTTACAGGAGTGCTCACGGCGGATCCGCGTGTTGTGCCGACTGCCCAAACCATTCAAAGTCTGTCTTACGGAGAAGCCGCTGAACTGGCATATTTCGGGGCGAAGGTATTGCACCCAAAGACAATTCAGCCGGCAATCGAGGGAGGCATTCCGGTTCGCATCTGCAATTCGCGAGCGCCTGAAGAACCTGGCACGCTCGTTTGCGCACAAACTGAAACGTCACCGCGCACCGTAAAAGCCATCGCGCACAAAGCGGGCTTAACTACGGTCCAAATCACTTCGGCACGAATGCTCGGTGCTTATGGTTTTCTGCGGGCTCTGTTTGAAGTGTTTGAGCGACATCGCACTGCTGTGGATGTTGTGACTACCTCGGAAGTCAGCGTTTCGCTTTCACTCGACGATGCGAGCGCGCTTCCGGCGATCGTAACGGAGTTGCAAGAGCTGGGTAGCGTGCGAATAGAGAAAGGCCGCGCGATTATCTGTGTCGTAGGCGAAGGTCTTGGTCGCACTCCGGGCATCGCTGCACGGGTGTTCAGCACCATAAGCGATATCAACGTCACGCTCATTTCCCAGGGAGCATCGAGCATTAACCTTACGTTTGCTATTGAGGAAGAGCATGTCCATGAAGCGGTGACGAGATTGCATGAAGCGTTTTTTGGACAGTCGAACGTGAATGCCAGACCTGCTAAGTACTGAGTCGTCCCGTAGGTAGCTATTTGTACTTTGTTCTTTGTTTTGCGCCTAGGCAGTGTGTCTTTGTGCTTGCCGAAATTCGACGGCCACACGAACAAAGCACAAAGTACAAAGGTCAAAGTACAGCATTCATGCAACTGACACTACCGCCATGGATATATTCACCCTAACTCGGAAGCTAATCGACATTCCTTCAGTAACTGGCAATGAGGGAGAGGTGGGACGCTTTCTTATATCGTATTTGGAAGGGCTCGATTATCTCGTCGAAACGCAGGAAGCTGAAGAGGACCGCTTCAACGTAATCGCAACGACGGGCGAGCCCGGGCGCGTTGTTTTTTCCACTCATATGGACACGGTGCCGCCGTTTATTCCGTCGCATGAAGATGGGGAGAATATCTACGGTCGTGGCGCCTGCGACGCAAAAGGTATCATTGCGGCACAGATCTTTGCCGCAGAGCGATTGCGAGCTGATGGGCTCCAGGACATTGGGTTGCTCTTTACTGTTGACGAAGAGTTGGCTAGCGCCGGCGCACGGGCAGCAAACAATCACGCGCGAGCCAGTGAGTGTCAGTTTCTGATTAATGGTGAGCCAACCGATAATCGGCTTGCGATTGGCACGAAAGGTTCGACGCGTTTGATGATTACAACCGAGGGACGATCAGCACATTCCGCTTATCCCGAAGAAGGCGAGTCGGCGGTCGAGAAGCTGCTGGATGTTTTGCAAAGCATCCGCGACTGTGTTTGGCCAGATGACATTTTTTTTGGCGAAACAACCTGCAACATTGGTGTGATTGCCGGCGGCACACGTCCGAATGTCATACCAAACAGGGCGCAAGCGGAATTGCAAATTCGGCTCGCGACAGATATAGAGGAGGTAAAGAAAATGGTTGCCGATGCAGTGGCTGGTCGTGCGCGTATCGACTACTACTCGGCCCACAATCCTGTACGTTTGTTGGCCGTTTCAGATTTGGACCAAACCGTGGTTCGTTTCACCACCGACATTCCTTATCTTTCAAATTGGGGGAAGGCGCTGCTGCTTGGACCCGGATCCATTCTCGATGCACACACGGAACATGAGCGAATCTCGAAACGCGAACTTGAAGGCGCGGTTGAGCTGTATGTAAAACTGGCGCGGCAGCTTTTGCACTAACATGAAGATCGCATTAATAGGACATGGAGCCATGGGCCAACTCGTCGCCGCCGGGGCGCGCAAGAGGGGGGACGATGTCGACACCATCATTACTTCGGAAGATAGCGTGCATGATGCCGACCGATTGTCTGAAAAACTTCGCGGTCACGATGTCGCGATCGATTTCTCCGTTGCTGCGGCGGTATTGAAGAGTATTGAAGCCTGCGCTCGCGCGAGTGTGCCACTCGTCGAAGGAACAACGGGTTGGAATGATCACCTCTCAGAAGCAAGAAGGATTATAGAGCGACACGGTGGATCATTAGTTTATGGCGCCAATTTCTCAATTGGAGTAAATATCTTCTATCGAATTGTAGAGCGGGCCGCCACGCTCTTTGCCGCAGTTGACGCGTATGCACCCTTTATTGAGGAGGCGCATCACTCGCGCAAGCGTGACGCGCCTTCTGGTACAGCGTTGCGTTTACGGGAAGTGATGTCCAAACATCTGGGCAATGAGATTCCGACTTCGTCGACACGTGCAGGCTACATTCCTGGAACGCATCGAGTGGGATTTGATTCAGTAGCGGACCAGATCATGCTCACGCACGAAGCGCGTTCGCGCCAGGGTTTTGCCGCCGGCGCATTATTGGCGGCGCACTGGATCATCGGACGCACAGGTATTTATGAGTTTTCAGAAGTGATGGAAGAGATACTCAGTGACTAAGTTTTGATTTTAGATTTGCGATTTCCGATTGCTCATTGTCCGTTATGCTTTAGCTTGTCGTGACATTCGAAAGAGACTTCATCTGGAGGTGGACGACAAGCTAAAGCATATCGGACATCGCAAATCGGCAATCAAAAATCAAAAATCTCATCTTGATGGGAGGAAGCTATGACGATGAAAGTTGATTGGCTGCGCGGGTGCGCCACCGCTTTGGTCACGCCATTTACTGCGGATGGATCAGTTGATGAAAAACGTTTGCGAGACTTGATTGAATACCAGATAGCCGGTGGTGTGCGCTTGCTTGTTCCCTGCGGCACTACCGGTGAGAGCGCTACGATGACTGACGAAGAGGACCAACTCGTCATTAGACTGACCATCGAAGCTGCGCAAGGTCGAGCGAAAGTCATCGCGGGAACAGGAAGCAACTCAACGGCGGCGGCGATCGAGTATTCAAAAACAGCCCGCGCGCTGGGATCCGACGCGGTATTGTCAGTGGCGCCCTATTACAACAAGCCCACTCAGGAAGGACTCTATGCCCACTTTCGGGCCATAGCGGAGTCGGTGAGCGGTTTGCCGGTTGTTATTTACAACGTTCCCGGCCGCACTTCATCGAATATTTCGGCGGCGACAACTGTACGTCTTGCGCGAGACGTAGAAAACATTGTGGCGGTCAAGGAAGCTTCCGGCAATTTATCTCAGATTATGGAAATCTTGCGCGAACGTCCGGAAGGGTTCCGCGTCATTTCTGGCGATGATTCGGTTACGCTGGCGCTGATAGCGCTCGGTGGTGACGGTTTGATTTCCGTGGCTTCGAACGAAGCTCCCGAATTCATGTCGCGTCTGGTCGACCTCGCACTTGCGGGCAGGTGGGACGAGGCCCGTGAGCTTCACTATCGTCTGCTGCCATTGATGGAAGTGAATTTTATTGAGTCTAGTCCTGGTCCTGTAAAGGCGGCGTTGGCGATGATGGGTTTGATTGAGGAGAACTTCCGTTTGCCGCTGGTGCCAATCCAGGAGAAGAGTCGCACCCGACTGCGTGAAGTCCTGACAGAAGTCGGACTATTGAAGGAAACGTCGCATGCATTTGCGTGAAGAAATTGAGTCGCTTGCTGCGCGGTCCGGGAGCGAGTTTACCGCTGCAGATCGTGCTGTGTTCGAGAAACTAAAAGCTGCGCTCAATCGCGGTGAGGTGCGGGCCGCTGAAAAAAACGCAGACGGGCAATGGAATGTTAACTCCTGGGTTAAGCAGGGTATCCTTTTGGGTTTTCGCATGGGCAAACTCACGGATATGTCCGGCGGTTCGAGTTTGCGGTTTCTCGACAAAGACACCTATCCGATTCGCGCGGTGACTACAGAGGAAAATATTCGCATTGTGCCAGGTGGATCCAGCATTCGAGATGGAGCATACATCGCACCCGGCGTTGTTTGTATGCCGCCGATGTACGTTAATGCCGGCGCTTACGTCGACGAAGGAACAATGATCGACAGCCACGCCCTGGTTGGTTCATGTGCGCAAATAGGCAAACGTGTTCACTTGTCCGCCGCAGCGCAAATTGGTGGCGTATTGGAGCCTGTGGGCGCTGTGCCGGTGATCATCGAGGACGATGTTTTGGTGGGCGGCGGCTGTGGAGTTTATGAGGGGACCGTTGTGCGTGAACGGGCGGTACTCGCGGCCGGGACTATCCTGACTGGATCGACACCGGTTTACGATCTCGTTCTTGGAAAAATCTATCAACGTTCAGGTACTTCGTCGCTCGAGATTCCCGCGGGAGCAGTTGTCGTGCCTGGTGCGCGCGCTGTCGAGAATGAGCGTGGACGCAGCTGGGGCCTGTCTCTTTACGCAGCGGTGATAGTTAAGTATCGGGATGAAAAGACTGAACGCGCCGTGCAGTTAGAGGACTATTTGCGTTAATGAACTTTTCACCACCGAAACGTTTGCAGGGAATCGAAAAGAGCGTTATTCGCCAACTTTTTGATCGTGCGCGACCTGGTAGCATTAACCTGGGTCTGGGCGAACCTGATTTACCCACGCCGGATGTTATTCGACGCGCTGCCGTTAGTATCATTAACGACGAACAGAACGGCTACACGTCGCATGCTGGGCTACCAGCCTTGCGGAAACGAGTGGCGGCCGATCACTCCCAAATAGACGCTACACCCGACAAAGTTATAATCACGGCCGGATCGCAGGAGGCTTTGTATCTGGCGTTGATGACCCTCGTCGATGAAGGCGATGAGGTCTTGCTGCCGAACCCGGGCTTCGTTGCCTATCCGACTATTGTTCGCATGGCGGGAGGTGTTCCGAAGTTCTATCGTCTGCCGGCGACGCGGGAGTTTGAATTTGACGCGGATGAATTTCGACGTTCGCTGTCTCAGCGTACAAAAGTGGTTGTATGCATTAGTCCATCCAACCCAACCGGCCGTACTTTTTCTCGCACTGATCTTGTGTCAATCGCAGACGCGCTTCGCGATCATGGAGCCTTCCTGATTAGCGACGAGATTTATCGAGAGTTGTATTACACAACAGAGCGTCCTGAGTCAGCTTCCTCTTTTTACGACCGGACGATTGTCATTGGCGGTCTTTCAAAATCGATGAGCATGACCGGCTGGCGTTTAGGCTGGCTGTGCGGCGATGAGGCAGTGATTCGCAGCGCCCTTGTCTTGCATGGTTACGTTACGACCTGTGCGTCCACAGTTTCGCAGAAAGCGGGGCTCGCGGCTTGGAGCGATGAAGCCGAGAAAGCCCGGGCTGGCTTTCGGGAGACCTTTCGTGCCCGACGAGATCATTTGCTGGCGCTTATCGGCAGTGAATTGCGTGTGCGAGCTGTTGTTCCTGATGGTGCTTTTTATACGATGGTAGACACGAGTGCTTACGGGCAGTCGATGAGAGTAGCGGAGAGACTATTGGAAAGTGGAGTGATCACGGTCGCAGGCTCAGCATTTGGCACT
>WNFR01003881.1_pt1 | contig 15467 bp, 9 predicted proteins | sample 5400221 | NCBI WGS metagenome assembly WNFR01 (sample SAMN13153357, study PRJNA577476) | soil metagenome | isolation source: 40 cm soil under Madrone tree | place: USA:California | collected 2016-06-14 | reverse complement strand
TCTCGCACTGGATCACCGCACGCAAGCCGTTCGTAACGCTGAAATCGGCTTTGACGCTTGATGGCCAGCTTGCCCTGCCCAAATCCCGCAAAAACAAAAAGCGTGAATGGATCACCAGCGAAGAGTCGCGCGCCGAAGTCCACCGCATGCGCCACGCCTCCGACGCCCTTCTTGCCGGCATCGGCACCATCCTCGCCGACAATCCGTTGCTCACCGACCGCAGTGGCCTCCCACGCCGCCGCCGTTTGCTCCGCGTGATCCTCGACACCCGCCTTCGCCTTTCCCCCAAATCGCGCATCGTGCAAACCTCCGACGACGATCTGCTCGTCTTCACCGCCGCCCTGCTCAAAACTCCGAAAGCCCGCAAACTGCAAAACGCCGGCGTCGAATTAATCGAAGTAAAGCGCAGCCGCAACGGTCTCGATCTAAGCGCAGTCTTCAAGGATCTCGGCCGCCGCGATATCCTCAGCGTCCTCCTCGAGGCCGGCCCTCACCTCAACGCCGCCGCCCTCTCCGCCAACCTCGTCAACAAACTAGTCCTCTTCTACGCCCCAAAAATTGCCGGCGATTCAGTCCTCCCATTTGCGACTCAACTCAATCCTATGCTGCAAACTCTCCTGATTCGCTCCGTTCAGCAGTTTGGATCCGATGTTTCCGTTGTAGCGTATCCGCGAACTAACTAGCTCTAACCGCCTTTGTAGGGGAGGGGCTTGCCCCTTCTTACTGGGTTCCTCTCGACTTTGTAGCGGCCGCCGCCTGCCCTGAGCGTAGCCGAAGGGTCTGCGGCGGGCGCTTTCTTCCGTCAAGCCACGATTGGCTCGCGGTTGCGCGCGCGGAAAGGCGCCCGCTTCAGAAAGCGGCCGATACAAATGCGGCACGTCGTGATCCGCTTTGCACACGCGGACCAAAGAAATTTCTATTCAATTGTCGGCAGGTTTGCGACGATTCTTATCGAACCACCCTGCACCAATCGCCTGACGGAGGCCCTCCCGCGTGAGCGAAGCACCGCGTTCCTGGCGTCTCGGCTTCTGGAGCCTGATCGCCACGCAATTTCAAGGTGCTTTCAACGACAACGCCCTGAAATACTTGGTGATCTTCCTGATCATCGGCACAAATCTCTCCTCCGACGAAGAAGAAGCCAAAGTCCTCCTGGTCGGCTCCCTCTTCGCCCTTCCCTTCATTCTCTTTTCCATGACCGGCGGCTATTTCGCTGACCGCTTCAGTAAGCGCTCCGTAACCATCTGGACCAAAGTCTTCGAGCTCGCCGTCATGCTCTTCGCCATTGCCGGCTTCGCCGCTCACAGCATGGCCATGTCCATGGCCGCCGTGTTTCTCGCCAGCACCCAAGGCGCGCTCTTCGGCCCCTCAAAATATGGCCTGCTGCCCGAAATTCTTCCGGAGAAGCGCCTCTCCTGGGGCAACGGCGTCATCGAACTAGGCACCTTTCTCGCCGCAATCACCGGCACCGTCGTGGGAGCGAGGCTTTCGGAAATCTTCGCGGGCCGCGAACACTATTCGGGCATCTTCTTTCTCGCGTGCTCGATAATCGGACTCGCCACCAGCTTCGGCATTTCAAAAGTTCCCGCCGCCGACCCCGCGAAAAAGTTCCGCGCCAATTTTTTGGGCGATCTCTGGTCGCAAGGCAAGTTGATCGGCCAGGACCAGGTGCTGTGGCTCGCGGTTCTCGGTAACACCTACTTTTTCTTCCTCGGCGCGTTGCTGCAGTTCGACATCGTTTTCTACGCCCGCGACGTCCTCCGCGTGACCGCCACGCACGGCAGCCTGTTGCAAGCCGCAATCGCCATCGGTATCGGCCTCGGCAGCCTCGCTGCCGGCTATCTCTCCGGCGGCAAAATTGAATACGGCCTCATTCCCCTTGGCGCCGTGGGCATCACTATTTTTGGTTTTCTGCTCGCCGCGCCCAGTCTCTCCTTCAACGGCGTCCTCGCCCTTCTCGCCGGACTCGGCTTCTCCGGTGGTTTCTTCATCGTGCCCATCAGCGCGCTGATCCAGCACCGCCCGGAAGAGCGGCACCGCGGCGGCGTGCTGGCCGCGGCCAATCTCTACTCCTTCGTGGGCATCCTAGCCGCATCCGGCGCTTTTTATCTACTGAAGCACTACCTGCAGCTGGGCCCTGCCGCGATTTTCTTCTGGGCCTCCATCCTTACACTTGCGGCCCTCGCCTACGTTCTCTGGCTCCTACCCGATTCCCTGCTCCGCTTGCTGCTCTGGATTGCCGCGCACACGATCTACCGCCTCGATCTGAAGGGCCAGGAAAATGTTCCTGTCCACGGCGGAGCGCTCCTGACCCCGAACCATTCCTCTTGGATAGACGCGGTGTTGCTCGTTTGCTCTACCGACAGGCCCATCCGCTTCCTGATGTTCAAGGGCGTCTACGACCATCCCCTCATCAAGCCTTTCGCGAAAATTCTAAAATTTATTCCCATCGCCTCCGACCAGGGCCCACGCGAAATGATTCACTCCTTGCGCCAAGCCTCCGACGCCCTGCGCAACGGCGAAGTCGTCTGCATCTTCCCCGAAGGCGAAATCACCCGCATTGGCCAGATGCTCCCCTTCCGCCGCGGCTTCGAGCGCATCATCAAAGGGATCGATGTTCCCATCATTCCCGTGAACATCGACGGCCTCTGGGGCTCAATCTTCAGTTTTTCCGGCGGTCGCTTTTTGTGGAAGCGCCCTCGCCAAATCCCCTACCCCGTGCGCGTGTCATTTGGCAAACCCTTGCCCTCCACAGCCAGCACGACGGACGTACGTGCCGCCGTGCAGGAGTTGGGCGTGGATGCGTTTCAACGCCGCCGTCGGTACATGAAGCCCCTCACGCGCTCATTCATCAAGATGGCCCGTCGTCATGCCAGACGCTTCGCCATGGCCGATGGCCGCACGCCAAAAGTCACCTTCGGCGAAGCCCTGACCAAAACAGTTTTCCTCGCGCGGCGCTTGCGACCGTTGTGGGAAGGCCAGCAGATGGTCGGCGTCCTTTTGCCGCCCTCGATTCCTGGCGCGCTCGTAAATTGGGCGGCAATGTTGCAAGGCAAAGTGCCGATCAACCTGAACTACACCACCTCAAACGAGTCGCTGGCCTCCTGCGCGCGTCAATGCGAATTGCAGACGGTCGTGACTTCAAAACTCTTTCTCGAAAAAGTGCACATCGAGCCTCCAGGAAAAGTCATCTACGTGGAAGATCTCGCGGAAAAGCCGCGGCTCTCCGAGAAACTTATAGCACTGCTATCCGCGAAGCTGCTTCCCGCCCGATTGCTGGAACGTTCGCTCGGCTTCACCCGAAAGCCTTCGCTCGACGACACGGCCACCATCATTTTTTCCAGCGGTTCCACCGGCGAACCCAAAGGCGTCCTGCTCTCGCACTTCAACCTCGCCTCCAACGTCGAGCAGATCGAACAAGTCTTCCATCTCCACAAAGGCGATTCCATCCTTGGCATTCTTCCCTTCTTCCACTCCTTCGGCTTCACAGGCACCCTCTGCCTGCCAGCAATGGCGGGAATTGGCGCCGTCTTTCATCCCAGCCCCCTCGACGCCCAGGCCATCGCCGCGCTGGTGAGCAAATATTCCGTAAGCATGATGCTTTCCACGCCAACGTTTCTGAACTCCTACACCCGCCGCTGCCCGCCCGAATCCTTCGGCAGCCTGCGCATCGTGATGGCCGGTGCGGAGAAATTGCCCGAGCGCGTCGCACAAGCCTTCGAGGATCATTTCGGTATTCGCCCGCTCGAGGGTTACGGCTGCACGGAATGCTCACCGGTCGTCGCCGTCAACACCTACGATTTTCGCGCCGCCTATTTTCGCCAGGTGGGAGCCAAGCGCGGCACCATCGGCCATCCGCTCCCAGGCATCGGCGTCCGCATCATCGATCCCGACTCCGGCGAAGCGCTTCCCGTGGATAAGCCAGGGCTGCTCCTTGTGCGCGGCCCGAACATCATGGTCGGTTATCTGAACCGTCCTGAAAAAACCGCCGAAGTCTTGAAAGATGGCTGGTACAACACCGGCGACGTCGCCACGCAGGACGAAGATGGATTCCTGCGCATCACCGACCGCCTCAGCCGCTTCAGCAAAATCGGCGGCGAAATGGTGCCGCACATCAAAGTGGAAGAAAAGCTGCACGAACTGCTCGAAGCCGACGGCCAGGTCCTCGCGGTCACCTCGATCCCCGATGAGAAAAAAGGCGAGCGACTGGTGGTGGTGCACACTCTGAATGAAGGGGTCCTGAAGGATTGCCTGGAAAAACTTTCGAAGAGTGATCTGCCAGCGTTGTGGAAACCCCGTCCGGATCAATTCATCTGCGTCGAACAATTACCCTATCTAGGAACCGGAAAACTAGACCTCCGCCGCCTAAAAGAAATTGCTCTGACCCAAGCAAACGTATCGAATTGAATTTGTAGGGGAGGGGCTCGCCCCTCCCTCTTGCCTTTGCGTCATCCCACCCAGGCGTTTCCGCCGCCGGGTCCGTCAAGGATTTCCTTCTCCAAAAAAGGTATCCTGTAGCGGCCACCTTGAGTCCTGCCCTGACAAAGGAACGGGTGGCGAAGCCGCACTAACCGAGAGCCAAAATGTTCACCGGAATCATCGAACACCAAGGAACAGTCGAATCGCTGAAGGCCAACGCCGAAGGCGGCCGCCTGAAAATTCACGCACCAACAGTCGCCAACCATCTGGAAGTCTCAAAGAGCATCGCAGTAAACGGCTGCTGCCTGACGGTCGTAGAAGTAGACGCCGAGCACTTCTCCGCCGACCTCTCCGGCGAAACCCTGCGCAAAACCTCCATCGGCGAATGGAAATCAAGAACCCGCGTCAACCTGGAGCAACCCCTGACCGCCGGAAAAGAATTCGGCGGCCACTTCATCCTCGGCCACGTGGACACAATCGGCCGCGTAGCGCGCCTCGCACCCGAAGGCGATAACTGGTGGTATGGAGTCGAAGTCCCCGAAGAATTCGCGCGTTACATCGTGCCGCAAGGCTCCATCACCATCGACGGTATCAGCCTTACCGTCGCCCGCTGGAACGCCCGCCTCGCCGAAGTCGCCGTGATTCCCTTCACCTACGAACACACCAACATCCGCGAAAAGAAAATCGGCGAAGCCGTAAACCTCGAAGGCGATGTCCTCGGAAAATACGTCGAACGCTATCTCGAAGCCCGTGTCGAGTCAAAGCCAACCAGCAAATTGAACCTTGCAGAATTAGTCAGCCAGGGCTTCTGACTCTGTAGCTCATCCCTTAAGGGATGAGGGTTTCCACTGCACCGGCAACCATACCCCTACAGCAGAACTCGCACATTCAAGGCTTGACCCAAAAATGAAGGATGGCAAACGTGAATACCCCTGAGACTAAAATAACCAAAACACTCGAGATTGTGGTGCCTTTTGTCACGGAGTAGCTTGGCTTGTAGTGCCCCAGCCAACGAATGAGTAATAGAACTGCCACACCAGAAACTATCGAAACGGCTAGTCCTATCGGGTCACGTTTCAGAACAAACGAGATCAGTGATTGCACACACACAAATCCGAGAGAAGCTCCAATTAGCACGAACCGCTCGCGAGCGAGCAAAAGGGCCAACAAAGAGATTACGGCGCACTTCATCGCAGCCCGATAGTCGTGTGCCGGACCTAACGCGGCGGATACCGCTATGATCGTGGACAACAGGAAGGGGATTACTAGAAACAGGTCACGGAAAAAATTCGGGTCTCGCGACTGGAGCGCGAATGCGTCCCCGATTATCAATCGTCTCCAGTCAGGCAAAGTACCCCCACGATTCCACTACTATGATTCTTTTTTTCTCACTGTCTTTTCTTTCGCGCCACGCCAATACAAAATCAATCCCAGAAAAATAGAAGCCAGTGTCCCCCCAACCAGCCGCAACTCAAAACTCCATTTGTTCACTGCATCTCCCGGCGGCACAAGCGAAACGACAATTCCTAACAGCACCACCACAAATCCAAGAATCCCACACGCCCACAAACCCAATTTCCCGCCTGGAATCAGAATCGCGTGCGGATTTTCCGCGCGATCCTTCCGCCCCGCAAGCTTCACCACTCCCGCAAACATGTAAAGAAACGGAATAAAGTAAAGAATGATCGCCGCGTCAATCAGCATCTGGTAAGCCGCCTGCACCGTCTCGCTTTTGATCTGGCTTAGCAGCAAAATCGCGCCCGAAACCCCCGCCTGCACCAATATCGAAACATACGGCGTCTTCCACCGAGGATGAATCTTCCCGAACGCCGCCGGCAAATACCGATCGATCCCCACCACAAACGGAACCCTCGCGATTCCAGCTACCGTGCTGCCAACGCCGCCCGCATTCCCCACCGTCACCAGAATCGCCGCCAGTATCCCCAGAAAACCGATCTTTAGCACCACCGACCCCGCCATGATCGCGTGAAACACCCCGCTCTTCGGATCCAGATCACCCGCCGGCGCCAGCGTCAGAATCGCAAACGTCCCCACGATATACATGAACGTAATCATCGCGCCCGCCCCAAACACCGCCCGCGGCAGCGTCCGCCGCGGATCGCGCACCTCTTCGCTCATCGCCGAAACCAGCTCCAGCCCCGTAAACGCGAACGCAATCTGCGACCAGAAATTCACCGTATCCCAATTCCACGTCGGCATCATGTTGGCCGAGGTGAAGTGCGTCGCCGACCCGCTGCGGAAATAAACCAGCACCGCCACGCCCACCAGCACCAGCAGCGGCACGTACGTCCCCACGCCGCCCGCATTCTGCAGCCACTTGCCGATGTTCAGCCCGATGATGTTCAGCAACACAGCCACCAGCAGCAGGGCAATCGAGACCAGCAGCAGAAAAGTGCGATCCTGCGAAAGCGGCCCGCCTTTTTCCCCAATCACGTACGCGCTCATCGAAGCGCTCGCCAGCAGCAGCCCCGGAAAATAAAACACGGTGTAAATCCAGTACGTCCACCCGGCAATGAACCCATGAAAATCTCCAAACGCTTCCTTGGCCCATACATACAAGCCGCCCTCTTCCGGAAAACGCGAAGACAACTCGTTGATGACAAATGCCCCGGGCACAAAAAAGAACAGCGCGGCGATCACCCAAAGGCTGATGGAAGAAGTTCCATTGTGACCAGCGGCGGCGATCCAGCGCGGGCCTAGCACCGTGGCGATGTTGAAAAGCAGGACGTCCCAAAAGCCCATCGTCTTGCGTAACTGTGATTTGGGATCGGAAATGACCGTGGCCGGACTGCTCACAGGGTCACGTCCAGAGCGGGAATCAGTTCATCCTGCAACAGGAAGTCCCGCAGAAACGGATCCGGGGAACTTTCGAATTCCGCCCACGAACCGAACACCTGCGCCCGGCCGTCTTGAAGGAAAACAACGTTGTCGGCGAGTCGCCTGGCGAGATGCGTATCGTGCGTAACAACGATCGAGGTCTTATGAAAAGCATCCTTCAATCGCAGAATCAGGTCGCCCATGTGCCCCGCCATGATGGAATCGACCATTGTGGTCGGCTCGTCATAAAGAATGGCCTCAGGATTTTGCGCCAACGCCCGCGCGATGGCCACCGCCCGCTTCATTCCAGTCGAAAGTTCGCTGGGGAGCTTGTCGAGGACTTCTTCCACTTCCAGCATGTGCGCAAGTTTTGCGACGTAAGCGTCCACGTCTTCGGCGGTGAGCCCTGGCTGGTCCTCCAGTGGAAACGCAATATTTTCCGCGACGCTCAGAGAATCAAATAGCGCGCCAGACTGAAACACCATCGTCACCTTGCGGCGCACCGTTTCGAATTCCCTCTCTGTAAAATCCGTGACGTCCTGCCCGGCAATCAAAATGCGTCCTGAATCAGCCGTCAGAAACCCCATGATGTGCTTCAGCGAAACCGATTTTCCCACCCCGCTGCGTCCCATGATCACGCAGGTGTCGCCGCGTTTCACCTTGAAGCTGACGTTCTGCAGCACCACGTGCTCATCGAATGCTTTGTTGACGCCGCGAAATTCAAAATAATATTCCGCAGCGCCGCCCCTGCCTTTATCCGTCAAACCGCTATCCTTAAGGTCTTCGCTCATCGATTCGTCGTGAAACTCATCCTTGTAGGGGAGGGGCTTGCCCCTCCCTCTTACCTGCTAGCCCAGCCCGCTCTTCAATCACCCGGCGCGCCTCTTCATAATCCGCCAACGTATTCATATTCCAGAACAACCGCCCATCCGTATCAAATCGTTTCCACGCCGCCTCGTCAAGCACTTCCATCGAAACTTGTTTCATCGCTTCCGTCACCCTGCGAGTACCGGCATCGAAGCCGGCCTGAATGGCCTCCGCCGCACCCGCGCACCAGCACGCACACAAAGGCTCAAGCCGGTTCGAAACTTCTGGCACGATAATCGCAGCTTCACTGGCGAGGGCGCGCTCCGTAAGAAATCGCAGAAACTCCGCCGTCAGAAAGGGCATGTCGCAACTCAAGATCAAGGCAAAAGGACACGGATCGCTCTCTTCCTCTCGTTTCAAGTTACCCGAGTCCGTCGCACAAAGATGATGAAGGGCCGTCAGAATTCCGCCAAGCGGGCCCTCGCCCGGCCAGCGGTCGGCGATCCTGGGCCACGGTGCGTCGGCATACTTTCCCTCCGCGGCAACGATCGTAACGTCTCCGCTGACCTTCGCCAGCAATTCTCCAGTACGTTGCAACATGGTCTTACCGCCCAGCCGCACCAGCGCCTTGTCAGTGCCAAAACGCGTGCTTCCCCCGCCGGCCTGCACGAAACCGTGGAAGATCATTCTTCCTCCTCCGAAATCTCCTGTCCCGGCCGTCGAATCCCCAATTCCCGCAACCGTTCCTGCAGACTCTGCCGGTGCAGCCCAATGGTCGCCGCCGTCCGCGAAATATTCCACCGATGCACGCCAAGTTGTCGCAACAGGTACGCGATCTCAAACTTGCGCTTGGCCTCTCGAAAATCTTTTTCCTTTAGCCCCAAATCCTCACCATCCGCCTCACTTCTGGGCACAACCGGCGTGCCATGCAAAACTTCCTCCGGCAAATCACTCGCCCCAATCTCTTCCCCGCGCGATAGCACCATGCTTCGCTCAATCGCATTCTTCAATTCGCGCACATTCCCCGGCCAATCGTAGCTCTCCAACACCTTCACCGCTTCCTTCCCAAGCCGCGGCGTCCGCCCGAGCCGTGCCCCATGCAGCCGCACAAACGCTTCTGCAAGAATCGCGATATCTTCCTTGTGCGCCCGCAACGGCGGCAACTCAATCGTCACCACCCGCAACCGGTAAAAAAGGTCCTCGCGAAATTTTCCGTCGCGGATCGCCAGCGGCAAATTCCGATGCGTCGCGCTGATCACCCGCACATCTACCGGAATCGATTGCGTGCCGCCCAGCCGCTCCACCGTGCGATTTTCCAGCGCCCGTAACACCTTCGACTGCGTCACCGGATTCATATCCCCAATCTCGTCCAGGAACAACGTCCCGCCGTGCGCCTGTTCGAAACGCCCCTTTTTCTGCTGCGCCGCGCCGGTGAACGCTCCGCGCTCGTACCCAAAAAGTTCCGATTCAATCAGTGTTTCGGGTAGCGCCGCGCAATTCACGGCCACCCACGCCTTGCCGTTGCGCTGCGACCGCGCATGAATTTCCTGCGCCAGCAAATCCTTCCCCGTCCCGCTCTCCCCAAGAATCAGCACCGTCGAATCCGTCGGCGCCACCCGGTCCGCCAGCTCAAATGCCTTTCGCATCGCCGCCGAACGCCCGATCATCTGCCCGAACTGCCCGTCCGTAGCCACCCGCCGCCGCAGACTTTCGTTTTCCTGCTCCAGCCCCACAAGCTTCAACAGATTCGCCACCCGCTGCCGCAGTTCCTCCAACTCAAAGCCTTTTACCAGATAATCCGCAGCCCCAAGTTGCAAAGCCTCCACCGCCGTTTTCGCCGTATCCAGCGCCGAAACCATCAGCACCGGCAGTTCGTACCCTTCCTGCCGCAACCATTTCAGGAAAGAAAGTCCGTCTTCGCCCGGAAGCACCACGTCAAGCAATAGCAGGTCCGGTTTCTCACTGAGCAACGAGGAACGTCCGGCGGCAGCGGAATCCGCCTCGACGATGCGATAACGGCTTTCGAGCGCTCGCCGCAAAGCGTAACGCGACGCGGGCTCGTCATCTACAATCAGCACAGTTTTCATCCAGCTCGCTCCTTCGCCACCAGGGGAAAGTTCAGGCGAATTTCCGTTCCGCGCCCGCCGCTCACTGGACTCTTGATCTCCATCGTGCCGCCCGCTTCCTGCAACCGCCGGTCAACAATCGCCAGTCCCAGCCCGGTTCCGCGCGCCTTGGTTGTAAAAAATGGCTGCAGCACTTTAGCCTGGTCGGCGGCGGAAATTCCCGGCCCATTATCTTCCACAGAGACAGTGCAGACTTTTTCAGAGCAGCGTAGCGCGACGCATACGTGCCCGCCGTCAGCCACCGCCTCAATGGCGTTCAACACCACGTTCGAAAGAATGTCGTTGGCGGCCTCCTCACCGACCGCGGCGCAGGCTTCGCCATTGGTATTAGCCAGTTGCAGCGAAACACGCCGTTCATCCGCAGCGTGCCGAAGCATGCTGGCCACCGTTTCAGTCACCTTTGCCAGATTGCAACTTTGCCCACCGTTCCCCGCGCGAACGCCCGGCCGGCTGAACTGCAGCAACTGGTTCAGCCGCGCCGAAAGCCGGTTGATCTCCTCCAGCACCATTTGCGTTTCGCGGCGTAACGAAGCAGGAAGCTCCGGGCTTTCCATCTGCACCTGCAGAATAGTCTTGATCGAGCCCAGCGGATTCTTCAGATTGTGCGAAATGCTCGCTGCCATCTGCCCAACCAACGCTAGTCGCTCGCGTTCCGCCAGTTCTCTTTCCAGTTGCAGCTTCTCCTCAATCAAGCGGCACAAATCAAATGCCGCCGGCAATTGCTCGCACAAAAACTCCAGCGCCGCATACGTTTCGCCCGAAATCATTGCGCCAAAGGAACTCACCTGCAAGGTTCCCAAATGCTGTCCGCCCCGTTTGATTTCAATCGTCTCCATCGCCCCACCGTGGCCCGCAGCAGCAATCCGGGGCGCGGCGTCTGTGGAATCAAGTAGGAGCTTCACATCCGCCAGTTGCAACTGTTCGGCAATCCACTGTTCCAAAAAATTCCTGAGCTTTCCTTGATCCCCAAGCCGCGCGACTTCGTTGATCGGCCCCATCAGCTTCTGCGCGCGATCGACTTCCGTTTGCGCGGTTTGCCGCAGCAATCGCCTCATCAATCTCTGCAGCGGCTCAAAAAACACCACAGGCAAGAAAAGCAAAAGCGCTGCGGAAGCCTCCGGCGGCAGGTAAGGATCGAGCCACAAGCTCACCCGGCGCACGAAACTCAGGTACAAAAGCGCCAGAAAAACCGTCAGCACCGCATAGATCAGGTTTCGCTGCCTGCCAATCTGCAAAAAATTGAACCGCTGTATCCCCGTGAACAGCTTCCAGAGCGGATAGAGGACAAACACGAAAACCGTCAAGGAGTAGACGGGCGAAATCTTTGCCTCTGGATTGTGAGCCCACAAAAACAAGTTCAGCGTCCAAAGCGCCAGCACGGCAAAATCCCACTTCAACCCTTTATGGAATGCCCTCTGCTCGTCATCAGGCGCAGCTTGTGTGAAACGGTGCTGCCAGTATGCAGCAGTAAGGATTGCGGTCATCAGCCAGACCTGAAAAAGTAATCCAATCTGCGCGGATGGACTTTCGAATCGAAAATCGTTTTGCAATCTCAATACAGCGAGTAACCTCGTCGCGAGCAGCACAGCCGGAAGCCACGCGAACAACAACCACGAGATTTTCACTTTTCTTGAGCGAATGATTTCGCGGATTGAACCGTACTCCGCGTGCAAGTGAATTATGAGGGGCGGAACAAACCAGAGGCCGAGACACAGAAACGTCCAAGCAAACCTCAACAGCATTTCCGGAGGCAAGGTGTAAAAGAGTGCCGCGTTAAGCGCAAGCAGGCTGCTGCCAAAAAAACAGGTCAGCGCGAGGCACAGAAAGAAAAACAGCCGCTCAAAATTCCGTTGCCGGCGATGGCCAAGAATCACCACCATCCAGAAAAACGGCAGAAGCGTTCCTGCAGTGAGTACGATCAATCGGAGATACAATATCCACGGCATCGTGTTCCTCGCCGAAGTCTATAGCCGACCCGGTTGCAGGGCAATGGCCAAGTGTAAGGAAAATCTGGCAGCAGCAACTTATTGTAAATAGGCATGTTACATCGATTCTGGGACAGAATATTCCGGACCGCGAAAGCCCTCCCTGCCGGGATTTTGCTTGACTTGATGGGATTTATTGCTATATTAGCAGTCGGTGCCGAGGAGTGCTAACCGCCTTTCCCGCTCTCCTCAACCCAAATTGTCAAAGGCTTACCGTTAGATCACCTATGGAGGTTTTTCAAAGATGGCAGTCAATCTGACCCCGCTGCACGACCGTGTGATCGTGAGGCGCATTGAAGAGAAGGAAACCGTCAAGGGCGGCATCATCATCCCCGACTCCGCGAAGGAAAAGCCGCAAGAGGGCGAAGTGATCGCCGTCGGTGCCGGCAAGCGCGAGAAGGGCGAGCGTGTGCCCCTCGACGTTAACGTTGGCGACCGTGTGCTGTTCGGCAAGTACAGCGGCAGCGAAATCAAAATCGACGGCGAAGAACTGCTGATCCTCCGCGAGGAAGAAATTCTCGCCAAGCTCGGCGGCGCAGCCAAAGCAGCAAAAAGGTAAAGCGGATAACAGCTAGCAGATAACAGATAGCAGGAACCAACGCTTCCTGATCGCTGTTATCTGATCGCTGATCGCGAATTACCTTTCACAAGTTCCACGCAGCAAAACAGATTCTCGAATCGAACTACGGCAAGTACCAATTTCAGGAGGAACCAAGAAATGGCGAAGCAGATTGTTACCGGAGAGAATTCCCGCCAAGCGATTCTTCGCGGCGTGAATGCCCTCGCGGACGCAGTAAAGATCACCCTCGGCCCCAAGGGCCGCAATGCGGTGATCGAAAAGAAGTTCGGCGCGCCCATCATCACCAAAGACGGCGTGACCGTTGCCAAGGAAATCGAACTCCGCGATCCCCTCGAGAACATGGGCGCGCAGATGGTTCGCGAAGTCGCCAGCAAGACCAGCGACGTCGCGGGTGACGGCACCACCACCGCCACCGTTCTGGCCCAGGCCATCTTCCGCGAAGGCGTGAAGACGGTTGCCGCCGGCGCCAGCCCCACTGCCCTCAAGCGCGGCATCGACAAGGCCGTCGAAGTCGCCGTCGAGGAAATCAAGAAACTCCACAAAGACGTCAAGGGCGACATGATCGCTCAGGTTGGCACCATTTCCGCCAACAACGACAAGCAGATCGGCGGCATCATCGCCGAAGCAATGAAGAAGGTCGGCAAGGACGGCGTCATCACCGTGGAAGAATCCAAGACCATGGACACCACGCTCGAAGTCGTCGAAGGCATGCAGTTCGACCGCGGCTACCTCTCCCCCTACTTCATCACCGATATGGACCGCCAGGAAGTTGTCCTCGAAAACGCCCTGATTCTCATCCACGAAAAGAAGATCAGCTCGATGAAGGACCTGCTTCCCCTGCTCGAGCAGATTGCCAAGCTCGGCAAGCCGCTCCTCATCATTGCGGAGGACGTCGAAGGCGAAGCCCTCGCTACCCTCGTGGTGAACAAGCTGCGCGGCACCCTGCAGTGCGCCGCCGTCAAGGCCCCTGGCTTTGGCGATCGCCGCAAGGCCATGCTCGAGGACATCGCGGTTCTGACCGGCGGTAAGGCCATCACCGAAGACCTCGGCATCAAGCTCGAGAACGTCAAGATCGAGGACCTCGGCAAAGCCAAGAAGCTCACCATCGACAAGGACAACACCACCATCGTCGAAGGCGGCGGCAAAGCCGGCGAAATCGAAGGCCGCGTCAAGCAGATCCGCCTCCAGGTGGAAAACACCACCTCCGACTACGACCGCGAGAAGCTCCAGGAACGCCTGGCGAAACTCGTCGGTGGCGTTGCCGTCATCAAGGTTGGTGCTGCGACCGAAACCGAGCTGAAGGAAAAGAAGGCTCGTGTTGAGGACGCCATGCACGCAACCCGCGCGGCTGTCGAGGAAGGCATCGTTCCCGGCGGCGGCACGGCGCTGTTGCGCTGCCTGAACGCAATCGACAAGCTGAAGCTGCACGACGACGAAGCGGTCGGTGTAGGCATCGTAAAGCGCGCGCTCGAAGAGCCGTGCCGTCAGATCGCCCTCAACGCCGGCTTCGAAGGCGCCGTGGTCATCGGCAAAATCCGCGAGTCCAAGGATGATAACTTCGGCTTCAACGCGGACACCGGTGAATACGTTGACCTCGTCAAGGCTGGCGTCATTGACCCGGCCAAGGTCACTCGCCTCGCGCTGCAGAACGCCGCTTCCATCGCCGGCCTCATGCTCACCACCGAAGCACTGGTGGCCGAGCTCAAGGAAGACGACAAGAAGGGCGCAGCTGCCGGCGGTCCAGGTGGACCGGGCGGTATGGGCGGTATGTACTAAACCCCAGGCGGTCGGATTTTTCGACCGCCCCTTAGGAATTGTCCAGCAAGCCCAGAATCTCAATCAACCAGGGCGGTCGCGTAAGCGGCCGCCCTTTTTTCTTTGGTGGGCGCGAAAAATCTTGTTTCTATTTCCCTTGAGGTTCCCGCGCCAAGGCATCCCGAATCGCCCGGCTCAGACTGCTCATGCTGAAAGGTTTCTGCAAGACGGCTATTCCCTTTTGAATCGCCGACTTCAGCAACGCGTTTTCGGCTGTATAGCCGGATGCAAAAATCACTTTGGTCCCAGGGCGAATCGCACTGATTTGCGAGTACACCTCCGGCCCGCTGTGTGACGGCAACACCACATCCAGCAAAACCAGGTCAATCTGATCCCCATTCTCTTTGAACAGCTGGACCGCTTCGAATCCGTCCCGTGCGGCTATCACCTCATATCCCAGGGCAAGCAGCATTTCGCGGGTTGATTCCCGAATCCCCTCGTAATCATCCGCCAGCAAAATTGTTCCAGTGCCCTTCTGGGGTGGTTCCTCAATCTGAATCTCCCGTGGCTCCGCGGCCCCAACAAGCACAGGGAAATACAGCCGGAACACGGTTCCGCTCCCGGGTTCGCTGTACGCGTAAATAAAACCTTCGTGCTGTTTCACAGCCCCGTACACCGTCGCCAAGCCCAGCCCTGTCCCTCGTCCCATCTCCTTTGTGGTGAAAAACGGTTCGAAGACCCGGTCCAGCGTCTCCTTGTCCATCCCGACGCCGGTGTCTGAAACAGAAAGCATCACATATCGTCCCGGCTTTCCAGAAGGATGGTGACGGCAATATTCGTCTCCGATCTCAACGTTCTGCGTCTCGATGGTTAGAATCCCGCCTTCGGGCATGGCGTCTCTGGCGTTCAAGCAAAGATTCATCAGCGCCTGTTCCACCTGGGTAGGGTCCACCAATGTAA
>WNFR01003880.1_pt1 | contig 15467 bp, 12 predicted proteins | sample 5400221 | NCBI WGS metagenome assembly WNFR01 (sample SAMN13153357, study PRJNA577476) | soil metagenome | isolation source: 40 cm soil under Madrone tree | place: USA:California | collected 2016-06-14 | reverse complement strand
CAGATCTATCGCGCTGATCGCGGTTTGCGAAAGGGCGCTTTGTTTAAGTTTGTAGGGAACGACCGATAAAGGAGCACGGACCTACACCATGCGTACTAGTTGTTAGCGTCCGTTTGGCATTGGGCGATAAAATCCGCCAGGTGCGCATGCTGAATAAGACCGACGTTGCGAAAGCGGCCCTTGTGGCTTTGGTCCTCGGCGCCGGTCAACCGCTGGCGGCGAAGGCCGCGGGGGATGCGATTGGCATCGTTGCGGTTTCAGCCCTGGTGCAGCCTTCCGCGCTGGTCAAGTTCGAGCTGCAGCCGACGGGTCTGGCCGTGAGCCAGGCGGACATCGAGCGCGGCTACATTGAAATCCCGGCGGGATCATTCCTGCGCGTGAACGCCGGGCGGATCGTGCCTGCGCTAGTGCTCGATTTCAGCCCCGGCGAAGGCGTCGTCAGGTCACTGGGAGTGCACACCGATTTTGCGAGTCCGGCGATAACAAAAGGTCTTGCCGAGCAGACGGAAATAAGCCACGCCGTGCCGAGCGAGAAAGCCTTGCTGCCCGGCTCGAGTGCGGGGAATGCGGCGAGCATCGCCTATCGTTTCGTGCTTTCCGGCAAGGCTCGGCCCGGACTGGCGCCGGCGCCGCTCATTCTCAACATCGCTCTCTAGCTCGCCAATTCTAGCAGGGCGGAGTCGGCGTGCAGCTCACCGTGATCGTCAGCGCTTGCGAATAAGCGGTGGGGGCAGGGCCGGGCGATGCTGCCGAAACGTCCTGGCCACCAGGGGAGATTCTTCCGTAGAAGTTCTTCGGCGAATCGGTGACCGAGACCGCGCCCTTCATGGTCACGGTGCCGCCGATGGTGAAAGTCGCCGCTGTGCCATCACCCCAAGGCTGCGTGCGCGCGGCGTCGACGTACAGGTTGTAGGAAACGCGATCGGCGCCGGCGGGCGGCGCCATCTGCCGCGCGGGTGCGATTGCGAGCTTCGCTGTGTACGTAACCGTGATCGTGGTGTTCTTGTTGCTGTGCGTGCAGGTCACCGCGAAGCTCCCCGCCGCGTCGAGCACGGATCCACTAAGCACGTCGTAGGAGCCGAAATTGATCGTAGGCGCGGAAGGCGTGCAGGTCACGTCCTCGCCTGCGGCAAAGCCGGCTTGGGGCAGGCCGCACGCGGCGAGGAACGCCAGCATGAGCGTCAGGGCCCTCACGGCCGCACGCCGCGGCAAAGATAGGTTCCGAGAGCTGGCAGCGGATCGCCGGTGCGCGGATACGGCACTTCCAGGGTGCAGTTCTGATTTTTCCATTTGACCTCTACCCGATTCTCATCGGACAAGCCTTCGAGGTAAAGCTCGCCGCGCAACGCGACGGGGAACTCCTCGGCCCTGCCTTCGATGCGCGCAGTAGCGCCCGAGGGAAGATCGCTGCCGTCCTCGAGGATTATGTGGAGCGTACCGGCGCGCACCCGGCTGATCGGAAAATCGACCAGCACGCCGCTGCGGAAATACGGCACCGCCTCGAGCCTCAGGCCGCCGATCTTCGCATCGAAAGGCAGATCGCCCTGATCGACCGCGATCGGGTTGCGGTCGTAAGGACGAAGTCGCGGCAGCACGGCATAACCGTTGGCGTCGGTACGCCCGACGACCTGGTTGTCCTGCAGCACCTGCACGTTGGCATAATCGGCGACGCGCACGAGCGCGAAGCTTTCGGTGATGCTGCGGCTGAGAAAAAATTCTCCGCCGACAGTGCCGACCCCTCCGGCTGCCCCTACGCGGTAGACACCCTCTCCCTCTTCCGGCTTGTACGCTTCGACGCTGCCGCGTCCGTAAGCGGTCTGCAGTTCGAAGCGGGCGGTGAGATCGTCATTGCGTGCCTGAATACGATAGCCATAACCCTCGCCGAGCGGCAAGCTCCTCTGGAGAACCACGTTGCGCGTGTTGTCCTTGATGCCGGCCGTATCGCTGCGCTCATAGCCCACGCTCGCCGAGGTCGCAGCGTCGAGCGGAACGGCGAGGGTGGTGAAAAGCGCCACACCGCCGCCAGCTCCGTGGGTTTTCACCGCTCCCACATTAAGCTGCGCGAAGTTGCGCAGCGGCACGCTGTAGCCGGCAGTGGTCACTTTAATTGGCGGCGGCCCGTCACGGAATTCCTGAGTGGCATGGGTCACGGAAAGCGAGCCTAAAGCGCCGAACTGAAAGCCAAGATTCGCCGCCGTCTGCCGGCGTCTTGGCAATTCCTCCGGCGCCATTCCTGACTGGCGGAATCCGCTGCTGGTGACGGTGCTCTGCAATCCCGCGCTGAACCAGCGGCTGTTGTGCTCGAGGCCGTAGCCGAGCAGGCGTCCGGCACCCTGGTCGCTGTGACTGAGCGCTCCGGTGGCATTCAGCACGCCGAGATTTCCCACCCGCCACGCGGCCGCGGCTCCCGCAACGCGGCTCGCGTCGTCGAATTCGGCGCGCGCTTCGGCGGTGAGTCGGTCAGTGAATCCTCTGCGATAAGTGGCGGCGCCGACCGCCCCGCCGTAGTGGTTGCTTGAGAGCGCGAAATCATTTCGCTGCACGCCGATCTCGTAGGAGTAATCGGACAGCCCGCTCCTCAGGAGCGCGGTGGAGCCGTAAAACGGCGTGGTGATGAGCTGCTCGCGGCCGAGAAGGTCGCGCACGACTACGCGGATATCGCCGGCACCGGTTACCACCGGGATGTTGGTGATGGAAAACGGGCCGGGCGGCACGTTGCGCCGGGCGACGAGGGCGTTGTTCACGTACACGTCTACGGTGGACGGCAGCGCCGCTTGGCCGGCGGCGGCGGCGACGGGGAAGCGGACAAATCCGGGCTGCGTGTTGAAGTTCGTGCCGAATTGCACTCCGCCGAAGCGAACTGCGCGTCCCCATGCACCCGGGCGCGTGACGGAGTCGCCGAGCCGCAAGCTCGTGAACCGGTCGGGCTGATCGATGGTGTAGGTGCTCTCCAGCCGCCGCCAACTTTCGCCGCGGCCTAGGTCATTGGCGAGCATGGTGTTGGTCAGCACGCCGTAGCGGCTGAAAAATCCGGCTTCGAAGAGTCCAGCGGCGACGCTCGTGCCCGCCGTCCTGGTGCCGGTGAGGTCGTAATTCAAGAAGCCACCGGTCTGCGGCAGAATCGGGGCGCTGCGCGGACCAGACCCGGGCAGCGGGGAAACGGTTTCCGCGAACGCTCCCGCGCTCGTCTCGATCTCGAGCGTGAGCTTCGTTTCGTCCAGACGATAGCGCATTCCTGGAAGCGCCTCGAGCGGGTAGTAGCGTCTGCCGCGATACACGCGTGCAGGCGTCTCCGGCGCGCGCAGCCGCCAGCGCTCCAGATCTTCGGCGCCAATGAGCAATGCGCCGTCAGAGTCGCGAAGCACGACTACCGTTTCACCAAGGCCTTGCCGATTCACGTCCGTCTGTACCAGCAACTCGGCAACCTCGGCCGCGGGCGCGGCTTCGGCAGCGGAGAAAAGCCGCTTCTCCAGCTTGAGCTGCAAAGGCGGTTCTTGCGCAATCGCGCAATCTATCCGTGCCACGATGGCGAGCACGGAAGCGGCCAAGAGACCGCTACGGCGCGAGGCTGATGTCCACGTCCACCGTCCCCGCGTCAGTCGAGACCTTGAGGCGCACGCGATCGTTCTTGGTGACACGCGGATGCCTTAACTTGAGATCCCACTCGCGCGACTGGCCGGGAAGGACGTAAGCAAGCGAGGACTGCGCCGCAATCGGCTCCTTCTCGTCTCGCAGATAAAGCTCCACGTCTGACACCTGGATATGCCCGGTGCCGTCGTTGCGCAGCTTCAGATTGATGACGTCGGCGGTGCGCAGCTGCGCGTCCCACACGAGCGTCGCCTTTGCCGGGCCCTGGCGCGGTTGCACGAAAATCGGGATGCCGATGCGCAAGGCCACTTGCAGGCCTTGAAACCCCGGCGCTGGCGGCGGCGGGACCTCCTGGAGAAACAGCCGATAGCTGATTTCTTTTTGAGTATCGGGCGCACGCCGCATGCCCACTCTTATGATTTGTTCGCGCTCGGGCTGGATGGTGGCGATCGGCGGGCTGACGAGGATTTCGTCGGTGTGGTTCAGGATGTCTTTGCCGTCCTGCTGAGCCCAGGACATCACGTCGATTTGCACGACCACTGCTTCGCTGCCGGTGTTCTTGAGCGTCAACGCGGCGTTGCGGGCGGATCCGGATAAGTCGATCCGAATCGGATTGACGTCGAAGCTGCCGGCATGCGTGTGGGAGGCGAACGCGCAAGCCAATGCTGTCAACGCGCCCGCTGCTTGTCGAAGTACTCTGGAAGTTCCCCACTCTCTCGGAATCAATCTGCGACCTTTCGTTCAAATCGTTTGTGTATTCAATCCCCTGCATAGTAAACCTAAAAATTTACTGTAGCAACAACGGTGTCCGCGTAACTGCTGCCGATGCCGGGGTTTTGCGCTTTCGGCACCGTCCCGCAGATGTTGTACGTCCTCGCGCTCTTGGTCGGCGCGCTCGTCGCCGTGAAAAGATTCGCACCGCTCGTTCGCCAGACGGTCGATCCGGGATAAGTGCATGCGGTACCAGAGGCGTTGTTCGGAGGCTGGTAGAGCTCATAGACAAGATAGTCCGCGGCGCTCGCATCGAACATGCGCCGCGTAGTGCCGGAAGCGTTGTTGCCCAGGTCCAAGGCGATGCTCGGCGCGGTGTCCTTCACACACGCGATGGTGATCGAGCCGGAAGCGTTCAAGTCGTTGGTGAGGTTGGTGCCGATGGGGTTGTAATTGCCGAAGACCACGCCGACGGTCGAGATAGTGCAGTTTGCATTGACAGAGGTCTGCGCCGTCAGCGTCGACGTACCGACGCCGGCACCTGCCTGCTCCATGAATACAACGCAGGCCAGACCGCCGGCGATTTTCAGAACATCAGGCAACAGCCAACGCGCCATGAGCGCAAGTGTGCGCTCAAAGCCGGATCGCGACTTTCCGACTAATGTTAGAAGTTGACGGTTGCAACGACGGTGTCGGTGTACGACTCGCCTGCGGCCGTGCCTGAAACGTTCTGTGCCTGCGGGATGATGCCGCAGACGTTGAACGTTTTGGCGTTCCCCGCGCCTGCGCCCCAGCCGCCCACGCCGCTCGGTGTCAAAATGGCGGCGCCCGCAGTGCCCCAGACCTGCGCCCCGGTGCATGCAGCGCCCGGCGTTGTGGCGGTCGGATGGTAGAGCTCATAAGTCAGGAAATCGCCGTTCGTCCCGCCCAGCATTCTGCGCGTGCTGCCGCTGGCGTTGCCGCCGAGCCCGAGAGTCAGCGTTACGCCAGTCGAATTCTTCGTGCATGAGACAGTGAGTGTCCCGGTTCCGGTCTTGTCGGTGCTGGCGTTCGCGCCGACCGGGTCGTAGGCGCCGAAATTGACCGCGGTGCTGGAAATACTGCAGTTCGCGGCTACCGTGGCTTGAACGCTCAAGTTGGTGGTCGACAACCCTGCGGTGGCATTCCCGGCAATTCCTGCGACGCACGCCGCCGCAGCGATTGCGATTGCTAGTTTCTTATACATCTTCGTCCCCTCCACTGTTTAGGCTTGGGGCCTTTGCGGCGCCTCAAACCCGTGTAGGGGAAACTGTACTGGAAGAAGATCACCTTTGCCGTGAGAAAAGTCTTGCAACTCATTCTTTTAACTGAAAAGTTATTGGGGGTAGCTTCTTGCTTCTCATCAAGGGCTTACGTAGGGAAAATCCTGACAAACCATAGCATTGCCGGGGCGCGAGTTCGCGTTTGCCGTCAATGGCGCGGCCGCGCGCTGGCACAACAGGGCATCTCCAAGAGCACGTTGAACCGCTGCGCGCGAGAAGAGGGGCGATGCGCTCAGATGCTAAAATCTCGGCCTCAAAAATCTTGGCGCATCGCCCGCATTAACGCGCGGCGGCCGTGTTCGATCTAGTCACCAAATACAAGCGCGTCATCCAGATCTTCCTCGGGTTGATCGCGCTCACCTTCGCCACCTGGGGCATCGAGTCCTACACGCGCTTTCGCGGCGCGGGCGACGCCGTGGCCTCGGTCAACGGCATGAAGATCTCGCAGCGCGAGTTCACGGACGAGCTGCGCCGCCAGCAGGACCAAGTCCGCCAGATGTTCGGGCGCGCCATCGACCCGGCTGCGCTCGATACGCCGGAGTCGCGGCGCACGCTTCTGGACTCGCTGATCGCTCAGCGCCTGGTCGCGTCGGCGGCGTTCAAGGGCAATCTGACGGTGACCGACGAGACGCTGAGCGACACGATCCACTCGATTCCCGCCTTCCAGGACGGCGGCCGGTTCTCCAAGTCCAGCTACGAGCTGGTGCTGCGCTCGCAGAACCCGCCGATGTCGCCGGCGCAGTTCGAGTCCCGGCTGCGCTACGACCTGTCGCTGCAGCAGCTCGCGCGCGCAGTCGGAGACTCGGCGATCGCGCCGCGCGCGGTGGCCGAGCGCCTGTCGGCCCTCGAGTCGCAGAAGCGCGAGGTGGCCGACGCGCGCATCCTGACGCAGCAGTTCCTTTCCGAGGCGAAGATCGACGAGGCGAAGCTGAAAGCCTATTACGACGCGAACCAGGCGGATTTCCGCACCCCGGACCGCGTGCGCGCCGAGTACGTCGTGCTCTCGGCGGAGCTGCTTGCCCGGCAGGAGCCGGTCACCGAGGCGGAGCTCAAGAGCGCGTATGAAGCGCGCGCCGCACAGTACCGCGTCGATGAGCAGCGCCGCGCCAGCCACATCCTGGTGAAGTCCAGGGAAGAGGCGGACAAGCTGCTCGCCGACCTGAAGGCATCCCCGGGGCGCTTCGCCGAGCTGGCAAAGCAGCACTCGCAAGACCCCGGGTCGGCGGCGAAGGGCGGGGATCTCGGCTGGTTCGGCCGCGGCATGATGGTGAAGCCCTTCGATGACGCGGTGTTCAAGCTCAAGCAGAATGACCTGCAGATCGTGCAGAGCGAGTTCGGCTACCACGTCGTGCGCCTGACCGGCATCCAGTCCGGCAAGTCGCGCCCGCTCGAGGAGGTGCGCAAGGAGCTGAGCGGCGAGCTGGCGAGGCAGAAGGGCGCGCGGAAATTTGCGGAGGCCGCGGAGAACTTCAGCAACCTGGTCTACGAGCAGCCCGACAGCCTCCAGCCGGCCGCCGAGCGCTTCAAGCTGCCGGTGCAGAGCACCGGCTGGGTCGCCAAGTCGGCCGGCCAGGAGCTCGGCGCGCTCGACAACCCGAAGCTGCTGGCGGCCCTGTTCTCGCAGGATTCGATCAAGAACAAGCGCAACACCGACGCCATCGAGGTCGGGCCCAGCACGCTGGTGGCCGCGCGCGTCGTCGAGCACCAGCCGGCCGCGCAGCGCGGCTTCGACCTGGTGAAGGGCGAGATCACCGACCTGCTGCGGCGGCGCGAAGCGGCGGCGCTCGCGGAGAAGGACGGCGCAGCCAAGCTCGAGCAGCTGCGCAAGGGCGGCGACGCGGGCGTCAAGTGGAGCGCGCCGCGTACGGTGTCAAGGCGCGACGCGCAGGGGCTGCCGGCGGAAGTATTGCGCCGCGTCGTCGCTGCCGACGTTTCCAAGCTACCCGCTTACCTCGGCATGCCGGTGCCGGAGACAGGCTACCTGCTGGTCCGCATCTCGAAGGTGATCGAGGCCGAGGCGAAGCCGGCTGAGCAGCAGGCCGCGGACGCGGGCCGCGCGAGCCAGATGTTCGGGGCGGCCCAGTACGACGCCTACGTCGCGAGCCTGCGCTCCCGCGCCGAGATCGAGGTCAGCAACGCTAATCTGGAGAGGAAGTAGCGCCGCCGCCGATCCCGGCCACCACGTGGCTGAACCCGGCGTCGACGTGGAGGATTTCGCCGGTAATCGCGGCAGCCAGGTCGGACAGCAGGAACGCGGCGGCGTTGCCGACGTCCTCGGTGGTCACGTTGCGGCGCAGCGGAGAATGCTCCTCGACGAACTTGAGGATCTTGCCGAAGCCGCCGATGCCCGCCGCGGCGAGCGTCTTGATCGGCCCGGCGGAGATGCCGTTGACGCGGATGCCTTGCGGGCCGAGGCTCGCGGCCAGATATCGCACCGAAGCCTCGAGGCTCGCCTTGGCCAGCCCCATGGTGTTGTAGTTCGGCACGACGCGCTCCGCGCCGAGGTAGGTCAGCGTGAGAAGCGACGCCCTTCGCCCGAGCATCATGGGCAGCGCGCCCTTGGCGAGCGCCGCGAAGCTGTATGCAGAAATGTCGTGCGCCTGCGCGAAGGCTTCGCGCGTGATGCCCTCCAGGAAGTCGCCGGCGATCGCTTCGCGCGGCGCGAAGGCGATGGCGTGCACCAGGCCGTCCAGGCCGTCCCAGTACTTCTTCAATTGCTGAAACAGGCCGGCTATTTCAGCGTCGCTCGTCACTTCGCACGGCAGCGCGATCTCGGAGCCGAATTCACGCGCCATCCCGGCGACGCGGTCCTTGAAGCGCTCGTTCTGGTAGGTCAGGGCGAGCTCGGCGCCTTCGCGCCGCGCCGCTTTCGCGATGCCGTAGGCGATCGAGCGGTTGGAGAGCAGGCCGGTGACGAGGATCTTCCTGCCGGAAAGCAAGCCCATCGATCCGATTATACTTTGCGCCGCATGAAGAACCGCCTTCTCTTCATTTTCCTTTTCTGCGCGGCGGCGCACGCGGCCAACGGCGAGAAGATCCTGCGGGTCACCTTCCAGGTCGCGGAGACCGGATTCGATCCGGTGAAGGTGCACGACTATTACTCCGGAACGATCATCGAGGCCGTCTTCGACCCGCTGCTCACCTACGATTACCTGGCGCGGCCCGCGAAGCTCGTCGCCAACGCCGCCGAATCCCTGCCCGAGATTTCAGCCGACGGCCGCACCTACGTGTTCAGGATTCGGAAGGGCATCTATTTCGCCGACGATCCGGCGTTCAAGGGCAGGAAGCGCGAGCTGACGGCGCTCGATTACGCGTACTCCTTCAGGCGCTTTTACGATCCCAGGCACCGCTCCCCCTACGCCTTTCTCTTCACCGGGAAGATCGCCGGCCTCGACGAGCTCGCCGCGCAGGCGAAGGCGAGCGGAAATTTCGACTATGACGCGCCGGTGGCGGGCCTGCAGACGCCGGACCGCCACACGCTCGTCATCCGGCTGAAGCAGCCTGACCTGAATTTCTCGTACGTGCTCGCGTTTCCCCTCACCGGCGCGGTCGCGCGCGAGGCGATCGAAGCGTATGGCGACGAATCGCCCTCGCACCCGGTGGGCAGCGGGCCGTTCCTGCTCAAGCGCTACACGCGCTCGTCGAAGATCGTGCTCGCGGCCAACCCCGGCTATCGCGGCAAGCTGTGGGACTTCGCGCCGGGAGACGATCCGCGGCAGCGCGAGATCGCCGCGCAGATGCAGGGCAAGAGGCTGCCGCGGCTCGACGGGGTGGAGGTCAGCATCATGGAGGAGACGCAGAGCCGCTGGCTCGCGTTCCAGCGCGGCGAGACCGACATCGAATACCAGCTGTGGGACGTGGCGCCGACCTACATGACCGACGACGGCAAGCTCAGGCCCGAGTTCGTGCGCCGCGGCATCCAGCTCGACCGCACCGTCGATCCCGAGATCACCTACCTGTACTTCAACATGCAGGAGCGCATCGGCGAGGCGCCCAACCCGGTCGGCGGCTTCGGCAAGGAGAGAATCGCGCTGCGGCGCGCGATCGCGATGTCCTACAAGGTCGACGACCAGATCCGCATCATCCGCAAGGGCCAGGCGGTGCGCGCCGAGTACCCGGTGCCGCCGGGGGTCGCCGGCCACGATCCGGGCTACCGCAGCCTCATTCCCTACGATCCGCGCGCCGCGAATGCGCTGCTCGAGAAGTTCGGCTACCGCAAGGGCCCGGACGGCTACCGCAGGCAGCCAGACGGCGCGCCGCTCGTCATTCGCAACGCCTCGTCGCCCACCGAGCGCGACCGGCAGTTCGACGAGCTGCTCAAGCGCTCGCTCGATTCGATCGGCGTGCGGCTCGAGATCCAGAAAGAGCGCTTCCCGGAGCTGCTCAAGCTCGAGAAGCAGTGCCGCCTCATGACGCGCATGGCGGCCTGGATCGCCGACTATCCCGACGGCGACAACTTCATGCAGCTCCTTTACGGTCCGAACATCAACGAGAGCAACAACGCCTGCTACCGCTCGGAGGAATTCGACCGGCGCTACGAGAAGTCGCGGCGGCTCGCCGACGGCCCGGAGCGCGACCGGCTGTACCACGAGATGACGCGCCGAATGGAAGTGGACACGGTGTGGCTGCTCGCCGACAGCCGCATCCGCAACGCGCTGCAGCAGCCGCACGTCGTCGGGTTCACCAAGCACCCGGTGCTGCACGCCGAGTGGATGTATCTCGATCTCGCGCCACGATCCGGGGACTGAAGCCTTGCTCGCGTACGTGCTGCGCCGCCTGTGGCAGTTCGTGCCGACGCTGCTCGGCGTGGTGCTGCTGGTGTTTTTCCTGTTCAACTTCGTCGGCGGCGACCCGGCTTACCTGCTGGCGGGCAAGATCTCGAACCCGGCGCAGATCGAGAACATCCGCCGCCAGCTCGGCATCGACCGGCCCTATGCGGTCCAGCTGTGGATCTTCATCAAGCAGGTCGCGAGCGGCGATTTCGGGGCGAGCTGGTCGACCAACGAGCGCGTGTCGGAGATCTTCGCCACACGGCTCGGGCCGTCGCTGACGGTGCTGGTGCCGCTGCTCGTGATCAGCACGCTGCTCGCGATGGCGGCGGCGATGCTGGTCGCCTACCTGCGCGGCTCGCTCACCGACCGCGCGATCATGATCGGCTGCACCGTCGGGCAGTCGATCAGCATCCTGGTCTACATCCTGGTGTTCCAGTACGTGCTCGCCTATCAGCTCGGCTGGTTCCCGGTGCAGGGCTGGGGCGTCAGCTTCGCCGAGAACCTGCTGCGCTACAGCGTGCTCGCGATCATCGTCGGCGTCGCGGTTTCGCTTGCCCCGGACATACGCCTGTATCGCAGCTTCTTTCTCGACGAGATCAACCAGGACTACGTGCGCACGGCGCGCGCCAAGGGCCTGAGCGAGCACCGCGTGATGTGGGTGCACGTGCTGCGCAACGCGGCGATTCCGGTCGTCACCAATATCCTGCTGCAGCTTCCGGGGCTGCTGGCCGGCGCCTTCCTCATCGAGCGCTTCTTCAGCATCCCGGGCATCGGGCGCGAGGTGATCCTCGCCGTCGAGCGCAGCGACTTTCCGATCATCAAGGCGGTGACCATCTACGTCGCCGTGGCCACCATGATCGTCAACCTCGCCGCCGATCTGCTGTACAAGGCGATCGACCCGCGCGTGCAGCTCAAGTGAGCGCATCGCCGGGTGTCTGGCTGCTTGCCTGGCGCAGGTTCGAGCGCGACCGCCTCGGCCTCGCCTGCCTGCTGGTGGTCCTCGTCTATGGGGCGGTGATGGCCGCCGCCGCGGCAGGCTGGATCGTGCGCGACTGGCCGGAGGAAGTGGCCGTGACCTACGCGCCGCCGACCTTCCTCGGGCCCGAGGCGCCGCGTGGCGCGCCGGCGGCCGCGGCCGAGACGGCGCCGCAGGGCGCGCGCGAGGACTACGGCATCGCCGATCCGCTCGCCGACGACCTTGCCGAGATCGCAAGAGAGCTGGCGGGCGTATCGGCGACCGAGACGCGGGCCGCCACCCTCGCGTTCGGCGCCGACAAGTGGGGCCGCGACGTCCTGAAGAAGGCGGTAAAAGGGACCGAGACTTCGCTGTTCGTGGGACTGGTCGCCGCCGCGCTCGCCGCTTTCCTCGGCACCCTGTTCGGCGCGCTCGCCGGCTATCAGGGCGGATGGATCGACGATTTCTTCAACTGGCTCTACAGCGTGTTCACGTCGATCCCGTACCTGCTGCTCGTGCTCGCCGTCGCGGCGGTGGTCAACCAGAAGGGCGTGCTGACGGTGATCCTGATCCTCGGGCTCACCGGCTGGACGGGAATTTTCCGGCTGATCCGCGCCGAGTACATGAAGCACAAGGTGCGCGAGTACGTGCTCGCGGCGGACGCTATCGGCGCATCCGAAGGGCGCCGCATGTTCGTCCACATCCTGCCGAACGTGAGCCACGTGGTGCTGGTGCAGCTCTCGCTGCACGTGGTGCTGTTCATCAAGTCGGAGGTGATCCTGAGCTTCCTCGGCTTCGGCGTCGGCGTCGACACCGTGTCCTGGGGCAGCATGCTCGCCGAGGCGCAGAGCGAGCTGATCCTCGGCAAATGGTGGCAGATCGCGGCGGCGACCTTCGCGATGGCGCTGCTGGTGACCGCCTTCAGCCTGCTCACCGACGCGCTGCGCGACGCGCTGGATCCAAGGCTGAAATGAGCCTGCTCAGCGTGCGCGACCTGGCGGTCGACTTCCGCATCGACGAAGCGACGGCGCTGCGCGCCGTCAAGGGCATCAGCTTCGACATCGCCGAGCGCAGCACCGTCGCGCTGGTCGGCGAATCGGGCAGCGGCAAGTCGGTGACTGCGCTCGCCATCATGGGCCTGCTGCCGCGCGAGAACGCACGCCTGCACCCTGCGAGCCGCATCGATTACCTCGGGCGCAATCTGCTCGGGCTCCCCGGCCGCGAGCTGCAGGCGCTGCGCGGCGCCGAGATCTCGATGATCTTCCAGGAGCCGATGAGCTCGCTCAACCCGGTGTTCACGGTCGGGTTCCAGATCGCCGAAGCGCTGAAGCAGCACCGCGCCCTGCCGGCGTCGCAGGCGCGGCCGCGCGCGCTCCAGCTGCTCGGCGAGGTCGGCCTCGCCGAGCCGCAGGCCAGGCTCGGCGCCTACCCGTTCCAGCTCTCCGGAGGCGAGCAGCAGCGCGTCATGATCGCCATGGCGATCGCCTGCGAGCCGAAGCTGCTCATCGCCGACGAGCCGACCACCGCCCTGGACGTCACGGTACAGAGGCAGATCCTGGAGCTGATCGCCGGCCTTCAGGCGCGGCGCCGGATGTCGGTGCTGTTCATCACGCACGACCTGTCGCTCGTAGGCGAGATCGCCGACCAGGTGGTGGTGATGCGCGACGGCGAGATCCGCGAGCAGGGCAGCACCGAGAGGATCTTCTCCGCGCCGCAGGACGCCTACACGCGCGCGCTGCTCGCCTGCCGCCCGCCTCTCGATCGCCGGCCGCAGCGCCTGCCGGTCATCGATGACTTCATGGGAGGAACAGGGCCCAAACCCGGCGAGCGCAGGCGCGGCCTGCGCGGCGACGAGCCGATCATCCTCGAGGCGCGCGGTCTCGCCAAGAGCTTCTATTTCCGCGACGGGCTCTTCGGAAGGCGCGAGCTGAAGGCCGTGAGGGGCGCTTCGTTCAAGCTGGCCAGGGGCAAGACGCTCGGGGTGGTCGGCGAATCCGGGTCCGGCAAGACCACGGTCGGCCTGCTGCTCATGCGGCTGCACAAGGCTTCCGGCGGCGAAGTGCTGTTCGAGGGCCGGGACCTGCTGCCGCTGCCGCCGAAGGCGGCGTACTCCTACAAGCGGCGCATCCAGATCGTGTTCCAGAATCCGTATGCCTCGCTCAATCCGCGCTTCACGGTGGGCCAGATCCTGATGGAGCCGATGCAGATCCACGGCGTCGGCAGCGGCGAGGCCGGGCGGCGCGCGCTCAGCCTGGAGCTGCTCGACAAGGTGGGCCTCGCCGCGGACTCGTTCGCCAAGTACCCGCACGAGTTCTCCGGCGGCCAGCGCCAGAGGATCGCGATCGCCCGCGCGCTCACCCTGAGACCGGAGGTCCTGATCTGCGACGAGTCGGTCTCGGCGCTCGACGTCTCGGTCCAGGCCCAGCTGTTGAACCTCCTGCAGGATCTGCAGGACGAATACGCAATGAGCTACGTGTTCATCTCGCACGACCTGGCGGTGGTCCGCTACATGGCCGACCAGGTCATGGTGATGAAGGACGGCGAGATCGTCGAGATCGCCGGCCCGGACGAGATCTACTCCAGCCCGAAGCATCCTTACACGCGTCTGCTGCTTTCCTCGATGCCCGGGCGCGCCCAGCAGTGAGGATCGCCCTTTTCCTTCTCGGAATAGCCTTTAACCCGGTGGCATTGGCCGCGCACGCCTATGCCCAGTTCGGCGACATCAAGTACCCGCGCGGCTTTACCCACTTCGAATGGGTCAACCCGAGCGCGCCCAAAGGCGGCGAGCTCGAGCTGGTCGCCGCGTTGCGCATCACTAATTTCGACAAATACAACCCGTTCACGCTCAAGGGCACGTCCCCACCCGGGCTGGCTATCGTATTCGACACGCTGCTCACCCCGACCCTCGACGAGCCGACCACGGCCTATGGCCTCCTCGCCGAGGATATCGAGGTCGCCGCGGACGGGCTCTCGGTCACTTTCCGCCTCGACCCGAGAGCGCGCTTCCACGACGGCGAGCCGGTGATGGCGGCCGACGTCAAGCACAGCTTCGACATCCTGATGACCAAAGAGGCGAACCCGCAATACCGGGTCGTGTACGGCGATGTGAAGCGCGCCGTGGTGCTCGGACCGCGCACCGTCCGCTTCGATTTTGCACGTGCGAGCGCGGAGCTGCCGCTTCTCGTAGGGGGGCTCGCCGTTTTCAGCCGGGACTGGGGAGCGGGAAAACCCTTCGACAAGGTCGTGATGGACATTCCCATCGCCAGCGGTCCATACCGGGTCGGCCGCGTGAACTTCGGCCGCGATATCACTTACGAGCGCGATCCGGACTACTGGGCGCGGGATCTGGGCGTGCGCCGCGGCATGTTCAACTTCGACCGCATCACCTACAAGATCTATCGCGACAACGTGGCGCAGACCGAGGCCTTCAAGGCGGGGGAGTTCGACTATCTGCGCACCTTCTCGGCGCGGGAATGGGCGCGCATCTACACCGGCAAGAAATTCGACTCGGGCGAGCTCGTCAAGGCCGAGCTGCCATTCAGCAACGCTGGCGATTTTCAGGGCTTCCTCATCAATACGCGCCGCGACAAGTTCAAGGATGTCCGGGTGCGCGAGGCGCTTGCGCTCGCCTTCGACTTCGAATGGATGAGCCGCCGGCTGATGTACAACTCGTACCTCCGCTGCCGCGGCTATTTCAACAACAGCGATTTCGAGGCCAAGGGCCTGCCCGGGCCGGAAGAGCTCGAGGTTCTCGAACCTTTGAGAAACAAATTATCCGAGAAGATCTTTAGCCAGGAAGTGCCGCAGCCGCCGTCGACCGATCCTCCCAACAGCCTGCGAGGCAACCTGACGAAGGCGCGCGAGCTGCTGGCCGCCGCGGGATGGACCTTCCGCGACGGCGCCTTGCGCAATGCCAGCGGCGAGGCGTTCACCCTGGAATACATGGATAGCGGCGGCCAGGAGCGCGTCATGACGCCGTACATCCAGGCGCTCGCGAAGCTCGGCATCCGGCTCGACTATCGCCGCGTGGACTTCGCACTGTACCGGAAGCGGCTCAACGCCTTCGACTTCGATCTGTTCACGCTGCGGGTTCCCGGCAACGAGGCACCGGGCGCCGACCTGCTCGACTTCTTCGGCTCG
>WNFR01014513.1_pt1 | contig 15468 bp, 10 predicted proteins | sample 5400221 | NCBI WGS metagenome assembly WNFR01 (sample SAMN13153357, study PRJNA577476) | soil metagenome | isolation source: 40 cm soil under Madrone tree | place: USA:California | collected 2016-06-14 | reverse complement strand
AGGGTAGAAGGAATGACGGTGAGCGCCATCCCGGAGAAAGCGCCGAAGAATGCGACAAGGGCGTACGAGAAGGGCGTGCAGGCGGAGAAGAAGGGCAAACTTGCGGACGCACAGAAACAGCTTGAAACAGCGGTAGAGATCTACCCGAGTTCCGCGAAAGCGTGGTTTCAGTTGGGCAGAGTCTTACAGAAACAAGACGACAAGGATGCGGCCCGCAAAGCGTATACGCAGGCCACCACTGTCGATACCAAGTACCTTCCGCCATATCTGTCGCTCGCGTCCATGGCGTACGAAAGAGGAGAGTGGAACGAGGTCCTGGCTCTTACCGATCACATCCTGGATCTGGATCCGCTGAGTCACGCCGCGGACACTACGTACATTCTGGATCTCGATCCGTTAAATTACAGCGCCGCGTATTTCTATAACGCGATGGCGAATTACAAGCTGAATAAGATGGAAGAAGCCGAGAAGAGCGGGCTGAAGGCGGAACACGTCGATTTGCGCCGTAATTTTCCGCAGCTGCACCTTTTAATGGCTGAACTCTTTGCGCGAAAAAGCCATTATGCGATGGCGATCGCGGAGTTGGAAACCTACCTGGAGTTGGTTCCGAATGCGAAAGACGCGGATCAGGTCCGGGAGCAGTTGGCAAAACTGGAGAAGCTGAATGGCTCGGGGTCAACCAGTAAGAAACTTGATCAGAAATGAGTATCGCCCTCCTTCGGCCTACGCGAAGCCGCTAGCACCAAGAGAAACTGAACGAAAGGATGGTCAGTTTTGTGAGCCTTGCGTCTTCTTCCTTGCTATGTAGACAACATGGCCATGCGTGTTTTGTGCGCAGAACCTCCCGGACAATGGATCGGGCTGACGCGGCCGCGTCGCATCATACTCGTACCAGACATAGAAATGGAAAAGCCAAACGGTAAGCGCCGAGAAGCCCGCGGGCATCCGGGCAGGCTTGCGATATTTTCTTTTGCCAGGGGGAGTTTCACCCTGTCCCCACGAGCGCGGTTACCAGGGACGACAAAGTTAAATTCAGGTCCAGCGCAGCGTGGTGATTGAATCCGCGGTCAGCGATACCTTCGTAGTTTGGCCGGAGCAGGCGACCGTTATTTCCTTCGCTTCGCCCGGGTTGGTCAGCACCAGCACCAGGGAGCCGTCGGGATTTTTCGCGGCGGCGTGATAGACGCGCGAAGTCGCGGCGTTATTTGGGGTTGCTGTCACGGTCGATGATGAGGCAGGCTGGCCGATGAGGGCGGCGTTCACCGCGGGAAGGTCGCCGTTGGCGTCGTGCGAAGCAACAATCACGGCGCCGCGACGAAACGCGCGGGCATGGTGCACCAACGCCCAATACAAGCCAGTACGGGTGATTTCTTTCGTCTGCGAATGAATCTGCACGAGGCCGCCGCAATCGAAGGGACCGATGTTGGGGCGGCCGCGCTCATCGAGAGCGAAATTCCACATAGTGATGCTCTGCGGGCCGTTGGCGAGGATGCCGGCAAAGGTTGCGCCCCACTTGCTCCAGTTCGTTAAGTAATCAGGGAACTTGTAATCGTCGCCGCCTTCGGTCCAGTGCATTTCGATGTCGGGAAATTTGTCCTTCACGTTGCGCATCATTTCCGGGCTGCCGACGTAACCGTGCCAGGCGACGGTGTTCACGTATTTCTTGATGCGGGGACGCGAGAGTTGATCGAGGGCGCGGCCGAATAAATTGTAATTGTGGTCGAGCGTCCAGATTTTTGTGCCGGCCGGTTCGAGCAGAGGGCCGAGGGCATCGATGAGACGCTCCTCGTCTTCTTCGGGCCAGGGACAAGCGGGCATTCGGCCGCCCTGGTCCGCGTCGATTTCATTTTGGGTGGTCACCGCGCGGACTCTCACGCCCGCTGCGGCGTAGGCTTCCACGAATTTCTGGAAGTAACTCGCGTAGGTGGGAATATGTTCCGGCCGAATATTTCCGCCGAGCATGGAGTTGCTGTATTTCATCCATCCGGGAGGACTCCAGGGCGAGCCGAACAGAAACAGGTCGGGATTCGCGGTGAGCGCGGCACGCAGCGTGGGCAGAATGTAATCACGATCGTGGTCGATGCTGAAGCGCTTCAGATCGGGATCGGCCGCGCCGTCGTCGTAGCTGTAGGCAGCGGTGCTGTAATCGCTGGCGCCGATGGGAATGCGACCCATGCTCAGGGCATGTTGATCCTGGCCGAACATGATATGCAGGAGGTTGGCGCGATCGGTATCGCTGAGGCGCGAGAGGGTGAAGCACGCGGCATCGGTGAATGCCGCGCCAAATCCTAAGATGGCCTGCGCCGCTTTTGTCGGGTCGACCGTGACGTCTGCGGCCGCAGCCTTTTTTCCAGGCTTCGTCCACGCAATTTCCGGCCCGGCCGCTAGCCGCTTGCCGCTCTTGTCGGTGACCTCTGTCTGGGCGGGCTTGGTCGAAGACTGCGACTGGCTCGATTCAAGTTTGGCGCTTACTGGCACTCCCAATGCCGAAACTGCCGCGGCTCCCACACCCAGCCCCGCATACTTCAAAACGTCTCGACGTGTTGTCACGCTCGGCTCCCCGTTATAGCTGAATCAGTCGCGCGGCCTCCAACCAAGGCCGTTCATTTCGCGGGACAGCATACTGCAAAATCGCTAGCGAAGCGTTGTTTAGGCATTTGAAGTTGCTGAGGCGACGAGGAGGCCGTAGACGAAGTTGCCGGAAGCGAAGCCGGCGCGCATGGCCTGGAATGCCTGGAGATAGGAGACGAAGTGGGTGCCGAGTTTGGCGGCCAGGGCCCAGAAATGTTTGTCTTGAATAATTTCGAGACCGAGGTCCCACGTTTTCGCGCAATTCCGATTTAGAACTTCGCAATGCTTGATTTGCAGGCCGTTGGAGATCAGGAGCTGTTCATAGTCCTGCATGGTTTGCAGTTCCACGAACATGCCTTTTTCGATGGGATTGATAAATTTTTGCGTCTCCGCAGGAGTGAGGTTGCTGTTTTTGAACCAGTCCGTGATCGCAAAGGAGCCTGCAGGCTTTAGAAGTCTCGCGGCTGTGGCGAAGAATGCTTGCCGGTTCTGAATGTGGGAGATGGATTCCACGGACCAGAGTACATCAAACTGTTTCTGAAAGGTCATCGCTTCGGCATCCATCAATAGGAATTTTGCGTCCAGGCCTTTCGCTGCGGCGGAGTGTGTTGCCATTTTTACCTGTACGGGGGAGATGGTTATGCCTGTGACCGCGGCGCTATAGCGCTGGGCCAAATAAAGGCTGCTGGCGCCGAATCCGCAGCCGATGTCGAGAATGTCGGACCCGGGCTTTATGTTTGCGAGCTGGGCGAGATGCTCGGTGAGCTGAAGCTGCGCCTCTTCCTTTGATTCATCACCACGAATCCAATATCCGTGATGCAGATGGTCGCCCCAAAGCGAGCGATAGAAGGGGCTCACGACGTCGTAGTGCTCGATGATTTTAGGCTTGTGATTCGGGCGAGTCATTGCGAAGGCGCGCTATGTAAAAGAATGAAAAGGGCTGCGGGTCATTTCGGGGTGTAGAAAAGGTAGTCGGCGGAGTAGGGGACGCGAAGCTCCTGGCCAACGTGGGCTGCGTCGCAGCCGGAGGCTGGCGCTTTGCCACCTTTGGTGTTGAGGCGCTGGATTGTCGTAGCGCGCGAGAGGACACCGGTGCCGTCATGGCTGAGGATATTGACCAAGAGCCACGGAATGGAATTGGCGTCGGGCGAGGGCGCATTGGCAACGGCCTTGCCGGTGACGCGGCTGCCGTCGGTCGCTTCCCACGAGGGTCCGGTGAAATGTTTGCCGAAGGGCTTGCCATCTTTATTGCGCGGAGAGAGAGTATGGGAGAGCGGCGATTGCGGTGGCGAGCAGGCTGGCGGATACGAATCCCTTAGTGTGATGGCGCATCGAATGATTCCTCCTATCGCGGGATATCTTGGGTGCGAAGCAATATAACTTACTTGGCCGATGTGATGAACTGAAACGCCCTCGCGGGTGAATGACCACCATGCGTGGATTAGAACCAATCGCTGCGGTAGGCGATCCACCAACTGGCTACGCCGATTGGGATTGTTGCCAGGACGGCCCACCAGAAAGGTAGCGCGAAGTCGGCGATTAGGCCGATGATCGTGAAGGTTATCCAAAAGATTTTGCGCTGCATGGGATTATTTTAGCAGTGAAACTTGCAGTGGAGACGGAGACGGCTGCTCTAACAGCTTAAGGGAAATGCCGCAGGGCTCCGCGGACCTGCCCGCAGCAAGCGGGCTCGCCATGCGCCACAGTGCGGGACTAGTTGGCGGTGAAAGCGGCGTCGAGGGTGTAGGAATTGTTGTCGGGATTTGTGATTACGACTTGCTGCGGGCCGGGGGTTAGCGACGGGGTTGTTACGGTTAAGGTGTTCATGTCCTTGAAGGTTGTGGCGGCGGATTTTCCGTTGATGGCTACAGCGGCGCCGGATAGGAAGCCGCTGCCGCGGATGGTAAGCGTTGCGCCCCCTGAAGCTGGTGCTGATGCGGGGGAGATTATGCCGATGGCTAGCGGGACGGTTGCGAGTTGAACGACGGTTAAGCCTGAGGTGGTGAGGGCGAAAATTCTTTGGCCGGTTTCGTCGACGGCCAGGAAGCTGCCGTGGAGGGCGTCGAGATCGGTGGACAACGCGGCTAGCGGCTCGGGCAAGAGGATGCGGAGACGGAGGCGGCCTGTGTGGGTGTCGAGGATGTCGACGCCGCCCTGGATGCCGGTGGCTGGCGGCGCGGCCGGCGCGGGGCCGGTGAGAAATGGCTGATAGAGCAGCGCGCCAGTGGGATGCAGGGTCACGCCGGGGACCAAGACTCGAGTGGGAATCTGCTCCAGCTCAGGAGTGGCGGTTATTGCGGTTAAGGTGAGATCGGCGCCGCGGATTTCGGTGCTTGTGCTGGTGCGCGACGCGAAGATGGTTCCGTCGGAAGCTGCGGCGATGTCGATGGCGGATTCTTTTGCGAGCGAGGTGGTGAATTGGTTGGGGGCGGTGGCGGACCAGATTCCGATGGGGCCGGCGGGAACATTGTCGTACGCGAGGAACACCGTGTCGCCAGCGGCATCTGCTTGTACGAGCGGGTCGCCGGTGAGGGTAGTGACTTCCGGCTGTGGGGCGGGCTGGACCGTGGGAGGAATGGTCGAGAGATTGAGTTGCGAGAGGCAGGAGCTGCACGCGGAGGAGGAGCCGCCTTCGCCGCTCATGGCGACGAAGACGGTCTGGGCGCTCGTGGCGGCGACACGCGCGGGGCCGGAATTCAGGAAACCAGCTACACCGCCGACCGGGACGGTTGTGCCCGTACCAGCGTCTGGATTGAGCAGATAAATAGATTGCGCGCCGAAATCGGCTGCGACGAGCTGCGAGGCGTCGGGTGTCAGTGAGAGGCCGCGGAGCGCGGCGTTTGGCGGAGGACCGCCGGGCGGAGTGAGGGCCGTGCCGTGGAATTGCGCGGCAGCTAGATCGAAGACGTCAATGTGGTCGGTGGAGGTGAGATAGAGCGACTGGCGCTTTTGGTCGTAGAGAACGAATTTGTAGAGGGCGGGCTTGGCAAAGACTTGCGTTGATTGGGTGTATTGAAATGTGCGGGCCGAGGTTGTGACTCCGGCGGAACAGGTGACGCTCACGTCCGCCGGGCCTGGAGTTCCTGGCGGAGTCAGCAGCGTGATGCGCTGCAGCGGGAACGGGTAGCTGGGATCGAGAGCAAGAGAGGGAGCAAGGGCACTGACATCCTCCACTTTTTGCACGGTCGCGGCTGCGCCGGCAATTTTTGCCGTGAGCTGAGTCGCGTCGCTGCCGAAACCGTAGCCGTAGATTTGAATTGCGTCGCCGCCGGCTTTCGAACCCGCGTTGGGGAGAACCTCGAGAATTTGCGGGCCATAGCTGAAGGCATCGGGCGCGACGGCGAGCCAGCCGCTTGGGAAGTACGCGGTTAGGGCGACAGCGCCGTTTGTGACGCTTGGGGGAGCTGTGACTTGAATCTGCGCGGAGCTCACCGTCGAGCGTGCCGCGAGCTGCTGGCCGAATTTGACTTCGGCGGTGGATTCAAAATTTTGTCCGGCGAGGAAGGTCGCGGTGCCGCCGGTAATTGGTCCTTGCGACGGTTGAACAGCTGGGGCCGAAGCTAATGACGGAACAGAAAGAGGAAGCGCGATCGGCTTTGCGGCGTCGATAAAGCTAATGCCGCGATTGCTGATTCCGAAGAGGAGCTGCGTTTCGTCGGCTTCTTCGATTTCGGAGTGGACGCCCTGGATAGATGCGTCGGGAACCTGGCCTAAGAGCTGCATTGTGCGGCCATCGAAAACGGCGATGAGCGGGGGGTTAGACGCGCTCTCAGTGGCGTAGAGGAAATTTCCGTCGCGGGAGAATGCCAGGCCTTGGGCGCTGAAGGAAACTGGCACGGCGATTTGATTGAGCGCGGAGTCGAGAAGAAAAATCTGGGCAGCGCCGGACGAGACGAACTCGACGGCGAAGCGGCTACCATCCGGACTTGCCGCGATGAGCGGGATGGTTCCCGTGCCGAGCCCGTGCGGTCCGGCGATTGCGGCGCCGTTGGCATCGAATATGGCCAGTTCGCCGCTCGCGTCACTGGCGGCGACGATGATTTTTGTGTGATCGCCGGTGCGCGCCATTGCGCCGAGACCGTTCTGGAAAAGAGCGGGCTCTACCGAGGTGAGATTCGTCAGCGCCTTTGCCGTGGGATCCCAAATGGCGAGCAGCGATTGCGGGGCGGCGGATTGGCGGAGGCGCATCATTATCTTGCCGGTGGACATCGGCAGCAGTTCTTCGGGGCGATCGAAGACAGTGTTAGGAATTGGCGAGAGCGGCTGGATGGGAACCCGCGCCCTCACTCTCAGGGTGACTGTGTCGATCGCGACGGCTTGTTGCGTTGTGGTGCCAACCCAAATGGTGGCGCCGTCCGCGGAAGTATCAGCGCTGCTAGCGCCGGCGACCGGGATTTGGATCACGCGCGTCTGGTCGGAGGTCCAAAATACTTCTACGCGATTCATTGCACGGTTGGCGACAAACAGGTGCTTGTTGGCGGCGTCGTAGGCGATGCGACGATGGCGCGGTTCGCCTGGCGGGTCGTCAAAGGCTGCGGCGGCGTCTGTACGCGCGTAGGCGGTGCGCGGTAGGGACGCGACGTTGGCGGCTTGTACCGCGAGCGCGAGCGTGGCGGAGTGGGACAACGAGCCACTGCTGCCTTGAGCCGTGATCGTGAAAGTTCCTGTGGCAGCAGTTGTGGCTGCACCGAAGACTACGGCGGTGTTCGTGCCGGATGAAATGTTGAAAGGACTTGCAGGATTCGAAATTATGCCGCTCGGCGCGCCGGATAAGGTTATCTGAACTGGGCCGGTGAAGCCGTTTTGGCCGGCGACCGAGATAGTGATTGGTGTGCTGGTTGCACTTTGCGCTACGGACAGCGAAGTGGACGAGAGCGTAATTGCAAAGTCGGGAGAAGGAGGTGGAGGTGGCTGCACGTTTGGCGACGACCCACCGCCGCCTCCACATCCTGCGCAGGCGAGGAGGAAGAGAGCGAAGACGATGGCAGATGCGCGGTTTCGAAAGTGCCCCACTTGCGCGAACTCCCATAGCTATTGCGGATTCTTTTATATTGTCAACTGCTTAATATAGGCCCAGGAGGAGCGGCTTCAACGCATCTGTCTCACGCTCGCGGAGTTTCGCTGGTCTCTTCGAGGAGTAGATAAAGAGAAATGATGAAGAGAGGAACGGGCAATGATCGATCTTGCCAAGCTGGGGTGCAGCGGTACTGCACCCCTACAAACAGGATGGCAAAGCAAAACGGCGCGGACTGGAGGCCCGCGCCGCTTGGGAGGTACTCAGAGTTGGGAAAGTTAGATCGTTTTTGCCGCCGGCGCTCCGGCGTTCGCGGTCGCGGGCTTCGCAAACGCGCTGCTGCGGGATTCCTTTTCGGCGGTCTTGTCGATCTCGATGGAGCCTTTGAAGTAGGCGCCGTCTTCGATCATGATGCGCGAGGTAGTCAGGTCGCCGACGACCGAGCCATCTTTCTTGATTTCGATGCGATCCTTGGCGCGAAGATTTCCCTTCACGTTGCCGTAGACCACAACCTCACGGGCAATGACGTCAGCGGTCACTTTGGAAGTGGCGCCGATGGTCAGCTTCCGCTCGTCGAGCTGGATCAGTCCTTCGACCGAGCCATCGATCTGCAGATCTTCGTTGCCCGTAATTTCGCCTTTCACATGCAGGCTGGACCCGAGCCGCGCGGTTGCACGGTCCCCGGTCGCACCCAATGGACGCAAAGCATCTGTACTCACGGTTTTTTCCTCCCAAGTCGCCGGAGCGGGCTTCGGCGCCTGATTCACTGGTGAATTTTTCTGCTCCGGTTGCGCGGCCTGCGGCCTTGGAGCGGCTTGCGGCGTTTCCGGCTTTTTATTCCCCCACATCGGACCTCCCCAAAGGGACAGCAGCACCCCACGCAGATTTCCGGCCGGGGTAGAGGAAACTCTAGACCTGCGGAATGTGCGCAGCAAACAAAGTGTGACAGAGCTGTTCCAGAGAGTTACTAGGCCGGGGCGGACAGCATACACCCTGTACGCGCAACCAAAAGAGTGATTTCTGCGCGCTAGGCAGTCGGCCGATCGGGAACCGGTTGCGTTGCGAGGAAATCTTCGGCGAAGCGCGTGGAATAGGAATCGAGGAGTTGCTGAACGCGTTCGGCGGTCGAAGATTTGAGGACGAAGCCGGCGTGATGATATTTCGAGACGCGATAGACGATTTCGGGATCGTTGTACGCGGACGTGTCTGGGTGCTGCTGTCGGGCGAGAGAAAGAATCACACCGGCGTAGTCGCTGCGTGCGGCGGGAAGTTGGTAGGGCTGCTTCCCTGCCCCGACTTCGATACGCGCCCATTCGCGCCAGAGATTGATGTTGGTGGCGGCTTCGATCACATCGGAGATGTAGGCGCCGCCTACGCGCGCGGCGATTTCGATGAAATAGAATTTCCCGTCCGCGTGCGATTTCAGGAATTCGGCGTGGGTGACGCCGCGCAGATAGCCGAGGCCATCAATCACATCGCGATTGACCTCGAGCAGTTTCCTGGTCTCAGCGGCATCGCGCGGCAGGGTGCGCGTGGTGAATACGCCACCTTGATGCGAGACGTCGAGGGGCGGAGCGCCGTAGGCGTGCGGCTCATCGAAGAGGACTTCGCGCTCGGAAACGATGCTGTCCACGTGATACACGATGCCGGGAACGAACTGCTCGAGAAGGTAGAAGGATTGTTGATCGCCGAGTTGATCGAGCCAAGGCCAGAGATCATCGGGCTTGTGAATCTTTTTCATGCCGATGCCGGAGGCTTGCGAGCGGGGTTTCAATAGCCAAGGAGAAGGAACGCGGGCCATGAAGTCGCGAATGGCGTCGTAGTTGAGGATGTGGACGAATTCGGGGACGAGGATACCCGCTTCTTTGGCGCGCGCGCGCATGGCCAGTTTGTCGCGGAAATAGCGGATGGTGGTAAGGCCCATGCCGGGGATTCGTAGGTGCTCGCGCAGGGCGGAAACATTTTCCATATCGAATTCGTCAAGGGCGACGATGCGGTCGATGGGTTGCGAGCGGGCCATGTAGCTGACCGTGTAGATCAGGTGGTGCTGGGCAATGTCCTCGGGCATCAGGAAAATATCGTCGAGGGCTTCGCGGGGCCAGTCGGCATCGCGGAGTTTTTCAACGGTGAGGAGGAGCACGCGGCAACCCAGAGCTTTGCAGGTGCGCAGGAATTCCTGACCCTTTTCGTAGGAGCTTACGCAGAGGATGGTGAGCGGGCGAGTATTGTTCATGCGCTTCTCGGACGGCGAACTTCCGCTATTACACGGTGTCGAAGCCTGGACGTCTGGGGACGCAGCATGCTGCGCCCCTACGGCTAAAAATATCGCGGATTATACTGTGGACTCGGCGGCGGGATACAAGAATCGCAAGAAGGGGCCGACGCGCCGGGCCCAGGCGGCTTCGTTGTGCTCGGCGCCTTCGACGCGCTGGTAGGAAAGGTCTTTGCCGAGCTGCCAGCCTTTCTGCAGAAGGATGTCGCGATATTGCTCGACCTCCTGAACGATGCGCGGGCCTTCCTGCGTGCCGATGTCGAGCCAGATGCGCGGGCGCGGCTCGATATTCGCGGCAGCGGTCATACGGTGGAGGACGCGCTGATTCCACCACACCGACGGCGAGAGAGCGGCGATGCGGCCGAAGACTCGCGGATGCATGAGGCCGAGATAGAGAGAGAGCAAGCCGCCGAGCGATGAACCACCGATTCCGGTGACACGGGCATCGGCAACCACGCGGTATTCCCGATGAATGAACGGCATGACTTCCTGTGTGAGAAATTTGGCGTAGCGATCGGCGCGGCCGCCGCCTAGACGCGGGGCTTTGGTGGGCGTGTATTCGTGGATGCGCGATTTTCCGATGTTGTAAATTCCGACGATAATGAGCGGCTGCACGGCGCCGGTGAGAATGAAATCGTCGGCGGTGTGGCCGACGTGCCAGTCCACACCGGGAATGAAGGAGGTGGCGCCGTCGAACAAGTTTTGACCGTCGTGCATATAGAGGACCGGGAAACGGCGCTCGGATTGGTCGTGATAGCGGGGCGGGAGGTAAACAATGAGGTCGCGCTGGTTGCGGAGGAAGCGCGAGCGAAATTTTTCGTGCTTGTGGAGATCTGGTGCGCTCACGGAACGATCATTACCAGTAGGTCTTTGGCTTCGACGTGCTGGCCGGGGATAACGAGCAACTTGGTGACGCGGCCGGAGATCGGAGCGTAGATATTGGACTGCATTTTCATGGCTTCCAGAGTGAGCAATTTTGCGCCGCGTTCGACAGCGTGGTTGGCCTGCACGGCGACGCCGGAGATTACGCCTGCGGTTGGCGCGGGCACTTGGCCGGCGTCGGCGGGATCAGCCTTGGGATGAGCGCGCTCGACAACGCGTAAGGCGCGATCGCGGACGTTGACTTCGCGGGGCTGGCCGTTGAGTTCGAAGAAAAGGGTGCGCGTTCCGTCGGGATGCGGATCGCTGATGGTGAGAAATTTTAGGATCAGCGTCTTACCTTGCTCGATCTCGATGGTGATCTCCTCGCCGGACTTCAGCCCATAGAAGAATGCCGGAGTGGGGAGGACGCTGACATCCGAATACGTTTGGCGGAACTTGTCGTATTTGAGAAAGACGTCCGGGTACAGCAGGTAGCTCAGGAGGTCGTCGCGGCGGATTGCATGGCCTACTTTTTTCTCGAGAACTTCCTGCTCGTGATCCAACTTTGCCGCGGGCAGATTGTCGCTGGGAAGTCCGCGAAGCGGGGCTGCGCCGCGCAGGATAATTTTTTGCAGCTTCCTGGGCCAGCCGCCCGGAGGCACGCCCAATACGCCCGAGAACATTTCGACCACTGAATTCGGAAGCGAGAGATCGTGGTGCTCGTCGAGCTGAAGCAAATCCTCGGCGGTCATTTCCTTGGCCATCAGAAACAGCGCCATGTCTCCGACGACTTTGCTGGAGGGCGTGACTTTGACGATGTCGCCGAAAAGCTGATTCACGCTGGCGTACATTTTTTCGACTTCACGCCAGCGGTGCCCCAGACCCATGGCGGCGGCTTGTTCACGCAGGTTCGTGTACTGGCCTCCGGGAATTTCGTGTTGATAGAGGCGGGCGGAACCTGATTTGGGAGCAGAATCGAAGGGCAGATAGTACGCGCGCACCGTTTCCCAATAGTCGGAGCACTCGTTGAGGGTGTCGATGTCGAGCTGCGTGTCGCGAGGGGTGTGGCGCAGAGATTCGACGATCGAATTGAGATTGGGCTGACTCGTGCCCCCGCTCATCGAAGCGACCGCGGCATCGGCGACATCCACGCCGGAATCTGCCGCCTTCAGCACAGAGGCGGCGTTCAGGCCGCTGGTGTCGTGAGTGTGAAAGTGAATTGGGATGCCGAGCTCTTCGCGAAGGGCGCGGACGAGTTGGAAAGCGGCGTAGGGTTTGCAGAGTCCGGCCATGTCTTTGATGGCGAGAAAGTGCGCGCCGAGTTTCTCGAGTTGCTTGGCCATTGTGACGTAGTACTTGAGGGAATATTTTGGGCGGCTCGCGTCGAGAATGTCTCCGGTGTAACAAATGGCCGGTTCGCAGACGCCGCCGGTTTCGAGCACGGCGTCGATTGCGACGCGCATGTTTTCGATGGAGTTGAGCGAATCGAAGATGCGGAAGATATCGATGCCCTGCGCGTAGGCTTCGCGCACGAATTCCTGGATGACATTGTCGGGATAGGACGCGTAGCCGACGGCATTTGCGCCGCGCAGCAACATCTGGAAGCAGATGTTCGGGATGCACTTGCGCAGCTCGCGGAGGCGTTGCCACGGATCTTCATGCAAAAAGCGCAGAGCAGTATCGAAGGTGGCGCCGCCCCACATTTCGACACTGAACAGATTCGGAAGCCGTTGGGCTACGACGCTCGCGGTGGCTAGAAGATCGTTGGTGCGGACTCGGGTTGCCATCAGAGATTGGTGCGCGTCGCGAAACGTGGTGTCTGTGATGAGTAAGCGCTTTTCTTTACGCGTCCAGGCTGCGAATTTTTTCGGTCCTAGTTTCTGCAGTAATTGCCGAGAGCCCGGCGGCGGCGCGATTCCCGGTACGGTTGGGAGGACCGCCGGCTCGAAGGCTTCCGGAATTTTCTTACCTTTGACCTCGGGGTTGCCGTTAAGGATTACGTCGCCAAGGTAGGAGAGCAGCTTGGTGGCGCGGTCGCCTCGGCTCGCAATACGAAAGAGTTCTGGCGAATCGTCGAGAAAGGAAGTGGTGACTTCGCCGGCGCGGAATCGCGGATGGTTGACGACATTTTCCAGGAACGGAATGTTGGTCTTTACGCCGCGGATGCGAAATTCACGGAGGGCGCGATCCATGCGCCGGCAAGCTTCGGGAAGGTTGCGTCCCCAGGAGGTCACCTTCACGAGCAAGGAATCATAATATGCGGCGAGCAGAGCGCCGGCGTAGGCTGTGCCGCCGTCGAGGCGAATGCCAAATCCGGCGGGAGAACGGTACGTGGAGATTTTTCCGTAGTCGGGCGCAAAATTCTTTTCGGGGTCTTCCGTGGTGACGCGGCATTGCAGCGCTGCGCCATACAAGGGCACGCTTTCCTGCTTGGGCAGCGAGAGCGGGGCGTCATGCAGATTGCAGCCTTGTGCGATGCGAATTTGCGCTTGCACCAGGTCGATGCCCGTGACCATCTCCGTCACCGTGTGCTCAACCTGAATGCGGGGGTTCACTTCGATGAAGTACCACTTGCTTGCGTCCACGTCGTACAGAAACTCGACGGTACCGGCGTTACGATATTTCGCTTTACGCGCGATTCGAAGGGCGGCTTCGCATAGTTCATTACGTACGGTGGCGGGCAGATTTGCTGCCGGGGCGACCTCCACCACTTTTTGGTGGCGACGCTGCACGGAGCAGTCACGCTCCCAAAGATGCAGCAGATTGCCGTGATGGTCGGCAAGAATCTGCACTTCGATGTGGCGCGCTCGCGGAAGATATTTTTCCAGAAAGACGGAGGCATCGCCGAAAGCGGAGCGCGCCTCCCCCTGCGCTTCTTCGAGCCTGGAATCCAGTTCGGCGGGATCGTGTACGACGCGCATGCCGCGGCCACCGCCGCCCATGGCGGCTTTCACGATTACGGGATAACCGATTTCACGGGCGATTTTTTGCGCCTCGGTTGCCGATTGCACCGGTTCTTCCGTGCCGGGCAGCACTGGCACATCTGCCGATGCAGCTAGTCTTCGCGCAGCGGTCTTATCGCCCAAGAGTTCGAGCAGAGCCGGTGTCGGACCGACAAAGGTGATGCCTGCTTTTTCGCACGCACGCGCGAATGCGGGATTTTCGGACAAAAAGCCGTAGCCCGGATGAATGGCGTCGACGCTTTTCTCTTTCGCCAGAGCCACGATTCCCGCTATGTCCAGATACGCTTCCACTGGACCCTTGCCGGCCCCGACTTGGTAGGCTTCGTCCGCCTTGAAGCGGTGCAGCCCCAAGCGGTCTTCCTGCGAGTAAATGCCGACGGTGCGCAGTCCTAGCTCGTTGGCGGCGCGAAAAATGCGAATGGCGATTTCACTGCGGTTGGCAGCGAGAAGTTTCTGGATGCTTTTCGTCTTTGTCATCAAGCGGTCATCACGGGAGCGAATCAAGGCTCGCGTGAAACTTTAGATTTTCGCACGAGCGGGGGTGCGATGCCGCAGGAGTTTTTTCAATGCGGAGGGCAAACAAAAGTTATCGGCCCGAGAACCGCCTTGTTTTCGCTTAGAAAGAGGCCGGGACAGTCTCGGCGGTTACGGGCTGCGGCGCTGTCGATTTCAACTGCTGCAGTTCCGCCTCGACCTTGTTCCACTCTTTGGGCTTGCGCTTGGTAGCGTAGGGAGCGTTGGGGTCGCTGAAGAAGGTCAGCAGCTCTGCACGCAGGTCCGGCGTCATGCCGGCAAAACCTTGCTCGGCAAGCTTATCGAGCAGCTTGGCGTGGGCGTCATCATTCATTCGGTATTTGCCGGGAGGGGTGAATTCGCCGACATCGAAGTTATTGTTCGCCAGGTTCACGTGCCCATCGCCTTCTTCTTTCAGCAGTTTGCGATAGCGGTCCATTGTGGCGTTGAAGCTGGCCTGGAACATTCGTTCAGTTTCCGGAGTCGGTGTCTTGAGCTGTAACACACGCAATGGCCCGAATTTTGGCAGCAACCGGTAGATAAACGCGAGAAACCGGTCCAATGCGCCAGGAGGCTGGTAATCCTTGCCCCATTCGCGCTCGTAGCTTGAGCGCGACAGGTTGTAGAGAAACTTCTTCCTGGTGATCCCAGGCACATCTTTCCTGATGTCTTTTTCCTTAAGAGACCAGGCTACCCGGGTCGCCCTGGGAATAAGTTTGCTGACATCCCGCCGGTATGAGCCCAGCACTTTGGTTTCGTTGGTGAGAACGTTCTTCAAATCCAAGCCGTAGGTTTCGCGAAAAGCCTGCTCGAGCAACGGAGCGGCGACTTGAAAACCGACGAAATCGTGATAGCTCTCCGGGGCGTAGCGCTCCTTTGCAACCTCGAGAACGTCAAAACCGAATTCCGTTTTCACATGAGCCAGTGGGTCATCTTCATAGGTGACCGAGTCGCCGTGCTTTTTTCTGAGCTTGGGGTAAAGGATGGGCACGGCGCGGTTCGTCCCGAGCCGATGGCCATCCGTATCCGCGGCATAGTGGGCCATCGCACCGAGCGCGAAGGCATATTCGTTCAAGTCTTTGGAATCGCGCAGCAAAGCAATGACGAAGTCGCCGCTGCGGACATAATGAGCCAAGTCGCTAAAAAAGATGCTGCCGTGCGGGTAGTAGCCCATGTCTTGAATGATCGCACCGCCGTAGGCGTAGCCATGCGCCTCGCGCAGCTCGTCCGGAGTTGCGTCCGGAAAGCGCTTCAGCAATATGGGCTTGATATTG